>Ga0325403_1000940_pt1 | contig 23039 bp, 17 predicted proteins | sample PopdelMetagenome_19_FD_205665 | JGI IMG/M metagenome (GOLD analysis project Ga0325403, IMG submission 205665) | Populus deltoides microbial communities from Bellville, Georgia, United States - Xylem-PdKOR-R4 | ecosystem: Host-associated > Plants > Phyllosphere > Stem > Wood/Secondary xylem... | reverse complement strand
ACAAAAATTAAAAAATTGTGTTAATGGTTTATAATTAAAAAATTGAGTTATTTTAACATGTTTAATGAAAATTTATAAATAATTAAAGATTGGATTATGGAATGAAAATAAACCTTGGTCAACCATGTATTGTTTTGCGAAGAATTGGATAAATGTAATTATTTGTGTGTATTGATGGGATGGTGTTAATAGAGAAAGAATAGTTAATTATAAACATAGAAATTGATATATATATATATATATATATATATAAAATCAAAATATTATAGACCAAACAAATAAATCAACACATAGGGGTTTGAAAATGACCCTTCAGTACTGATAGAATCATAGAACTGGACGGAGGCTGATGGAAAGAGACTTCTTGGCCAAGGGGCGCCACATGCAACTCCCACATGGGTGTTGCGTGTCTATCACGAGAGTTAGATTTTGGATTTTTTTTTATATAAAAGATTTATTTTGAGATTTTCTCAATTATCCCAGGAAAACTTCCTTTAAAGTTTAAACCATAATTATCATACCCCCGATTTAAAGATTAACCTGATTAAAAAGTAAGGTTTTAGATCATATGGGTTAATCTAAATTAAATCAAATTAATTTAAAAAAATTAAAAACAATATTTACTTTAAATTTTAATATTTGATATGAAAAAATTAAAAAATAATTCATTTGAATATAAGTTAGACATCTTATAAATAATAAATTTTTAAAAATTATTTTAAAAGGTTTTTTAATCTTATATTAAAAAGATATTATATTTAGTATGTTATCCTTTTAAGTTGAAGTATTTAAACTAAAAAAATTTTTTATTCCACATTGAAAAAATATAATTTTTTTCTTGTGAATATTGAGTATATATATTAAAAAATTTCAAATCCCATATTGAAAAAATAATTTTTTTCTTATATATTAAAGGGTTTTAAATCCTACATTGAAAAAAAATAAAATATTCTTCTATTATTTATGTAATGAACTTTGAAAATGGTTAATAATCAACTAAAAAATATATATGAAAAAGGGTCTTTGGTTAACAGAAAAAATATATTTAAAAAAAATAGGTTTTAACTGGGTTTTATCGGATTGCTCGAGTCAACTAGGTTTTGCCAAGGTTTTTCTCATCTTGATTTTTTATTTTATCCGAACTGGTCTAGCTATAAATTAACTTGATTCCAAATCAATCCACTAAATTGGTCCTGATTTAATAACTATTATGCTTTAAATAAATGCCTCGTCTGTTGACAAGAATAACTCTGATCTAATTATTCTTTAATCCAAGTTTTTTCTAATTTTAGCTTTTTACCCATTTGACCAGGGAGACCATATATGCTGGACACCTTAAGATCACAACCATATATAAGAGCACGAATAAAAATAGAAAAAAAAAAATATTATCTCTATCTAAGTAGTGCTGCATGTGGCGTGGATAAGACAACAGCTCAGGCCAGAAGTCATTTTGACTCCGAAGTTCAAGATATAATTATCCCAGTGAACGGATGACAATTCAAGCGAGCAATTTTAGCATCCAACAGGTATATAGTTCAGGTGTTGCTGGTTCGAAATCTAGACATAAATCCCCTTCGTATTAAAAACATTTCAGTTTTGCCAAAAAAGAAAAAATGGCGAAGGTAACTGTGTTGCTTTGTTTTTGCTTTCTAGCAGTCTTTGGTTCTGTTAATGCCCACACAGAAAAGGATAAGGTTGGTATCTATGGGCTTAAGAGAGGAGATATGTCCTTGAAGTTTACCAATTGGGGGGCAACTCTTGTCTCCTTCGTTCTCCCTGACAAAAATGGTAGGCATTGTTACTCTTCTGTTCATCTCAATCATGTTCTTGATTTATGGCCTTTGGGTAAAATTAGAGGGTCCATTTCCTCTCTTTTAAATGTTTATCCTCTTTTCCACTCTTTTCTCTGGTGTGTCACAGGAAAGCTGATTGATATTGTTCTTGGATACGATACAATTAAGCAATACAAGGTAGGGTTTCACATCTTCATTAATTTGTAGCTACCTTTGTTTTTGAAAGAAAGGAGGAGAGCTGAGAGAGATACGCAGACAAATCATTGGGCTTGGACATAAATTGTTTCATTACATACGGTTTATGCTGTGTCCTAATGGGTTTTATATCCACTGATTCTTCATCTTCTGACAGAAAGTTTGGTAAATAAATTTGTGCAGAACGATACAACATATTTTGGAGCCATTGTTGGACGAGTCGCTAACAGAATTAAGGGTGCTCAATTTAAGCTACATGGACACACATTTAAGCTAGTTCCTAATGAAGGGAAAAACATGCTTCATGGTGGTCCAAAGGGATATGCTGATGTTGTTTGGGAAGTGACCAAGTATCAGAACAAGGGTCATAAACCTCACATTGTTTTTAGCTATCACAGTTTTGACGGGGAAGAAGGTTCCTGAATTTCTGTCTCACTGCATTTCTTTAAGATAAAGATTTACTCCATGTCAATAGCATCTTAATTTTTTTTCCAAGAAAAAATGGTGAAGATTGCTCGTTCTCCTTTTTTGGAAACTCTGCAGGATTTCCTGGAGAGATCCTAGTCACTGTCAGGTATACTCTCCTTGCAGATAACCAAGTGACTGTTGTAATGAAAGCCAAAAACATTGGTAACAAGGCAACCCCTGTAAATATTGCCAACCATGCTTACTGGAACCTGGGAGGTCATAACAGTGGCGACATCTTGTCTGAAAAGATTCAGATTTTTGCGTCCAATTACACACCTGTTGATAGCGAACTTATTCCAACTGGAAAAATCGAAGCTGTGAAGGGAACTCCATTTGATTTCCTCAAACCCGAGGCCATTGGAAGCAGGACCAAGCAACTTCCTAAAGGTTATGATATCAACTATGCTCTTGATGGAGTTCATGGTGGCAAGATTAGGAAAGCAGCAGTGTTGCAAGACGAGAAGTCCGGAATTGAAATGGAGCTCTCGACAAACGCCCCTGGGTTGCAATTCTACACTGGTAACATGATCAAGGATGTGAAGGGAAAAGATGGATTTGTGTACAAGGCTCATGCAGCTCTATGCTTGGAGACTCAATGGTATCCTGACTATGTTAATCAACCCGACTTCCCTCAATCTATTGTGGAGCCTCGAAAGAATTACAAACATGTAATGTTGTACAAATTTTCAACACATTAAGGGCATTTAGGAGTTAAATCTTAATATGCTACATATAATGATTTGAACTAAAAAAAAACGTATCTTTTTAATAAAACAAAACCCGAATGTTCTTATTGAAGGATTTCTTTTCAATATTGATACCTTTTTTTTTTTTTTTTGTTAGAAACATTGTTTTCTAAGCTACTACCAGAAATTCGATAAATACCAATGGATTTACCGACAGAATATTTCTGTCGGTATTTTGAGGTCGAAATTACCGATGGAAAATTTCCGTCTGTAATTCAGTCTGTAATTACCGACAGAAACTTTTCCGTCTGTAATTCAGTTGGTAACTACCGACGGAATAAAAATCCGTCGGTATATTTCAAGCGGGAATCTTTTTTTTTTGGCGCGCAAATTCCGTCTGTAAAACCATCGGCAAATGGTTTTTTCGTTTTTCCGACCGATATAGCGACGGAATGGGGAATCACTAACGAAGGGAAATCCGACGGACGTAATCCGACGGACGTAATCCGTCGGTGATGACGCCGGTAAAAAAATCACCGACGAACTTCTAATCACACACCGACGGAATTGTTTCGTCGATAAAACTGTGAAATCTTGTAGTGAGCAAAACATTTATTATGATTATGAAAGCAAGTATCAATTAAAATTTTTTAAAAATCATGAATAAATCGTCTCTCCACAATCATATGAAAAACAATATAAGAATAATAAATTTAAAAATTTCTATAAAATAATTACAATAAACAAATTAAGAAAGATTTACAATAAGCAAATTAAAAAACTTAATATTTTATTCTCATTCAATATTAATGAGTAAGTTAATTTAAAAATTCTACATATTAGGTTAGTATATAACACTTTGATAATATCATCACAAAAAATCTTTTTTAAAATGATGGAATAAATTTTACTTCCAACATGTTTTTAAAATAAAATGCAAATTTTTTTTTATCATTTGAAATAAGTTTGAAAAAAATATATATCTTCAATCTAAAATTCATTTCCTTATTAATTCATCTTTTTATCATTTTAATGAAAAAAATTAATTGTAATCATGTTTTTTAAATAAAAACCCATCATGAACTAAAAGCAAATTTTAATAATACTATTAAAATAATATCTCAATATTTTATACATTCATGAAGGAAAAAATAATTAATTAATGTGATAAAATCATGTCAAACAATTATCAAAAAATAATAATAAAATTATTTTCATTGAATATCCATGAGTAATGTTTTTTCTTTTTGCATTTAAGGTATATAATAATTGAAAAAGAAATTATTAAGATTCCTATAAAAAAACATAATATTATTTAAGAAATATCAGAAATTTGACTAATAATTTAAATATAATATCAAATATTTTATTTATAGTGTGTTTCATTCAAAATCTTAAAACAAAATTGAAACAAAAAACCATATAAAAATGTCAGGTTCATGGGTCAAATAAATTAAGCCTGCATATATGGCCCAATATAACAAAGAGGTGGTGCGAATGGATCTACAAGGCTATGCCAGTGCACCTAGAAATACTTATTTCTTTATGTTTAAAAATTAACAACGAGTTTTTTTTAAAAAAGAATATAACACATAACGTGTGGTTTACTTGTCCAGATTTCAACCACCAGAGAAATGGTTGGAAAGTCAGGCCAAGTTTTTTGAATCTAGAAAAATATTTTTCAACTATATATCACATAATAAATACCATAGGAATCTCAATAAACCAATTTATGGCCTAAATAACTCATAAATTAGTCAAAAAAACACAAAATAAAAAATAATCTTCATTAATCTCAATTTATGTTTTTTGACTAGATGGAAGGTAAAAAACACCTCAACTAAAATCCTATCATTAAAAGGAACTCAGAGAACACTTAAAACAAAATTTTTTGGTGATTGGAGTGTGGATGTCAACCACTCTCTCTCTTCTTCTTTATTTTGTAGTAACTTTTTCTCTCCTTTTAAATTTTAAAAAGAAAAACATAAAATAAATTAAGTTTAGGACTGAAACATTAAATCCTAAAAAAGGACCAAAACTGAAAAAGATAAAAAAAAAGTTAAAGGACCAAAATTTACTTTTCTATACCGATCATTAACAATTAAAAAATATGCTTCTTTGTTTTTGCATTAAATTTAATTCATGTTGTTTTAATTTTTTAAATCGATAAAATTAATTCCAATTCTATAAGATTGAGTATCAATTTGAAGTTGGGATTTTTTTTGATATGATGTATAACACAACCTAAAAGGAATTGTAAGGTTTTAAACATAATATTGAAGGATAAAATTAAAAAATAAAAAATTTCAGTGTGCAAAACGAATAATTTTTCAAAAACAAAAAAGAAGAAGGTGATGAACCATATGCACTTTAGTAGTCCATTAAACACTTGTGTGTAAAGCATAATTTAAAAAAAAAATAGTAAAACCCTATCTTCATTTAGTTTATGTAATGTAATTTAAGCATTAAATCTCTTTTATTAACTTGGAAAGTTATACCAACTCACCAATATCAACTTAAATGATTCAATTTATTTTTTGTTAGATATCAATTAAAATTCTAATGGAAGTAAAAATCCTTGACAAAAACAATTTTTTTTTATATTAATTAATTAGAATCCTTGATAAAGCTGTGATCCAGGTCATAAGACGGGAACAACCTAATAAAAAAGCAAATTCAATGTTAAAGGACCCGTGACCCGGATCATGAGATCAAGATAACTTCTTAGAAAAAAGATTAAAAAAACAACCTGATTTAACTAGGGTTAAAATGCTAAAATATACGCCCCTAGTCATGAGACCAAGATATTCTCATAAAAAAATAAATCAAAATAGATTATGAAATTCAATTCATAACCGACCCCATTTGAATGAAAAAATAGGAAAAATTTTCAATTAAAAAAAAAACACGAGTCAACTCAAGTTAACTCGTGAAGCACTATTCCTGGGTTATGATGTTGAAATAACATAATAGAAAGCAAACAAAACAAATCGTGAAGACTAATTTCTAATTAACCCAATATTAAAAGATGAAATTGAAAAAAAATATTTTAAAAAAAACCTTAGTTAATCGGGTTAACTCAGGAGTCTTGTCCAAGTTTTTAAAGATAATAACGACGAAGTAACTGGGGTAGAAGATGTATTTTAACTAGTTAAGTGAGTTGCTCTATATCAAGTTGCTTCATTTATCAAGTTAGAAAAAAGATTTAAATTTTCATGTCATTAAGTATATTTATGTCCATATCAATATTGACAAGTTAAATGATATATTGAATACTAGTGAACATATAAAAGTTGATAAAGATGAAGGAATTGAACAACTTTAGTTCAATGAAAAAGAAGATAGTGATGGACATAAAGATGATGAAAATAAAGATGATGAGGATTCAAATTAAACAGTGTATTTGAACTGATTTTATATATAAAATATCATTCTGCAATTAAGATATTTATTGTCATTGTATAATACATTGTACTTTGTAATTTTATCTAGTGTTTGTTGTTTTGTTTGTAGTTTTAATGAGTTCTTGAATAAGTTATGAATGCAGATGTTATTGTTGATTAATTAGGCTAGATAAGGATTATAACTAATAAATAAAAAAAATAAAATTTCAAACTTCACTGATGGAATAACAAACAAAAATATAAAAATATAAATTATTAAATAACCATTTGTGACTCCATCGTTGATTTAACTTACCGACACACTCATTGATGTATGCTAAAATCATTAGAGAATTACAGAGAGTTGGATATAATTTTGTTGGTGATATTGTAACTCACTGACAATCATTGGAGAATTACAAAAAGTTTATGAAAGAATTCAAGAATTTTAACCAACAGATGGATACACTGGCAAATAAAATTTGATTGATGATATTGTACTCACTAACAATCACTAAAATCATTAGAGAAATATAGGGAGTTTTGGAAAGAATTTAGGGGATTTAACCAACAGACGAATTAAATGGTGGGAAAAAATTCCATCGATGATATTGTACTCAGCGACGAATTCATCAATGGACAATAAAAATCATTAAAGAATTATAGAGAGTTTAAGGAAGAATTCATAGGATTGGATTCAATGATGAAAATTCATCGATGAATTTGAGGGTTTTCAAAAGATTTTTGAGATTTTTGAAATGACCAACAAATTCATTGATTATTGTAAAATATCTTGTTGATGATTTCATTGGTGATGTGCTATCATGATAAATCATTGACAGACTCATAAAAAAATACTCACCGATGAATTCAAACCCAGATATACAAGGAAATCTCTAACTTTCCCCTATTTTCCCTAAAATTCATACTCTCTCTACTTTCTCTCTTCTCTCCCTCTCTCTTTCACCAAACGATTGATGTTTTCTCTTTTTCTAGAATTGGGTGGTAGGGACTCTCTCTCCTCTTTAGATGATGACACAAACTCTCTCTCTCTCTCTCTCTCTCTCTCTCTCTCTACTATTTAAGGTTTGTAAAACCCTCTCTTTAGATATATTTGAAATTATTTCAATGGATAAGTACATAATTACAATTTAGACTTATGTTTTAGGTGCTGGTTATATTTATTTCTTATCTTTCCCGTAAATGAATATGCTTTCGACTTTTAGGCTATTAGGTTATGTATTGGAATTGCTCATGATCGGAGGTTAGTATATGGAAACTGATAAAATCATTGACTAAAAGAATAATAGAAACAAACATAAGTTATTATCATTTAACCACTGAATTGATTTAGAATCAATAACCATAACAAATTAAAAACCCTGGTCAAATATATATTTAATATTGATTCGTTAAATCCATTGATGAATGTTAAGCTTAATTTATTGTCGAATGTCACCATATCATCATGTATAGAAAGTCTATTATACCCTTAGGCATCATGTCATGGTAAATTGTTGAATAGTTTATCCTAAAAAATAGCCAATCATATCTTAAACTCTTAGATGATTTAAACTAGGCATTCAATACTGCCAATCACTTTTATATTTGTTTTTTTTTTCTTTACAAGAGGCCTAGTAGCAATTAATAATAAGGAAAATTTTATTAGCTTATTAAATGTTCCAACAATTTCATCATCTTCATATCCATCATTTTCATTTCAATAAAATTTGAATTAATGAGACATATTAATTACATTAATGGAATACATATATATAGTGATATTGTTTTTCTAGTTCTTCTTTTTCCCATTTTCTAATGCCAATTTTTAACTATAAATCTTTGTACAAAAAAGCCTTGTCAAATCTTTGTAAGTAAACTTTGAAATTTTTTTATATTGTTCGGACTAATTTTTTTATCCATATCTTTGACTTTTTTATGTAGGAATAATATAACAGTGACATACATACCGAACACAAAGAGAACCCTTTAACCCATCTAGAATACGATCTAGAGTTGTGGTTGGAAGTTGGAGCAATAGATGGACACAATAGGAATCAGGTTTATGGTATTTTTATAATTACGACTTGAGATATGAGGTAAGATTGTAGTGTCTCGATCATAGGCACCGCATAATCCGACTCGAGGAAGCCATCACCAGGTGTTGAGGAGTTGGTTGAACAATGAATTGGTGCTCTAAGGATCAAAATGGAGGCAAAGTAGGAAGAATAAAGTAAGAAATAATGAGAGGAGCTGATGACATACTTGTACAATAATTATCCGGCTATTATGGACCTCTAAGATATTTTCCTCCCCCTCTCCCTCCACCTGCAATGCCAATTTTTATTAATATATATAGACATTTGTAATTGATTTATATAGCTAAATTAATAAGATAAAATGTGTTCTTCAATTTAAATTAGTTGTTTACTATTGTTTAATGTTACATTGTTTGATAGCATTTAAAAAAAATTAATTAACTAAAACACCAATGAAATCACCGATGGACATAAAAAAACAGTTAGTGCTTTCGTTGGTAAAAAATGATCATTTTTCTCGAAGAATTACAGAGAGTTGTGAATTATTTTGATATAAACCGACAGATTAACCAACAAAACATGCCGGCCAATCCATTAGTGACACATAATATATCACCGACGAATTTACTTGTTGATAATCCATCGGTAATATTTACCATCAGATATGCCAATAGACAATGGTCGGTGCCTATTTTTATCACTGATGACAATAATTTTTTGGTATAAAACTAACTGATAAAATTACTAACGGATAAGACATTATTGACGAGACACTTGTCGACGACAAGTTTCCATCGGTAAATTCATTGATGATTTTTACATCGATAAAAATAGAATAATTTTCTAAGAATTTTTTTACTAATAGAATGTTTTGTTACATGTGTGTATATCAATTTATAGTTCTAGAAAATAAGGTTAGATTATAGTATCTTTATTATAGACACCTCGTAATCTAGGTCTATAGCTAAGAATAGTTGAAGAAAGAATTCCTTGGTCATAATTACTATATCATCCGCCAAATTATCAGTATGATTTGAGTTTACCACACATTAATGGACAAATTGACTTTGTCGATGATTACATACTTCAATAGAGGAGTCTCAAATTTGACTCAAAGGACATCTATTTTTTTTTAGCATCTTCACTTGGTGTAATCCAAAATATGCATTTGGGATTACATTGCATTCTTCAAGACGTTAAGCCCGAATATTTTGAAGAGTTGGCAAGTCATGAACATGATAGCATTGCTATAGTCTAGAGTTGAAAGCATGCTTACACTACCAAAAATTCACTTAATACCAACGGAATTTCCGATGGAATAATTCCGTCGGTAATTTGAGGTCGCCATTACCGACAGAATCTAATCTGTCGGTATGGTCATCGACATATACCGATGGACAAAATCCATCGGTAAATACCAATGGATTTACCAACGGAATGTTGAGAATTAAAAAAAAAAGGGTGGTTCGCTGGCGTGGAGGTTATTGCGGGTATTTTTTACCGACAGAATCACCGAGGGATTCAAAAACATCAGCTCCGTACGATGACGTTTCAAAAATCCGATGAACATGCCGACAGAATCACCGAGGGATTCAAAATGTCAGCTCTGTACGGTGACGAGACCGGTTCAACGATGAAAAATACAGACGAAATCACCGAGGGATTCAAAACGGCAGCTCCGTACGGTGATGAGACCGGTTCACAGATGACAAATACCGACGGAATCACTGAGGGATTCAAAACGGCAGCTCTGTATGGTGACGAGATCGGTTCACAAATGACAAATACCGACGGAATCACTGAGGGATTCAAAACGGCAGCTCCGTACGTGACGTGTCCTATTTACCGTCAGAATAGTGGATGGAATCCCGGACGGAATAGTCCGTCAGCAAAAGTTAATATATCCCCTATTTCTCCTTCTTCTTCTTCTTTTTCTTCCTCATCTCAACTCTCCCCAACTGCAAATAACCAGCCCCCCTCCCAAAAAAAATCCCCTTCTTCTCAACACAACAAGTCATATATCTTGAAGTCTTCTTGTCACAACATCTGTGTTCTGATTTACCTATGGATTTTTATCAGTTTTTGTAAGTAATTCTATCTTTTTAAATTTTAACATTTAAATATCATGGTTTTATTGTTTTTTTAGTATATGTATTTTGTTAGTAGATGTACATGTTTTATTGTTATTTCTCAAACAAACTTGTAGTATATGAATGTATAATTTTATACTTGTTATGGTTTGTTCTAGATTTTGTAAGATTGTATTTGTTTGTAAATTGTTAAAACTTTATTGAATTACCGAATTACATGTGTTGTTTTGAAATAATTAATAGCTTGTTTAATGGACCCGTTTTAATTTTTATCATTAATGGCATTGCGGAGTTGTAATTTTTGTAAATTGATATATATGTATTAATTTGTATGGATGTTAATAATAATTGATAATGAATATTTAATATTCATGAGAAGTTGTAATTGGTTTGTTGGATAATCTTGAGGTAAACTAATTTTTTTGCAAATTTATTTACCTAACATAGTTAATCAATACATGCTGTCATCATAATTTTATAGAGATTCGATAGAAGTCATGGATGTATCGAGATTCACCTCAAGGATTGTGGAGAATGGATTATTGTAACGGGGTTCAGGGTTTTATTAATTTCGCAACATTTATTCCCAGAAATTTTACTGGAGGCGGTATTAGGTGTCCATGTAGGAAGTGTCAAAATAAAAAGTATCTGCATCCAGATATTGTAATGATGCATCTTCTACATAAAGGGTTTATGGAGAATTACCAGTGTTGGTATGCACACGGAGAAGTATTTGTTAGTAAGAGGAGAATGAAAGAAATGATGGTTGGGTCAACTTCTAGTGCTAGCAACGTGCATGAAGCAGCAAATGACAACACTAATCCTTACAGGAATATGGTTATGGATGCAATGAGAATGAATCAAGGTAATGTCAATCAATGTCCAATTGTAGAAGAAGAACCTAATGCAGATGCAGCTAGGTTTTTTGATTTGTTGAAAGATTCTGACGAACCATTATGGGATAGCTGCACAAACCATAATAAATTATTGGCCGTAGCACAGGTGTTCACCATCAAATCAGATCACGAGTTAAGTGAGGCCGGATATGACAAGATTATTGAATGAGCGAGAAGCATTTTACTTGAAGGGAACAGACTGAAAGAGAACTTCTATGCTGCGAAGTCTATGATGAAACCCTTCGGTTTAGGATACCATAAAATTGACATGTGTCCTAACTTCTGTATGTTATACTATCTTGAAAATGCTGAGATGACCGAGTGCATGACATGTGGGCATTCCCGTTACAAATCAAGAACTGGTAGGGGAAAAACTCTAGTGGCATATAAAAAACTTAGATACTTCCCAATCACATCTAGACTGCAGAGGTTATTCGTGTCCCCAAGGACTGCTGAGCACATGACATGGCACCAATCACATGATGCAGTTGATGGAGTGATGGTGCATCCTTCTGACGGCGAAGCATGGAAACACTTTAATAGTGTGCATCCTTACTTTTCAGCTGAATCAAGGAACGTGCGTCTTGGGTTATGTACAAACAGATTCAACCCATTCGGGTCATTTGCTGCTCCTTATTCTTGTTGGCCGGTCATACTGACGGTTTATAAATTGCCACCGGGGATGTGTATGAGGCCGGAGTTCATGTTTTTATCTATGGTCATATCAGGTCCGAGCAATCCAGGGCGGAATATAGATGTTTGTCTTCGTCTATTGATTGATGAGTTGACACAGTTGTGGTCTTCTGGAGCTTTGACTTATGACATCTCGAGGAAATAGAATTTTGTTATGAGAGCGGCTTTAATGTGGATTATCAATGATTTTCCAGCTTATGGAATGCTTTATGGTTAGAGCACGCATGGGAAACTAGCATGTTCATACTGCATGGAAAATAACAAGGCATTCACGCTAAGAAACGGAGGTAAAGCTTCTTTTTTTTACTGTCACCGTCGTTTCTTACCACATAATCATAGGTACAGAAAGAACAGAAAAGATTTTTTTGTTGGCAGAGTTGAAAAGGTTGTTGCACCCCCGTATCTTTCTGGTGAAGAATTGCATGATGTTGTAAAATTATACGGTGACATTGTCTTTGGTCTCCAATCATGTAAGCAGAAGTTCCCTGGTTCTGGTTTGACCCATAATTGGGTAAAGCGAAGTATCTTTTGGGAGCTTCCTTATTGGAAGACCAATCTTCTCCGCCATAACCTTGACGTCATGCACATTGAAAAGAATGTGTTTGAGAACATTTTCAACACCGTCATGGATGTGAAGGGGAAGACAAAGGACAACATCAAGGCTAGATTGGATGTAGCTTTGTTCTGTAATAGTCAAAATATGGAGTTGGTTCATGATGAGTCATGGGTCGCAAAACCAAGAGCAAGTTTCGTGTTAGAGAAAAACGCACAACTACTAGTCTACAAATGGCTTAAGAGTCTATGTTTTCCGGATGGACATGCCTCGAACATATCGAGGCTGGTTAATATGGAGGAATGCAGATTGTATGGAATGAAGAGTCATAACTGTCACGTGGTTATGCAAACACTCATCCCATTAGCTTTTCGTGATTTGTTGCCAAATGGGATATGGGATGCACTCACGAAGATCAGTCATTTCTTTAGAGATTTATGCTCCAGCAAGTTAAATGTTGATCACATTGAGAGGCTTGAAACAAATATCGTCGAGACACTATGCAAACTTGAGATGATATTCCCTCCATTATTTTTTGACTCAATGGAGCATCTCCCTATACATCTACCGTTTGAGGCAAAAGTTGGAGGACTAGTCCAATATAGATGGATGTACCCATTCGAACGGTTAGATATTACAGTTGCAATGTAATTCATATATAAAAGTATTTTCTTTGTTTTTTTTCATTGAAAATACTTGATTAATTCAATGCAGATACTTGTTCAATCTCAAGAAAAAGGTTAAGAACATGGCACATGTTGAGGCTTCGATATGTGAGGCCTATATTGTTAAGGAGATCTTAACATTTATCTCATACTATTTCGAACCTTATATGAGAACGAGAATCAATCGTGTTCCACGGCATGATGATGGCGGTGAAGTGTCTTCCAGTGGGAACTTGTCAATATTCTCCAATCCTGGACGACCCACGCCTAAAAAATGTCGTAACAGAAAGATATTTGTCAGAAATAGAGTTCAAACAAGTAAACCATTATGTTCTATTTCACTGTGATGAGCTGAGATCTTTTATTCAGTAAGTGTAAATATGTGTAATACTACTTAAACTTTGTCAATAATATACTGTTAATTAGATATTGTAATATAATACACTCATTACCACTTGCAGGGAACATTGACAATATTTGCTATCCAATAACTCACAGCTGACCGAATCCCAGATCTTTCAATTACAAGATGAATAATTTGCCACATGGTTCAGAACACATGTAAGCACTATCACAAACTTATTCTCACTTGCAAAATTATTGTATGCATGTCATTACATGATTCTCGTTTACTGTTCATTGATGTACATTATATATAAAGTTTATCAAATGGGAAGGGGGTGCTGCTAAGTCATTGTCTTTACTAAGCCTGGGCCCTGAAAGAAAAGTTAAGTGCTACAATGGGTATTTTGTCAATGGATATGTTTTCCATACTGAAGAATACGGGCATGGTAGAAAGACATACAACAACGGTGTTTGTGTTAAGGGATCGATTAGTAGTGAGTTAGAAGTTGACTACTATGGTAGATTAGAAGAGGTCGTCGAACTGCAATATCATAGCGAGCAGAAAAGAGTGTTTTTATTCAAATGTTATTGGTATGACATGACTAACAGAGGAATCAAAGTTGATCCACACTATGGTCTGCTCGAAATCAACTCAAAAGCTAGACTCCGCAACGTAAACGATGTCTTTGTTTTCGCAAAGAAATGTCAACAAGTTTATTACACATACACTCCTTCTTTTAGAAAGGATCGATCAAGAGTGGATTGAGTGTCCGTTTTAAAAACGAAACCTAGGGGTCGTGTCGAGCTTGTTTAAGATGAGAACGAAGACACAAGTGTGCGAGATGAAGTCTTTCAAGTTAGTGAGTCGGTTGAACCATATCGAGTGTTGACACAGAGGAGTTAAATGTTGTTTTGAGCTCTAGTGGACAAGCAAATGTCGATGAAGATGATGACTATATTGAAGATTACGATGAAGGTGATGACTATTCAATTGATGACGAAGAAGAAGAAAATTCTGACTAACTATCAGAATGAAGCCCTGTGTAAAACACTTTTTTCATGTAATATAGATTATGGATGATATATTTTGTAACATGAAATATGTATTGTTTAAGCACTGTTGTTATTGTTTTGTGCGATGGATAGTTTATCATTTAAGTGTTTGCAGGAACGTAAATAGGCAATACAAATATAATTTTTCTTATACACTTACCGACGTCCATACCAACGGAATAAGGTCCGTTGGCATTTCACAGAGAGTTTGAAAATAATCACTTAAAATGCCACAATCACCGATGAATGTACCGACAGAATAAAGACCGTCGGTAATTTGTCAACGGATAATATTACCGACCAAATCACCGACAGACTGTGCGAATTCCAAAGGGCGGTGCATTAAATGCATCTCTGACCACGTGAGTTTACCGACGGACAGCGAAAAATATGGAGGGTAATTAAAAATATTGGTGCGAAATTCAAAAATTACCGACGGATTTTTGAAACGTCACCAACGAACTAAATTAAAATAATATTTTTTTTATATCCGTCAGTAAAACTGCCCTATAAATCACAGTGTCCGCCCCTTCAATTTATTTTTTCATCTCTTCCGTTCTTCACCTTCAATTTTGATTTTTTTCCTCTCATTTCTCCAAGGCTTTCACCTACAATCTCTAGCAAGTGTTCTTGTGAATCTTCATCAGATTAAAAGGTATGTGTTTTCTCTATTTCATTTTACTTTAAGGGTTTTTTTGTTTTAGCTATTTTTTTTTTATGTTTTATGTTTTATGTTTTGGAGTATTTTTATAATGTAGATAAAGTCTTGAAATCAATACATTATTAAGGTATGCATGTTTCATTCCTAAACTCTATAGTTTTTATTTTTTTGAATTTTTTGAATATATTTTATTGTTGTATTGGCATAATTATTGAATAATTTGTTGAATTGTAATTGTTAATATTGAATTTACCTTAAAATAAGTAATTGAATATGTTGGAATAATTAGTAATTTTACTACATTATTGCATGATTTGTGTTCAATTATTTGCATTAATTTTAATTGTTAGTCTAGAGTTTTTGTTGAATTTATTGAATATTTTTTATTGTTTGTATTTATATAATGATTGAATAATTTGTTGAATTGTAATGGGTAATGTTGAATTTACCTTAGAATAAGTAATTGAATATGTTGGAATAATTAGTAATTTTACTACATTATTGCAAGATTTGTGTTTAATTATTTGCATTAATTTCAATTGTTAGTCTAAAGTTTTTTTTGAATTTATGAATATTTTTTATTGTTTGTATTTATATAATGATTGAATATGTTGTTAATGTTGAATTTACCTTGTAATTAGTATGAATGTTACAAGTATATATGTTATGTTATATACAATATTAGTATAGATGGAGTCAATTGGTTGTGGCTTTTGTCAATATTTACAAGTTTGTGGATTTGGGTAGTATCCAATATAGGGGAGGTGCTGTCGAATTTCTTTTAACATTCGAAGTTAATTATATAATTATTCGTATACAATTGTGTAGATGCGTAGAACGAAAATCAGAGTTGGTCGCTCACGTATGGTCACAACTAGTTCTTCTAGAAGCAAGGATGACGTATCCTTAAGTGTCTCTCAAGAAGAGGCACCTATACCACCTGCACCGTCAACTAATACTGCCTCTTCCAGCGCGGGTTCACATAGCAGAAGTGGCGTGCCTTTGCAGTGGAATCAGTTCACCCGCAAGTACGAGACACAGTGGAAGGACAACCTTTCAATGTAAGTTTGTTAAGGTTTTAGTTTTTTCTTTTAAATTATAAAATAATTTATGAACAACTAATCAATATTTCATGAATTTAATTTATTTTTAGGTTCACAAACATTGAGGTCGCCCGAGTAATATCATCGGCGTTTAAATCATCGATGGAGATTATATTATTTCAATGGAGTCAGGTATTCAGACATCCTGAATGGATAACTCAAATCGATGCATGGTTTAGAAGATTTGAGGTTGGTGTTAATTTCTAATTTCCAGCTTATATCTAATAATTTATTAATATAATTGTAACTAAATTATTATTTTTATTTATTTAATTATTTATACATAGCACAAATTCGCCTAGGACAGGGCGCATGACAAAGTTGTGAGGATGGTGTGGGAAAATCACGCGGCAACTAGGTAACGTCGAAAACAATACAAGATTTTTTTAGAAAAAAAATTATGTTTCAACTTCTAATTTCTTACTATGGAAGTAGGTTGCGTGATTTTTGGTATGAATCACAAAAAAATGCAAAAAAAACCGCGAGAGATAGGGGTCTCCAAGGCTGGAACGACGTGGCGGTTTGGAGGGATTTCAAATTGATATACATCCCGGAAGATATATGGCCGCGCTATCTTGAGCACGTGATGTCTGAGCAGTTCACACGACGCTCACAGTTCGGTGCTGGCAACCAAAATCGGCCATTTCATGGCTCGGTGACAACGCACACTGGCAGCTTCGTTCTATTTGCTGCACATGCAAAACAGATGGTAAGATTAATTTAAAAGAAATATATTGCTAGATTAATTTGTTGTTAATTAATCTTTTTTCATTATAGGCCACGTCTCTTGGACGTGAGCCGAGCCCGATGGAGCTGTTTGTGGAGACGCACGTGGGGAGTCAAGACCATCAAAAGGGGGTGCAACAGTTCATAAACAACTGTGCTCAACACTTCGTGGTATGTTTGTTCAACCATTTTATTTTGTAAGTTATTATTTTTATTGGATTGAATATGATGATTACTTTTTTTATTTTCAAGAGACCTATAATAGCCGGTTGAGGGAGAGATATGAGGACGATCCTTTGATACATCCAGAATTCAATCCAGATTTATGGATGGAGGTTGGATCGTCTGGTGGACCCGATAAAAATTGGGTTTACGGGCTCTCTAATACTATGGCCAAGAACTTGCGGGCGGCTCGTAGTGTTTCAACCGTTGGGAGCTCCCAATCAGTATCGAGCACCTAATCTAAGGACTTCGTGGCATGACCAGCTTCACGAATTTGTCATGAACATGGCATCACAGAGTGGTGATACACAGTGTTTTAAGACTCGGCCTGGCGGATCGTCCCGGGTCTGTGGTCGGGCCAGATCTAAGCAAAAAACAGGCTGGGAATTGGCCTGGTCGACCCTCAGGGTCGACTTGGGACCCGGTCGGCCCGGCCAGACCCGGCTAAGACCCGGGTTTATTTTTTTTATATCTTCATGCCTAAAACGACAAGAGCAAAGGGAATAATGCATTGCAGAGCAGCACAAGTGAGAAGAAAACCTAATTAATTTCAAGAAATTGTCAAACCCATTTCACTCTCAGTCGCGAAGAAGAGCAGATGAGCAGAAGACACTTGAATCCTTGATCGCCGTTTCAATTCTGAGCATAAGGTTAGATGAGTTTTTACTTGTTTCTTTCTTCTTTCGCTCTGTTTCATCTTCTTCCCTCTGTTGAACTTGCAGGAGAGTATAACAGTGGCATCGATTCTTCCCTCTATTGACCCATTGATTGACCCATCGATTCTTCCCACAGGTATGTATCTTGTTTTCTCTATTCTTTTATTTTTCTGCGACTTCAAATGATCAAATACATGTTCGTTTGCTTTGAATATTGTTGTGAATATTGCTGTGAAATGTGAATATTTTGTTCGTTAATTTTTGTAGCTGTGAATATTGTTGTTAATTTTTGGCTATCTCTGTTCATTTACTTCTGCTTAAGTTGATATTGGCTATCCCTATTCGTTTGCTTCTGCTTCTGCTTCTATTAATGATTACGATGAATTAGAATTTGAGACTATCCCCATGTTAATCTGCTCATTGAAAAAGAATTGGCACTTTTATTTTTTATTTTATGGATGGTGTTGGCCATTTCAGTTTTCTGTGATGTTGATATAATGGATTAGTTATTGTTGAACTGCAGTTTTGAGAATTTAGGTGGGTTGGCCATTTAACTAAATTTGTGAGAATTAGTTATTAGTTATTGTTGAACTGAAAGTGTCTATGAACTGAAGTTATTGAACTTGTTGAGTTCTAAGATAAGACAGGATGAAGTATTGTGTGCAGTAGCATGAAATCAGAATTTTGTTATAGAAATGAACTGAAACTTTAATTATGGTAGTAATTAGTAATCTGGTTGAAAGAATTTTCCAATGATATCTTATAAATTATGCCAGGTCCTTAAAATGTCTTCACATGATAATAGTACTCTAAGTAGTGATCCTTTAATGGCCCAATCATCTCAACCTTCAATTTCCATGTCAAATGGTAGTAGAAGAAGAACAGATTTGGCATGGGGTCATTGTAGAGAAGCTCTTGAACTTAGTGTTGGATGTAAAAAAACTAAATTAGTATGTTTATATTGTGCTAAAGTATTTGCGGGTGGTGATATTAATCGATTTAAGCAACATTTAGCTGGAGCTAAAGGAGAAGTTAAACAATGTCGCAAATGTCCTCCTGATATTCGACATCAAATGCTTTTGAACCTTAAAGGAAATGTTGAAACAAAAAAAAAAGAGTTAGAGAAATGCAAGCAGATTTCAATCCATTTAATGCACAACAAAGGGAGCATGAAGAGATGATGATTAGACAATTAGAAGATGATGATAGTGATGATGATGATGAAGAGAAGGATGATGAGGATGTCAATACTAAAAAACATATGTTACCACCGAAGGTTGCAAAAAAGAAAAAGATTCAAAGCACCAGCACTATAAAATAATCAACCACAAGTTATAGAAAGCAGAAGAAATCTGCAACATTAGGGACATATTTCATGCCGAGAACAACTCCTGGTGCTCAAAATTCTCTTCAGAATTGTTGGCAAAGGAAAGAAGCAGTTGAATGGTGTGATCTTGCTTTAGCGAAGTGGATGTTTGATGCATGTGTGCCATTTAATGCTGTTAACTCTGTGTATTATTAGCATGCCATAGATGTTGTAACAGCCATGGGTCCTGGTTATAAAGGACCAAACTTGCATGTTATCCGTGGTTATTACTTGGCAAAAGCGGTTGATGAATTGAAGATTTATGTTGGGAGTTATCAAGAGATTTGGAAGAAGACGGGTTGCACATTAATGGCTAATGGATGGGCAGATCAGAAGAGGAGGACTTTAATTAACTTCTTAGTATATTGTCCTAAAGGAACAATTTTTTTGAAAACCATGGATGTATCAAATGTCTCAAAGACTGCTAGATTGTTGTATTAGTTGTTTAGAGAGGTTGTTTTGTATGTTGGGGTAGAAAACATTGTGCATATGGTGACTGATAATGCTACAAATTATGTTGCTGATGGTAGGTTATTGATGGGAGAATTTCCTTCAATATTTTGGTCTCTTTGTGCTGCTCATTGCATCAACCTCATACTCCAGGACATTGGTAAATTGTAGTCAGTTTGTTGTGTTGTTAAGCATGCTTTTGGTATCACAAAGTACATTTATAATCATTGTTATCCATTGTATTTGATGAGGAAGTTCACTGGAGGAAAAGAAATACTTCGTCCAGCTCCTACTCGTTTTGCCACCAATTTCATTGCATTGCATAGCATTTTAGCTCATAAAGATGAGTTGAGAGCTATGGTGACATCTAGGGAATGGGTCTCATCTGCTTATGCTAAAGATATCAAAGGAAAAAAGTTTGTTGAGAGTGTGCTAGACTCTTTGTTTTGGGAAGAATGTGCAATAACTGTGCGAATGAGTGAACCTTTAGTTCGAGTTCTACGATTGGTTGATGGTGATGATAGACCTTCGATGGGATATTTGTATGATGTTATTCATCATGAAAAAGAAGAAATGATGAGGAGATTTCAAAAGAGAAAGCCTAGAGTGAAACCTTTCATAGACATTAACAATAATCGGTGGGATGAAAAATTTTATAGAAGTCTTTATACAGCGGTATTTTGGTTGAATCCTCGATTTCAATATGATGCAAATATAATGGATAAGCATATGAGCACCATTTCTGGACTTCTAGATGTTCTTGAGAAGTATGCACATTGAAATCTACCATTGTAAAGTAAGATTACAAGTGAGATGAAGTTTTTTAGGAATGCTGAACATGACTTTGGCCGAGCATCCGCAATAAATAATCGCACCCTTATGCCTCTAGGTATATAATTTTTATATTTAAAAATATTATTTGACATAGTCTTACACTTTTACTTATTATTTTTTTGTATAGATGAATGGTGGATGACATATGGAACCAGCGCTCCAAATCTACAACAATTGGCTATACGAGTGTTAAGTCAAACTTGTAGTTCTTCGGGATGTGAGAGAAATTGGAGTATGTTTGAACATATTCATTCCAAGAAGAGAAATAGATTGGAGCACCAAAGGCTTAATGACCTTGTTTACGTCCACTGCAATCTAAGATTGAAACAAAAGTATTTTTCTTTTCTCTAATTCCTTAAATATTATTTTATCTTGTTTAGTAGCATTATTAATACTTATATTGTGTTTACCTTCACTTTTAATATATAGGAATTATTGGAAAGGATGAAATTATGATCCAATTAATGTTGAGACAATTTTTGACATTGAAAATTGGGTAGTCGAAGATGACCCATCAATCTTGACAACGGAAGAAGAAGAGAGTTTTCATCAAGCTCTATTAACTATGACCATACAAGATACTTTAGATGATGGTAATTAATGATTGATTATTTAGTGATAAATATTATTTAAAATAAAGTATTGTTTAACACATAATATTTATTTGTTAATTATGTTTGAAATGTAGATGTCATAAATGTTAATGAGATTGAAGATGATTGTGATGATGAAGTTTCAAAGAAGCATGCTGATGATTTATTAGATGTTGACGAGATTGGCTCATTTCCATCAACATTTGATCTAAATTTTGCTCCCATGGACATAGAAGAACTTAATGTGTTCATGTAACAAAAGTGAATGTGTTGTTGATTTAGAATTTATGTTGTTGGATGTTTTGTTTAAAATATTTTAGAATTTATGTTGTTGGATGTTATGTTTAAAATATTTTAGAATTTATATTTGGTTTGTGTTTTGGATATTGAATTAAATTTATGTTATTGGTTTAAAATATAAATTTGGTTTATATAAGTGTTGCATTGTAAATTTGTAATTAGTTAGGTGTTTTATATAGGTGTTTTTTTTTTTAACCCGGGTCAACCCATCTAACCCGTGACCCGATCACTGGACCGGGTCGATGACCAGGTCGGGTTTTAAAACTATGGTGATACATGTGCGCCTACTCCTTTTTGGCCATATAACAACCAGCCTCCTCCTCCTCCTCCAGCTCCACCATTATGTTAATTTGTAATGAATATTATTTAACTTTAATAGTTAATTTAACATTTTTATTTTAAACACATTCAATTTGTAATGAATATTATTTAATTTTATTCTTTTTTGTTTTTGATGTTTAATAAAAATTTTATTTGCATAATTGGTTTTTTATTACCATTAATTTATATAATTTTATATTATGTATTCTAAATAATTTTTTAAAAACATATTTAAAAATAATCACTGAGGGTTTTACCGACGGAATATATCCGTCGGCATTTGACAGTAGCTGCCACAGTCACCGATGAATTTATAGACGAATATATTCAGTCGGTATTACAGACTCACCGACAACTTTACCAATAGACTTAATCCGTCGGTAATTTACAGTGCCTGCCACAACGACCGACGAATTTACAGACAGAAATCTTCGGTCGGTATTCCAAACATTCACCAATAATTTTACCGATGGTTTTAATCCGTTGGTATGTCACACTATCACCGACGGCCTAAAATCCGTCGGTATATTTCAAGAGGGAAACTTCTTCTTTTTTGCGTGCAATTTCCGTCTGTAAAACTATCAGCATATTTTTTTTTATGTTTCCTACCTATATAACGACGGACTATGGTATTATTGACAAAAGAAAAGCCGATAGACTTATTCTGTTGATGATGATATCGGTAAATAAATTACTGATAAAATCTTAATCACATATCCATAAAATAATTTCATTGATAAAACTATGAAATCTTGCATAATACACAAGATTCAAAGAAACATTGCAAAGCACTTAACGCCTATCATAACGAGGGCACCATTCTTGGAGAGTTGAAAATGACGGGCCCATTAAGTTCATGAAAGGCCAGGGACGAGCTTCTAAAGAAATATCCAATCTGTGACTCGGGCATGCCGAACTTAAGCACCCTTTGGGCCAAGCATGCAT
>Ga0325403_1000939_pt1 | contig 23043 bp, 14 predicted proteins | sample PopdelMetagenome_19_FD_205665 | JGI IMG/M metagenome (GOLD analysis project Ga0325403, IMG submission 205665) | Populus deltoides microbial communities from Bellville, Georgia, United States - Xylem-PdKOR-R4 | ecosystem: Host-associated > Plants > Phyllosphere > Stem > Wood/Secondary xylem... | reverse complement strand
CAACATCCTGTAATCTCAATAAAATAAAATAAAAAAACAAGAAGAAGAAGATCAAAATAAGAAATAATTACATCAAAGAAGGTAATGAAAAGAGAGAGAGAGAGAGAGAGAGAGAGAGAGAGAGAGATAGAGAAGAAAAATTGGGTTTACAGTAATCGGGCGAGGAGACTTGGAGAGAACTGAAGAAGGGTTGATAAATAGTAATACCAATAGAAAGAAAAAAGTAAGAAAGGAATTTAGTCGAGACTTATCATCAAAGTAATAATAAGCCATATCTATCTCTACTCTGAATCTATCAGTGAATGAATGATTATTGAATTCGCTGTGACAGAGAACACAGGAAGAAGTCGAAGATAGAACTAACAAACTACAATACTTTCTTTCGTGTCATTTATCGAAGTATATGAAATACATAGTTTAGTTTTGATTCAACCGCAATTACGAACCTGCTATTAAAAAATATGATTCTAATTAGAGGTGAGAAAAAAAATTAAAAAAATGAAAAAATAAAATAATTAAAAAAATCAAATCATAAAAAAAAAATATTAAACTGATTAAAATTTTAAAAAAGAAAAAATTGAGCCAAACCGGCAAAAAACCAAGCCGAACCGAAAAAAATCAAGCCGAACCGAAAAAATTAAGTCAAACCGGATTGAACCGGTTTTTGTCCTAAAAAACCAAACCAAACTGAGCCAAACCGGTTTGAACCGGTTTTTTTCCTAAAAAACCAAATCAAACCGAACCAAAACCGGTTTTGATTTTTAAAAAAAAATTCGGTCTGGTTATTTTTTTTTGATAAAAACCGAACCGAACCAAAAATGATCACCCATAGTTTAGTAATAACTATTAAAGATAGTAACAGTTATAAAGAACCGTTATTCTTATTATTAATGATTGTTTAGAACCGCTGAGCAATTGCTATTATAATAACGATAGTGTTTCATATTAAATTTCAACATAGAACCCTAATCAAAATCAAAAGTTAAATAAAATTATTAAATTATTAAATTTCAAACTCATAATTGAAAGTGTGATATTTTAATTTTAACATCATTTTTATTTGTTAATTATAATTCCGAATTAATGTGTGTGTTTTTTAAACATTTTTTTTATTTTTACATTTTTTAAGTTGTTAATAAATGATTTGAAATTTTAAACAACTTGTTCATATGATTATTATTTTTTTGACGATATTAAATCATGCTTATATAAATTGAATATGAAAATGCATAATATGTAAGATAATTTTAAAATTAACATGACAATTAACAAAAATAATATTACAAAACTAGTAATAATAAAAATAACTCTTAACTAGAAAAATAACACAACATAATAATACACTTAAGTCCTATCTATGTCTTCTGCAATGACGAGTGAATGGACAATTTCATCAATAGCATGACTACCACCTGTCTATGTGGTCTCATCCTTCGAGACAACATCATATAGGCTCAATGTCTTTTCTAACAAGTCAAGTGTGGTACTACATGTCTCGAGCCAAGAAGATGCATAATAACGAGCAAGTCCATCATCATAATTAATATCACGAAAATCAGCCACAATACGTCAACAATCATATAGCAATTGTCCAACCTAATATGAAGCAAATAGAAATTATTAATTCATAAATAAAATACAATGATTTTGTCAAATCCTATAAAAAGTAACAAATACTTACAACATTTTGAATCTGACGTGAATGTGGCTTATACTCCATCTCCTCACGTGGAGGAACTTGTGCTATGATTTCCTTCTCAGAAATTACAGGATGCACTTCTCTAAAAATCAAATTTCTTCGTGCATCCCACATCGATATATGCTAAAGATGGTTGATCATCCAATTATAATTAACATACATACCCGAACAACTAATGAAATGCAACTGATCACTCGTATCTATATCAGACGGGATGTGTTGTTTAAAGACAAACTGTAGCATCACACGGTCCGGCAATGCAACTCAACAAGCACAAAAAATATGAAGGGGGAAACCGATGTCCATAAATTCATGGCCGATATGCATATAACAAGAGCAGGTGTCATATCATCTACTGAATAAGGATTCCACACGACCTATTGAAACATCAACAATGCAATTTTTTCTCATTATTTACCAATATCAACCCATGAAAAATTATCTCCCAACATTTATACATATCAAAAAATTTCATCAACCTATGCAATAATTTCCTAACATTTACCAATATTCAAAAAATCAAACATCAATGCAAATAATTAATTCTCATCATTTACCAACATTAACACACACAATTATTTTAACCGATTTACCAATATCTAAAAAATCAAATATCAATACAAGTAATTAATTCCCATCATTTACTAACATGAACATACACAATTATTTCACTCTCATAATTTACCAACACACCTGATTTAACTGTTGTCTATCTAACTTGCTGCAATAAAATGACAAAACAGAGGTTCGATTATGTTCAAAATATCCCACACCATTATAGGATTTCATCATCACAATTATTGGGTAACTCATAAAAGTTTTTCCAAAGCCATCTCATGGATAAAGTGTTCCCTTTAAACATTTTATAAGGGGGTACTTGTCCAAATACATGCTTAGATAAAGTTATCTTATTCTGAATACCCATGACAGTACATGCTCACCCATTTATAGGCAAGCCAAATAGAACAACAACATCCTACAATGTGGGTGTCATCTCCCCGACATGAAGATGGAACATATGAGTCTCTTGTCTCCATCTCTCAATGAGCGTTGTGAGCAAGTCATGATCCACCTTTATGTTCTGCAGACATGTGATGTATCGAATCTGAAAGCGACATCAACTTATGAAATCTGTAATAAATATTACCAAAATCCTATATAATAAAAGAAAAACATTTGATGTATTAACATGAATTATAAGATAATTAGCACAACAATTAATCATCTTTGTCAAATGAAAAAAAAGGCGGTTTGGTTGGACACACAAGCTTGGCTGGCAGTTTGCAACAAAAAAACGGTATAAATACTCTTCATGACAAGGGGAAGATGATTTTAGTGTTTTGATGGAGGATTGGATAGTTTTTTGAGTGATTTGACAGTTGTTTTCTCTTGCGTTGTTTTGGATTTTAGGGTTTTTTTTTTGTCTTAGGAGTGGTAGCAATGAAGGGAAGGAACTGTAATATATATATATATATATATATATATATATATATATATATATATATATATATATTGTAACTGTGATTTTGAATTACAGTTTAGACCTATCGATGTTATTTGTTGAACTTGAAACATTGATGCTAGTAACACAAATAAGCCTTTTACAATTAACAATAAAATAAATAAGAAGAAGAACATCTTTAGAAAATAAAAAAAAATTAATCCATAAAGACTTACCGAATGAATGTCTATTGCTTAGTATGTTGATGCAAACACTAATGTCAAAGGGAAAAGGTATTGGCTTAGTAATTAGTTTTCACTATTCTAGGTGCCCGCTATCCGTCACAGGCCAGATTAGAAGTCAATTTTAATGTCAAAAAAATATGTAGGTGTTAGTTTTTCTATATATAAAAAAAGATTTAAAATGTGAATTAAATTTGTTGCATGTGTTTTGTCGCATGTGTGTGGCGTCGCGATGATCGTCCTCTTGGAACGGGATTTAGAGTGAAAAGGGAAAGAACAAGGAATTCTTGTTTCTTATTAGTTAAGAAAAAATAGAAGTCGCCACTTAGTCTTACGGTCACTAGAAAACCTATTGGTTTGTGAGAGGCTGGATAAGGAACAAATTATGAATAGAGAGGACGTATCACCCCTAAAACACCTTACCTAGGGTAACTTGCACTATTGTTTGTCTAAAATAAACTAAGGTCGTTGTGTTTTCTAACTATTGGTCTGTCTAAAGTTTAAGAAAAGACCTCCTTGGTAAGGAGGTCCTTATCTTATCAGGTTAAAAACTTAGTTGTTTTAAAGTCAAGACGCATAAAAATACAAGGAACTGTCTTTTTATTTAACACTAAAAATACGTCTTACATATAAGTTCGTAATCCTAGATGTTGAATGGAACAAAATGATTTTTTTGTATTTTTTTTTAAATATAGGCCAAAATCTCATGGAGTCAATAAACTGGTTATTAAATCCAAATGCATGCAAGCATATATTTTTTGAATTTTTATATATGAAAAATACCAAAACATGCCATGCATTTTATTTTTCTAAGAAAGGTCTTTTTTGGTATTTTTAAGAGACTTGACCATAAGCACACAAAATAAAATATATTTTTTTATTTTTTGAAATGAGAAATTTTTAGAATTTTTTAGAATTTTTGAAATTTCAACGGAAAGCGGGTACTTTTAATAGCAAGTCAGTATCTTATAGTATAAGTCTACAACACCAATATTAAGTGAAATGATTCGGAAAATGTACAACGGGAACACAAATCAATTCAACCCTGAATTGTTTGATATTTTTTTAAGGGTCTATTTGGCTATATATTAAAATAGAGTCAAGTTTAAAACTAAAGGAAAAACATAAGAGTATATTTGCCAAACACACCCTTTAATTTAAGGGTTGGGCTAGAAATCCAAGTACAACCTGGCTAGGTTGGGACAACTAAAAGTCCAACTTCTTCTTCTTTTCTATTTTTAAAGATGGGCTAGCTGAGGGTCTAACCCATCTTGCTAAGCAAAAAAGAGGCAGTAGGACGTGAATTAACTCACGTCCTACATGCCTTATCCAAAGAAACAAACCAAGATGTAGGTTACAAAGGAAGGAAGATTACCTAGCGTAGGGGAAACATCGTTGTCGTCACTAGTCTGATGGCGTGGCTGAGAAGCTGTTAGAGTTGGTCATAACATTGTTGCCGAAGGTTACGATGCAAAGGTTGAAGCTGCTAGAGGAAAGCTTGCAGTGTTGGACTAGTTGAAGACACAATGTTGGTGAGGGCAAATATGGCAGGATGCAAGGCTGTCAAGGTAGAGGATGGCGGCTTCTGAAGTTATTGTTGATGTAGAAGGAAGGCGTTACGGCTACAGCTGATGGCTTGACTGAGGGAGTGAAAGGAAAGCTTATAGTGCCACTTGGGTTGAAGGTTTATTGTCGTTACTGGAAAAAGCTAGCCGCTGAAAAAAAGAGCTAAAGTTGGAAAAAGCTGGCTAGAGGAGCACGGTGAAGCTTGCTGGTAGGGGTGATCATTTTCGGTTCAGTTCGGTTTTTATTTATAAAAACAACCAAACAAAAATTTTGAAAGAAAAAAAAAAACCAAACCGAATCAGATTCCAATCGATCGGTTTCGGTTCGGTTTTCTATGTCAAAAACAGAAAAAACTTATTTTTTTAACGTCTAAAAACCACAAAATCAAACCCATCTTCATCACCAGCAGCCCCCACGACAGTGTTGAATTCATACCAGCCTTTTCTCAAGTAAATGGCCTTCCACATAACCACAAAAACACTGCACTCCTCACTATCACAAACTCATAAACCTACATCACCGATATTCAAGGTATGTGGAGGTCATTTCTCGTTAAAAAAGATGACATTAAAAATCTTACAATATGGATTTTATTGGTCCACCATGTTCAAGGATGTTGTCTCTATTGTCAATCTTAAAGAATGACACTTCTTGTTCAGCTAAAAAGACTTTCTCTTTCACATTTAGTTTTCTCTTCACGGTGCATATGTGTTTCAAAAGTTTAGCAAAAGAAACTACCAATTTAATAGCAACAAACAAAGTTATATTGATCCTTACCTATTTGAAAGTTTCAAAGATTTCAAAATTGTGATTGACTTTCTTTTGTTTAGTCACGGCATAAGAAAATAGAAGTACTGATAGGGAATCAGTCTTTATGTGTGTGTGTGTGTGTGTGTGTGTGTGTGTGTGTGTGTGTGTGTGTGATGGTAGATGGAAGAAATAATCTTTTTAATATTTGAGGTCTTAAATCCCTACACTTCATTTGATTTTACAAAGTACTTATAAATCTCTAATTAGTTTCTCTCTATTAGAAAAAAAAAAAACAAAGAATAAATAGTGTAATTAATCTAAAAATATCTTAATTAGCAATAAATACGTGTTTTATTTTTTTCTAAATAAATTTCTAGTTAATGGTGACATGTGTAATGGTTGAGATTTTTTCAATTGATTTAAAAAAGAAGGCTCTGTGTTGGAGCTTTCTAGTCTTCTCTTATATGCTTCCTGTCAACAAACTGAATACAGATTATCTACAAATTTTATCTTAAGCTCTAGGCATTGCAATACATTTTTTTTCAAGATCTACGTTTTTTTTTATGAAATTTACTTTTCAAGGGTTTTTGCTATTTTCTTGATTTGCACTCGGAGGTTTCTTTTTTCTATCTTGCAGATACTTTTATGTGTGTGAATTAGGATTTAATTTTAATTTTTTTTTTTTGTGTTTAGAGGAAGTAAAAGAAAACATGGGAATTGAATAAAAAAAATGTAACCTTTGTTTGGTTCTATTCATTTGCATTATTTTTATCATGCATTTGTGTTAGATTTGCTAGGGCTTTAACATATGAATTGAAAGTGTTCGGTGATTTCAATTTGGTGTTCGCATGCCAAGGAGGTGGCCAGTGCATAAAAATAAATTTTAATTATAAAATAAAAAAGATTAAATTTATAATAAGGTATCCTCTAAGTTGAGAGAAAAAAATGAAGTAAAATTGAAACAAGTCAAAAGGGTCTTCCAATGTCAATCCATATTTGCTAAAGAAACATCCTTAAATCCTCCGAAGGACCTCACCATAAAATATTGTGCTTGTACTATCGTATATAAATTCTTTTTGCCATAGACCTATAGATTTAGATTCATGGACCCTTGAACAATTGAAGAGAATGAGTTTAGGGGAGAAACAATCATGGAAGTGGTTTTGCTTCTCGCAATATAGATGGAATGAGGGAGGAGATAGCGATTATATATATATATATATATATATATATATATATATATATATATATTGAAACCTCATTTAATAACTTTAACATGATATTAGAATTTTGATGATCAAACGGTTACGAGTTTGAATCTTACCATTTCTATTTATTTGATAAAAAATTAAGCACAAAGTTGTGTGAACCTGTGCACGTTTACAGTCTTAAGAGCTTTAACTTGAGAATGTATGTTAGAAAATAATATAAATATATCTTGAAACTTCACTTAACAGTTTAAGATATAAAAGCTATTAAGTAATATCGACAACTACTTTCAAAAGAAGTTACAAGAAGCTATTCAAGAATGGAATTAACAAATACCGATGATAAAGTTTATGAAGTCATTGTTACTGAAGCCTTAAAAGAATTCTCAACTAATGAAAATGGAACTTCTGGTACCAAAGATTCTTCCCACTCTCAGCTGCAATATCTTGTTGCATTATTATTGTTGTTGTTGTGAGGCCTGTAAACTTTTTAAAGGCTTAAACTATGTAGTTTATTTCATTCTTTGCTTGGTCCACATTTGTTATAGCCCACAAGTTTGCCCCAAGTCTTTATATATGTGTGTGTGCAGCTTTTTCTTTGTTTTATTTTCTTCTTTTTCGACCGAGAGCTTCTTTTTCTTCCTTTTCACATATGCAGCTTTCTTTTATAACCTATACTAGCTATCAACCATATAATCTATATCTTTGGAGCAAGTTTTCTTTATTTCTTTCTTAAGTGTTTTATAACATAGTTATGGGTTTCATTTCTTTACATATGATTATTGAAAATATCAGGATTTATGTAAGATGATTAGTTGATAAGCTAGGGGTTTGTTAAATTAATTTGTGCGTGGGTAGTAATATATGCATATGAACATGGATTGAGGTAGATTATGAATAATTAGTATTGTGATCTTGATTATTTGATATATGTTGATATGATTAGAGTAAAAGCTAAGGAATTTGGATATTAGAAAAAAAATAGAAAGTTATTGAAGAATTATATAGAAAGAATCATGTTAAATTCTAGAAAATCTATTTACAGGTTGAAGATGGAAGAATTTTAGTTTGGTCCTTGAATTTTAGAAAATCACAATGTTGCCTCTAAGTTTTTGAAAATTACAATTTAGTCCCTAGTCATAAATAGCAATTTTTAAGATAATTTTTAATAGATAATCGAGTTTTATTTGTGGTGTATTATCAAGTTTTTATGGTTTGCTTTTGAATTAGAAATTAATTCTATTTTACAATAAAATGTGTTTATGTACTTTAAAAACTCCATATACTATCCATATGGGATTGATGGATGTTGATGTTTGTCTTGGTTTGATCATTATTATATATTGTGAGTAAATAATATATATTATGCATATGGAAATAATACTAATATGTGTAATAATAAATATGAATAATATTATGTCTGAATTAAATGTGATTCAAGGGTTATTTATTCTTTTTGAATTATGTGATTTTGATATTGTAATATGATATGATTTATGGAGTTATATGAGTCAAAATACTCATGCTAATAGAAAAATATTAGTCTATATACAGATAGTAAAATATAATTCCCTAGTTAGTTGGAGGTGACATTGGCTTATATGATAGGTCATCACACAGATCTGTTCTGATTCTGATGCTCAACCTAGCAAAGGTTTTTTTTATAAGACATATGATACATACATATTTTTTTCTCCCTTCTATTCTTATGTCTGATTTTCTAACTTGTAGGAAGGTTACATAAGAAAAGGTGACATTACTTGAATTATATTTATGTGTGAATGGTTTTTATTTATACTCTTATTATGTATGGACTTAATTAATTAATTAATCATATTATAACTTGGTCTCCTATTTGTATGTTTAGTATTATTTATTTACTGAGTTGTGGAAAACTATCTTTTTTATCATTTCAATCTTTTCAAGTCTATAATGTGTATTAGCTAATGTAGTACCACTTATTAGGAAGGAGTTCTTGTATGTACTCTAAATTGGTATGACCAACACTTCTTCTTCGTATGAGCTTTCTCATTTTGATACCAATCTTTTATATATATGAATTATGATGTTGTGTATAGCTTAAGCTTCTTAATTACAATGGTTTTTGAGTTATTCTTTTGGGATGGCATGTCTATCTATGATCTAGTATTTTGGAAGGATGGTTGATCATTATATCAGTGTTTGTTTTAGTTTTTGGAAAGAATTATGTTCAGATCTAAGGCTTGGTATAGGCAAGGCGGTCCTAAAAGTGCCTTGACCTATGTGCCAATCATGTGCCTAATTTTAGATCGTGACAATTATATAGGTAATTGCTTGATTTAGAGAGTTTGATTGATAGAAATTAGTTATATATAATTATCTTATTTAGAGATATTATGATTATATTATAGAGTGATTCTAAGGTGTAATTAGGTTAATACTTTTCTATCTAATGAGAAAAGATCCTTCACTAAGAGATATTCAGACCATTTTTATATTGTATTAGAGTTGTAATTTCAAATTCTGTGCTTGACTCTCTAAGTTAATGTCTTTTTTTATAGGTCGAGTTATAGGGGTTTTTTTTCATTTCTCTCTTGAAATTTCTTATTAGCTTCTGTTTTGGCTGGCATTGCAAGGACACAAATAGGAATTCTTGGAGTTCCATTCTCTGTAATTTGAAATATTTTCAGTATCAAGGTCTACTTTTTACACTAGTTCAGTTCTTTTCTTTTGATTTATCTTGTTAAGAGAAAATTATATTTTTCATTTTAATAGAAATAATTATTCCACTTATGAGTTTCAATTTAGGATGTTTATGAAGGGAAAATAATTATAGGATCACTTAAAAGGATCGTCTAATGCTCCTATTAATTCTTGGAAGAGCAAGAATGCCCATATTATCTCTTAGTTACTAGATTCTATTGAATCATATATAATGAACCATCTTTGATTTTTCACTATTGTTATTAAGATGCGGTCTTATCTTATAAGCATTTATTCTCACAATAAAGTTGTTTGTAAGTTTCAATTGGAATTAAAAATTAATAACTATCAACAAGGTAATCTTTCTATTAAATAATCCTATTTAAGATCCTTTAATTTAATTTATAGAGTGAATATTCTGGGATAGTTGATTCTACCTTTCCTAATTAATCCTTAACAACACTACAAGTTGTCTATCATAAGAACTGAAAAGATCATTTTTTTATGAAGTTAAGATTAGAATTTGAGACTACAAACACTAGTTTAATCAACCAAAATCTAGTTCCATCTTTGCTTGTTTACTTTGGATACATAAAGAATAACATCTAGTTACTTAGCTTGGTCTTAATCCAGAAACCACGATATTCAAGATGGTTATTATGGCATATGTTGCGTAGGAAAGGAAGATCTAAGTCACAGACTCAATGTTACAATTACAAGGAGTTTGGATGTACTGTAAATCATTACAATAATAAATTTTATAATAATTGCATAAAAAAAGGCACATTAAATATTGTCAAGTGCGACTTTAAAATTGACATGTTTTAGCCCTACTTAAAGTTGTCGAGTTCAATTTGCTACCTCTTTAGACCTTTCTCGGGAAAAGCACTTTGTAAGCAGTTCTTCCTTCCCTCTCACACCCACAATGGTCTAATAGATATTTTTCCACCTTCAACATCTAAGGGTGGGAGAATATACTTACTTCTTCTTGGTTGATTGTCTTTGAGGCTTCTAATCATATGACTGGTAGCAATGATGTTTTACATAATGCTTGTAAATATGAGGATGAGAAATATATTCAGATAGCTAATAGAAGTGTTCCTAAAAAAGTAGAACTAGGAATAAAAAATGGTGAGGAAAGAGATGTCCCAAGTCTTGAGTATATTGCTAATGCAAAAGTATGTCAATCAGACAATGGTGTACCTCAAGACTAGAAAAATATTGTAAGGGGCTAAGATCTATCATATAAAATGAAGTGTTAAAATTCTTTTGTTGTTGCTCAATCAACTAAGAGTCTGACCTCATGAAAGATCTTAGTCCCTTATAGTATTTTTTTGGTCTTGAGGTATATCATTGTCTAATTGGCACACTTCTGCATTGGCACACTTCTGCATTAGCACAAGTATACTCAAAAGCTTCTCATATTAGTTGGTCTTTAATCCAGTAACTCAATCCTTACACCAATAAAGGTCAACTTGAAGCTATAGCAAGATGATGGTGCGCCACTATTTAATCCCTCATTGGATAGGTAGCTGGTAGGGATTTTAAAGTATTTTATAATTAACCAATCTAATATTTACCTTGTTGTGTAGTAGGTTAGTTAGTTAATGCAGACTCCTCGTCATTCTCACTTAGTTGTCGTATAGTGTATTCTTTGTTATCTCAAGAGTACTTCTAACCACGAGTTATTTTCTCCACTAAGATTTTTTTACACTTCATAGGTTTTCGTGATGCAGATTAGGCTGGTTATCCTAATACTCAACTCTCAATTATTGGTTGATGTATGTTTCTTGGTGATACTATTATTTTTTGAAAGAGTAAGAAGCATGATTGAGTCTTTAAATCCTCAAGTGAGTTTGAATATCATACTATGTCTTTCGCATTCTCTAAGAGTGTTTGGTTTTGGGGTAAGTTGGATAAACTTGGTATTCTTTGGTTTCTTACTCTCCTTCATGTTGATAACATCAGTGTTATTCAAAATATTGCAAATCTAGTCTTTCATGAGATCATTAAGCACATTGAAGTAGATTGTCATTATATTCATGAAGCACTTGATCAATATATGATTACTCTCCTTTACATTTTCACTAAGTTTCAAATGGCTAATGTGTTTAAGGCTCTTTCTCGTCAGCAACAAATTCATGGTTGACAAATTGATGTTTCATAATTGACTAGCATCAATTTCAGAGGGGATGTCAACTATAATATTTCTAATATTTTAGTATAAGCAATTGGTTGATTTAGGGAGTGACTAATAAGAATAATTATAAATAGTTACGTTATTTATGTAGATTGTAATTATGGTACGTGGTGACTGTAGGTTGTAATTAAGGTAATACGTATATTTAAAGAAAAAAGATCCTCTTAATAGATGATCAAGATATTTTTGCACTCAAACTATTATATCTAATTTGTTAGGAATCTGGGGAAAGTTAATTGAAAGACTAGGGAGCATCGCATTCACAAGCTCACTATAAAAGCATGCCTTTATGTCACAAAGTGAAATCTTTTTAAGCATGCCTTTGTAAATTCATGTAAACATTAGTAGGGATGTATTTTTGTAAGCATGATTGCTTGATCATTTCAAATTATTTAAAGTTTAAAGAATCTTTTAAATGCAAGCAGGTGGTAATTTATATGACTAGATGTTAAAGAACTAGTTTTGAAAGCTTCTGTAGTCTTAAAAACAGTTGTTGATATCAATATCATTGAATTTGCTTTTCCTTCTAACTTTGTGATATAGAATTGTCCATTAGATTATTAATTTGAGATTTGAAGAAACTTTTGCAATTTGACTCAACAAGAACCTTTCCTTGAAGAACCAAAATTATATGCAAGATCACCTACACCTACGCCTATAACAAGACGCGAACAAGAAGTATAAATCACAACGAAGTTGGTCAATCATTTGAAGAGTTTGCAAGTTTAATCAAGAATTTAGTATAAGAATCACTCAATCACACAAAGATTAATAAGAGCACAACATGCAATAACTTGTAGATAAAATTCATTAACTGATAAAAATCTTTACATGAGAGTATTTATATGTAAACCCTAAAACTAATGGGTCAAGCATGCAACCAATTTAAATAATGCCCAAACTAATGAAAATAAGGTTTAAAATAATAAAAATAAAATAAAATAAAATTCTAAGATTATTTTTCACCCTTTGCCATATATGATAGTAAAAAATATCCAAGAGAAATAATTGTTAAAGAATCCTTACTGAACAAAAGTCTGATGCCTTGTAAAATAAAAATAAATTTCAAACCAACTAATTCTTCTTATTTGATATAGAATTCTTATAAGATAAGTAAGCCAAAGGATTACACATAATTTTCCAGTAGCATTAAGGACTCTTCATAGTGATAAAATCCATAACTCTTAAGGAAACAATGTTTTTTTTTTTTTTGCATTTTGCATTTTGCTTATAGATTCTAAGCCTAACTATAAATACATCGTTCTCTCTTGTCTGAATGAATTAGTGAATTTGTCATATATTGTTGGAAAGGTACATATATGTACTTTTCAACCCAATCATAATTGTGTCCAAAATCCACCTTTGTCTTAAGATATGACTCAAAAAGTAGACAAAGGTACTTTGTCGGCAGGTTCTAGGCTCAACTTCAAATACATCGTTCTCTCTCGTCTGGATGAATTAGTGAACCTGTCATATATTGTTGAAAAGGTACAAATATCCAGTTTCTCACCGAGTCATAATCACATCCAAAATCCACCTATATCTTAAGATATCACTCAAAAAGTAGACAAAGATCTAGATTGACAAATTTGAACATTTTAACTCAAGCTTATTGACTTAGCCCATTGAATTCCTCTTGGATCCACTTCATCTTAGGCCTTAGAATAGACCCAATGGACACTTCAAATGGATCCTTTGATGTCTTAGCTAGGATCGCGTCATCACATCTCTCCTCAAAAGAATTCAACCTTTAATCATCACTTGCATCAAACAAAGAAAGATTAGAAACTTTGAATATAACACTAAAATTATACTCACCTTGTAGATTCATTTTATAGGCATTGACTTCTTCAAGGAATTTAAATGAACCATTTTCTCTAAACATCAACTTTGATTTCCTATGTCTAGGAAACTTCTCTTTGCATATATGCACCTAAACACAATATCTTGGTTCAAAGACAACCCTTTTTCATGTTTTATTTGCTTGGAATGCATACTTCCCGGTATTTTTTTCATTTTGTTATCGTGCCTTCTTAAGCAATCCTTCATCACCTGTGCTTTTTTATTGCCATCATGTGTAACCCTTTCATTAGCAAGTAAGGAAATCAAACCTAGTATAGTTAAACCATAAACTATTTTAAATGGTGAATAATGTTTTCAATTTAATAGATTAGCACATAATAATTTTTTTGTAACATATTAAACAAAAATCATAAATGCTCAATATGTTCACCTAGATTCGTATTATAAATATCATCAAAGTAATCAATAACAAAGCTACCTATGAATGCACATAATATATGACTTATCAATCTCATTAAATTACTATGTGCAAAAGTAAGACTAAACAGCATGACTAACCATTCAAACAATCCACATTTAGTTTTAAAGTTATTTTTTCCTTCATCCTCTTCTTTCATCTTAATTTGACGATAACCAATTTTCAAATCAATCTTACTAAACATATAAGATCCATACAACTCACTAAGAATTCATCAATTTTAGGGATAAGATGTCTATACTTTACCATACTATTGTTGATTGCATGCTTTTATCAATGGCAAACCATTATGGATCTCATCAGGAAATACATAGCAAAATCTAGACAACAACTTTGACCCTTTACCATAAAGCCTTACCAAACACCGATCGAGTTGAAAATATTAACTCAAGATATATATATAAAGATCTCTAAAAACTTCTAGTAAAATTCCAACTTTATCTAATAGTCAGATAAAAAATTATACTTGTTAGTGTAAAGCTACATAGTAGGACAAATTAAGCTCAAATCTGAATTTGATTGTTCTATATCATTCTTAAAATCTTGTAACAAAGATATAACAACACTTGGAATAAAATAATCAAGATTGTTAGTGTTAAAAATGTCTCTTTATACACAAGTAAAATCATAAGCATGTCTGAAAAATAAGCACTCTTGATCTCGTTCTCTTCTATATAGAAACTCAAGTGTTTGCCTATATTTTCTACACTCTCTTCTTTACTCATCTTTGTTTCTTCTCTCCACTCTCGGTTTCAATCGAATATTTTCTCCCTTAGCCAAATCTGAGTCTTCTCTCTTTTCTCTTATTTTTTTTAAGGCTCACTTTATTTTCACTCTTTAAACTCATAAGCTCACATGGTTTATTTGTCTCCTCGGCTTTGCTTTTTTTTTTTTTAGCTTTAATTGGTCTTGTTTAAGACATTGAAGCTCTCTTTTTGTCAACTTTTGCCTCCAACAACACTGTATAAAAATAGTATCTAATAATAATTTTAGATAAGTAAGTCTTACTAACCACTTTCATACATATTTTTATATGGTAACCATGACCTCACATTGTTATATTACCATTTCAGCTTCACTTTTGTTTTTTAATTTCAATTGGTATTCATAAACCTATTTAGGTGACAATGATGCAAATATGTATGTCTTTCCATCCTTCACAAAAGAATACCTATTTTTAAATCCATCATACTTGGCTTTCGTATCAAATTGCCAAGGTCTCCCTAAAAATAAATGATTAACATGCATAGGAATCACATCACACAAAACCTCATCCTTATACTTTCCAATATAAAAAAAAAAAATCAAAACTTGTTTAGTCATCATAACTTCAACACATTCATTCAATCATCGAAGCTTATAAGGTCTATCATGTTTAACAGTGTTTAGATTCAATTTCTTAACAATTATAATACTAGCAGTATTAGCACAACTTTCACTATCAATAATCATACTACATATCTTGTTACTAATATGATATATAGTATGGAAGATGTTCTCTCTTTGTTGCTCATTTGCTAATTTCATAGTAAATTTCTTATCACCAACATTTGAAAACTTTTATCCTTTATCTTTAGAATTATCGTGCATACTCTAATCATTCATTATAGCCCTACTGGTAGGCATTTCAACTTCTTTTTCCTTATGACTAGGAACTTCATGTCTACTAATCATCTTATCAAACTTGCTCATTAATTCTTCCATTTTATCCTGCCTTTCCTCCATAGTTCTCGTATTTTTTTGTTTAATATTTTTTAAAGACATTGTTTATACCCAAAATAAAGGTTAGTAGCAAATAAAAAATTATATTTTTTCCTCACACAAACCTCACGTGTTTACTCTCATAATAAAATTCATTTCTCTCGTGTTTCACACAATTTATTAAAATTTTCACTCTAATATACTCACTATGCCTTTTACCACTCTATTCTCATACTTTAGTTCTTAAAAGCAACTTAACAACTTATTAAACAATTAACCGAACTACGCAATGATTTATGTTATATTTAAAGACTCAACAATCAAGAATTATTCAAACTTTCAAAATGAAACTTAAAGACAAACTTACGATTAGCAATGTAAATTTGTGTGAATCTAATGATGAAAATGAAGACACAAAATAAAAGGCAATAATTATTATTATGAAACAAAAAAAACTATAAAATTCAACAAAATAAATAAAATGATGCAAGAAATCAAGTAACTAAAGAAATTGATGTAAGATAATTTCTATTCTACCCAAATTTGCAAGAAATCAATCAAGATCACCAAGAAATTACAAGACAAGTTTTGGCTATACTTCAGTTCATGCAAGATCCAAGATTTTTAAATTGCTTCTCCAAGAATTCTTTCAAGATTTGTGATTTTAATTCTTTTTTTTAATAGGTACCGAATTTCTCAAGTCAACGATGAACACAATTTATTGTTTGTATGCAATTTTTTTTTCTTTTGGCAACTTTAAGACTTTTTCTTCTTTTTTTTTCCTATCAAAAATTGATTATCTTCTTCCCTTTTTTTCTAATCGAGATTAAAGATGAACATAATTTGTTGTTTGTATGCAATTTTTTTTCTTTCAGCAACTTTAAGACTTATTCTTTTCTTTTCCTATCAAAAACAGATTCTCTTATTTCTTCTCTTTTTTTTTTATTCAAGATTCCACCAAAACACCATAAAAATTAATCAAGTTTCAATCCTTTTTTTTTAATAACCAAAACCCTAAAGAGAAAGAAACCAAGAAAAGCAAGAAACAAACCCTAGATATAGCAAGATCTAAACCAAACTCTAAATTTACTTATAACATGAAAATTAAAGAGATATAACCTAAAATTAGTCATGCTCTGATACGAAATTGATACAAAATTATCCTTTAGAATGCTAATTTAAGGTTTGAAGAAGAGTTTGCAACTTGACCCAACAAAAACCTTGCCTTGAAAAACCAAAGTTACATGTAATTGATCACCCCTACCGTACGCCTATAACAAGACACAAACAAGAAATATAAATCACAACAAAGTTGATCAATTATTCGAAGAGTTTGCAAGTTCAATCAAGAACTTAGTATGGAAATCACTTAACCACATAAAGAGAAAGAAACACACAACATGCAGCAACTTATAGATAAAATTCATCAACTAAATAAAAATTCTCACATAAAAGTATTTATATGTAAACCTTAAAACTAATGGGTCAGACATGCACCCAATTTAAATAATGCTCAAGCTAATTAAAATAAGGTTTAAAATAGTAAAAATAAATAAAATAATAGTCTAAGATTATTTTTTACTATTTTCCATATATGATAGTGAAAAATACCCAAGAAAAATAATTGTTGAAGAATCTTTACTGAACAAAAGCTTGATATCTTGCAAAATAAGAATTAATTTATGACCAATTAGTTCTTCTTGTTTAATATGGAATCCTTGTAAAATAAGTAATCGAAAGGCTACCACATAAGTTTTCAATATCATTAAGGACTTCTTATAGTGAATGAAATCCATAATTCTTAAGAAAACAATTAATGTCTTTTATGTTTTTTACATTTTGCTAGCAAATTCTAGGCCCAACTTCAAAAATATTGTTCTCTCTTATCCAGATGAACTAGCAAACCTACCATATAATGTTGGAAAGGTACCCTGTCTAGTTTCCAACCCAAATAGGATTGCATCCAAAATCCACCTGTGGCTTTGAATATGACCTGAAAAGTAGACAAAAGTCCATAATGGAAGATTAGACCTTTTTAACCCAAGCTTCTTGACTTAACCCATTGAACTCCTCTTAGATCCACTTCATTTTAGACCTTAGAATATACCCAATGGACACTCGTAATGGATCTTTTGATGTCATAGCCAGGATCACATCACTTTATATGGAGAATAATGAACCTCTTAACATAAGCATTGAAAGTGCCCATGAGATTGAATATGTATCATCAAGCTCCCTCGCGGAATGTGATGAAAAATCAATAATCAACAATCAAATATAGAAGATTGATAGCTCTAATTACATAAAAATAAAGGTGAATATAATGAACTTTTTGTGTTCATTCATTTGTTAGGTGCCTATATATACTCATGTCATAACCTAAATTTGGTTGCCCCCAAAATTATCTTACTCTTTTATACAAAATATAAAAAAGAGTGATCTACATGCATAAATAAGAGATGGAGTGACCAAACTAGATCTTTGACTTTTTTAAAAAAACTCAATTGCACCCTTAAAAGACCTAAATATGAAAGAAGATGCAAATTTAAGATTGACTTAAATGAGTATTGGATGAATTTGCAAAACAATTAAGTGTAAAAACATAATTTGATTTTTAATAGACCGATTTGATTTAATCATAGGTCTAATTAAAGGTTTAATTAAGTTTTATAAGTTAATTTAGACCAAAATTAAAAGAATTAATTAAGTTTAAGGATTAATTAGATTTTTAATTTGTTAAATTTAACTTTATTAAGGAATTAATTGATGAAAAATTAAGTTTAGAAGCATAATTTGGATATAATTGAAAAGATTGGAATTTTGGAGGACTAGACTTAATTCTTACAATCTTAATTGGATGAAATCATCAAGAGTGAAATTACAAGAAAATCAAAGTTTTGGGGGTCAATTAAGGGCCAAAATGAAGAAATTTAAAACCAATGGCCTGTTCGCAAAAGATGCATAACATTAGGGTTTGTACCAAACTTTTCTAAGGACTAGATTGAAGAGAATCAAAGTTTAAGGTTTAATTATGAGCTAAATGAACAAATTAGAAATCAAGGGATACCTTGAATTTCAATTTATTTTTGGAAAGGGCCTAATTGCATAAAATTAATCAATTTTGTCCAAATCAAGGATGTTTGAGCTTAAATTGAAACAACAGGGATCGAATTGAAATTTATCAAACTCTCATTTAGAAAACCCTGATTTTTAGGGTTTAAGCAAACGATATATCACCTGTTTTAAATAAAAAAAACCAAGTGACACGTTGTTTATCCCTATTTTATTATCTCCTTCAACCGAGAAGGCAGATCAAAGTGTCACCTTCAAGTGAATGAACATGGAATCTCCGATCACCTCAGAGGCTTCAACCACCACCATTCAATAGAGGAGATTCATATCTGCAAGGTAGTGCCACCCTTGTTTGATGTTTGTGCCCCCACCTGCCACATAGAAACCCTCAACTTCTTGTCCTAATATAGCTTTTTCTGATTCATTAAATTAGGCAGTGTTGCACCTAATTTTGAATCGATGGTGGGAAAGCTACAGACCACCAAATCAAGCATGGTTTGATCCTAGTTGAAGAGTAACACCCCCTTTACAAGGTCTATGATTTTTTGGGCTTCAATAATATCCTATTTGCCACAATTAATTCATGGAAAGTGCATCCTCAATCAACTATTTTCGGCCAGGTTTCAGTTATGAGGTTCCCAGCATTTTCTAGAAGTTTTAAGATTTTATTAGACATTTAGGAAGAAAGAAAACTAAAGAATAAGGGAGAAAAATGGTCTTCTAACATATTAGAGGCAAAAAATAGGAAAGAATTCTCAATGACTTAGTTTTGAAAAAACCACCTTCAAATCCACAACTGGTTTCACAACCACTTGTCATTTTAGGGTTATAAAAGGAGAAGAAATCACATAAAAAAGGGAGGAATCTGAGAGAAAATCATAGAGAGAAGAGAAAAGAAATACATAGAAATTAATAGGATACCTAGAATAGAATTGAAGGGAAAATTATAAAGATTGATTTGTTGAGAAAAAAAGGGTGGAATATAGATTGGAAAGAAGCTGAAATTCAAGAAGAAAGAAGTAAAGAATCCAGAGGAGAAAACCACATTCTCTTTATAAGATAAACTTTCAAACTTTGATGAAAGGGTGGAGCTCAATGAACACACACCCTTCCCTTTTTATTTTGTCTTTTAAAATATTGCTCATAATATTTGTTATACATCCTTTAAAGTCTTTTGGTAGTTTAAAAGCTATAATTTTTGTTTTGAAATCTTTAAGCATGCTTTGAATATAGCTTGTATATGCTCAAGTATTGTTTAATTGCTTTGATTTGAAGTGTTAAAGTATGATAATGGAATGACAAATGTTAGTATAGAATGTTGTTTTGCATGTTTTGATGTTTGGTTAATCAATTTTTGAAGTTATTGTAAGATGTGCTAAGTATTGAAGTTGTTGTGTTTTAAGTTGTTTTTTAGGTTAGCTTGTTGGATTTGTTGAAGTTATAAGCATCTTGTTTGACCTTCGAGACAATAAGTTTAATCAAAAGAACAGTGTTTATGCATAGAGAAATGCCTTTTTTTTCTTGCTATCATCATGGACTTTGCTTACTATTTTTTCTTTTGATTTTTATTTCTCGTTGTTTCAATTATTTAAACAAGTTTTTTTAAGCATGCTTGGTTTGTTTGCAATGTTTAGTTTTGTATTTCTAAGCTTTATTGTATTTTTCTAGGTTCAGGCTTTATTGTTGGGTATCTAGGTTTGCTGACATTTTTTAGTTGATGTTCTTGCGTTAAATTTTGCCTTAGGTCTTTGATTTAGGTGTCGTTTTGATCATTTGTTGACTCTTACACATGCACACAATCTTTTTTTTTTCAATAATCTAAGATTCTAATGACCTAAAAACATTAAAATCATAGCATATAATCTCTGATTTTTTCACCTTTATGTTTTGTATAAAATCAAATAATCATGAATTTTATTTGATTATTGTGAAGATCGAGCCCCAAAATCTTGTTTGAATGTTGATTTCACATATGTTTGTGTCATTATTTTGACGTAATCTGGTTTGCTTTTGGAATTATGTTTTTGGGTTTATCTATTTTGTTCTTCATCAAATTCAAGCCAAAAAATGTGTTTGATTTTAAAATCTTTGTTTTTTTTGTTTTCGGACTTTGTTTGTAGGCATAAACATTTAGGTGACCTCATTTTCAATAAGAAAGTATTTGGCATGTTTGATTTTCATTAAAAGAAAAATGCAATATTTTTTTTCTTAAGACGTGTTTGTCAAACACGACCTTAAAACTTTTTCTAAGCCTCTGATTTTTAGTTAAAGGCGTGTTTTGCAAACACACCCTACTATTTTTCAACAATATTTATTTTCTTATTTTTTTTGTGTTTTTGCCAAACAAACCCTCAAATAATTTAAAAACAATTCTGAAAAGAATTCAGGGACCATTTTAAAATTATTTATGGGTCCCTCACATGTTTTTCAACCATTTCATTTAATATTTGAATTATAGACTTATACTGTAAGATACTGACACGATATTAAAAATACTTGTTTTTCTTCAATTTTTCAAAAAAAATAAAAAATTTCTTATCTTAAGAAAATAAAAATAAAAAAATATGTTTTTATTTGTGTGCATACAGCCAAGTTTCTCAAAAATTGCATAATTTAGCCTACTAAAAATCACAAAAAAAAAAGTAGTCTTTTTATTTTGTATGCATTTTGGATATAATAAGTAGTTTATTAAAATCATAAGAACTTGGCTTACATTTCAAAAACACCTAAAATTAATTTTGTTTCTTTTAATATATGGGATTATAAACTTATATGTAAGATGTATTCCTGATATTGAATAAAGAAACAGTTTTCTTTCTTTTTTTTATGTTTTGACTTTAGAACGGCTAAGTTTTTAATTTGATAAGATAAGGAGTTCTTTACCAAGAAAGACTTTTCTTAAACCTTAAACATACAAACGGTTAGAAAACATAACAATACATTATTTTATACCAAACAAATAAATAATGCAGCTTACCATAAATAGAGTACACTAAGAGTAATGAGGCTTTCTCGTGCACAACTCGTTCCTTTACCCAGACTCCCGCAGACTATTAGATTTTTTAATGATCTTAATATTAGATGGCGAATCTTGAATCCTTCAAATTATATTTTTTATGATTTTTTAAAAAAATCCAAAACCCTCCTTAGTCAACGAGCCTCTCACCCATCGACGGAAACTCAACAATTGATGGTTGTACTTGCATGCATGAATATAGGTGGGTGAAAATGGAATTATGTTTGATGATTGTGATTTTTTTTTTCCTAAATGTTTTATTTAATCATCCAAAAAGTACCAAGGTTTAGCTAAAATTATTTTTCTCCGTTTTGCTAAATGAATTGTTATATTGTCTAAGTTGTTAAAACTGCTAAGTTCTTAGTTGGTGTTTGCTTCTTCTGTTCTTGTATCATTTTCCAATGGGTAGGGGGATCCCAGTTGCCGTAGAAGCAGCATTTTATTACTATTATCTATTAGTGCTTCCTCACTGCTCTGGAATTCATTATGTGTGCTCTCTGTCTCGTCCTCCTTAGCCATCTTAACTTCCCTTACACAGTTGCATTCTAAGGCATTTTCTGAATTTTCCAAAACGCATGACTCGAGTGATATTTTTGTTATTTGTATTTACTATTAATTTGTTGGTTCATCATCATGCTTCAATTCAATGGTTATTTCTGCTAAGTCTTTATATTGATGCACCTGAATATATAAATATATAATTTTATTAAATATATCTAAAATATTTTTTCAGAAGATTTTAATTCCTTTTATCTTTCTTCTCTTGATATGCCTGCACTCATATCCGTGGACCTGTTTCAAATGAGGAAATGAATTGCCTTTTTTTTTCTTTTTTTTTCTTTTTTGCCGACTTTGCTCTCACAGAAAAAAAGATTTATTGGTTGAGATTAGAGAAAGATTCCCGGGGTGGTATAAAAGAGCATTAAATTGCCCTTTTCTTGTTACCAACCACGCAGCCCTTCCTGCTGTTGTTTTATTTACCGTGCAGCCTCAACCTAGCAATCCAGGTCTGCATGTCTCCATTCATTCTTTTGTTTTATTACAACTGCAGTGTTTATCCACCCTATTCTTGCTATCTCTGTATCTCCAATTATGCTCCCATGGTTGATTTTTCCATTAAGGGATCTTCTCTGCTGGAAACCAAACCATAACTTGCAGTTATTTCAATGTCTTTTTCATCACCAA
>Ga0325403_1000938_pt1 | contig 23045 bp, 9 predicted proteins | sample PopdelMetagenome_19_FD_205665 | JGI IMG/M metagenome (GOLD analysis project Ga0325403, IMG submission 205665) | Populus deltoides microbial communities from Bellville, Georgia, United States - Xylem-PdKOR-R4 | ecosystem: Host-associated > Plants > Phyllosphere > Stem > Wood/Secondary xylem... | reverse complement strand
AGTGAGATATTGTCACACAAAAAATTATTGAATAGGGGAAATCTTCAAGTGATGTAATTGCTTGATGTGGATTCATCAAGGTCATTGTATCTTTTACTTAGATTAGTAAAAGCATAGTTTTGAAACCCGACCCGGTGATCGACCCGGTCTAATGATCGGGTCACGGGTCAGATGGGTTGACCCGGGTCAACAAAAAAAAAAACACAATACAACACCTTATATAAACTAGGTAGATATTTTAAATTAAATGCATTACCTGTGCAATTGAGGCAGAACCAAGAGATTCCACATCAAATCTTTCAAAAATATCCGCAATGCTTCGACCAAACTCTGTCTCCAGCACAAGCTTAACAGCATCAAATGGAGTTGCTAGAGCTCTATCGTACAAAGTAACAAGCCTTCTCACCCATGCTGCTGGAGCCAGGTCAGGCTTCCCAATGATTTGAGCAACCTAATTTAAATCCAGTAAAATTAATTACAAAAAGTATATAGTAAAATATAGCTCTCTCTCAAACCAAAACAGCATAAACATCATTACCAACCAATAATGAAAATGGACAGCAAAAGGTAAAAAAAGAGGGGGGGGGGACAAAGCTTACTAACAAGAAAAAAATAAAGAAGAACATAACGGATTGAAAAGATGAGGAATCAAACAGTTCCTAATACAATTTCTAAAGTAGAAAAACGAACACCCTTCAGACCCCTAGGCAAAAAATAACCAAAATCTTTAAATTAATAAAAAAACAAGAAACATGAAGATTAGACAATTGTAAAGATAATTGCATAGAAAGAAAGCAAAAAGGTCAAAATTCAATGGAATTAGACTCCTTTCAGTATATAATTCAACTTAAAAAATCTCTCAAGATCAAAGAACCGTACACAGTAAAGATATAAGAATGAAAATTACCTTGAGAAAGAACCCACCAAGATCAAAACACATAGTATAAATCTTTTCGGCAGCCAACTCGTGTTGTCCTTCCCAATCCCTACATTGCCTCTTGCTTTTCCTCATCCTTCACCAAACTCACTCTGAGTTGAAACACCTACACAAAACCCATTAACCAAATCCTGTTAAACATGCAAATGAACACACTTATATTCACATGCATTAATACTGACGCATATCAAAACAAAGAAAAAAGAAAAGAAAAGATGCAAATTAACACACTTATATGATATAAACCCCATTAATAGAAATGAACATAAACCTCAATTTGATGCCACTGTTTCGAAGAATGGAAGATAGTAATCTTTTCTCATCTCTCTCCCTATATCTCCCTCTCCCTCGCAGAGATTATGTCCAGAACAAAAAAAAGAGAGAGTGAAATAAGGAGATTCGTGAAGAGAAACAAAAGTCTAACCTTATTAAAATCACTTTTTATTTATTGATGAAGAGTTTTCTGCTCCTCTGTTCTTCGCGATTGAAATCACATTTTCTTTAATTAGATTTTTTCTCTGTCTGCTCTGCATTTCTGTTCTTTGTCTTCGTAGTTTTGGCCTTTTAAAAGGCCAAAACGACGTTGTTCCATGTCTCTCTCTCTCTCTCTCTCTCTCTCTCTCTCTATATATATATATATATATATATATATATATATATATAAGACACCGGGTTTACCCGAGTCGCCCAAGTTCCGGGTCGACCGGGTTTCGCCGGGCCAACTCCCCGACGTGTTTTTGTTTAGACTCGGATCGGTTCCATACTCGGGTCGGTCGGGTCCCGGGTCGACCCGCCGGGCCGGTTCGGGTTTCAAAACTATGAGTAAAAGAGAATAATATTCAAGTACAGTTGGTACTTGAGATGTTGATGTAGGCTTGCCGAACCATGTTAAAAACTGAGTTTGTAATCTCTCTTTCCTTATCTCTTTACTTTAAGTACTTTAATTATATTATTGGTTATTGTGTTATATGTGCTTAGTGTGATTATTTGACATAATTAATGGAACACCTAATTCATCTCCTCGCAGGTGTTGTTTTTGCCTTAATCCTAGAACAACAATTGGTATCAGAGCTTAGTTCTCATATATACAAGTTAGCTTAGAATTGAGTAGAATGAAAACCATTAGCTATATTGTTCAAAATGAAGGAGCATCTACCTCTAGGCCATCCTTTTTTTTATGGCAATGATTATGTCTATTAGAAAGTTAGGATGAATATATATCTTCAATCTATTGATTATGATTTATGATCATCTATTAAAAATGAGCCTCACAAGCCTACTAAGATTGAAAATGATATGCTTACATGAGATTAAATTTAAATAGGTTTTATATGAAGATCGCATTAACAGGCATATGGAATTGAAGAAATCCATCAACAAGTCCAAGATGCAAAGCAAATGAAAACTTAGCTATTAAAGATTCATTTTAGAGCTTATTGTTAAATCTTTATAGCTTACTCAATAACAAACTAAAATGAACTCACACAATTCACATTGCATGCATAAATAAGATTGATATATATTTAATTGGTTCAAGTTTCACCAGGTTTGAAACTACCAAAATTAATTTTTAAGCTAAACCGGTCCACCATTTGGGCATATCAAATGAACCGGTTGATCGTTGTTAATCTATGATGAACACGTGAGAATTTTACAGGAATCAATCGACCAAATGATATGGTCATTTGAACCGGTCGATTGCTTTAGGCATCAGAGGCATTCTAACAACTATAAACAACTAGTTTCTTTTGGAAACATATATATATATAACTCTCTTTTATGCAAAATTAAAGAGATATTATGAACATACATGATATAGAAGCTACTTCAAAATAAAAAATAACTAGAAATCATTAATCCTAACATACTCAAAGTTTTGCAAAATTAAATCATTTTATTTTAGCACAAAAATATAAAATCTCACACTCATTACACTTACACATCTTCAATCATCCTAAGTGCTATTGAGTGAGTTATAAAGATTATAGTTTTCAATTATATAATCTACTTTTTGAAAGAGTGAATCTTGTTGTAAACAAATCATAATTGTAAACACCTGATAGTTTGAATAAACTCATGGCATTGGTGAGGTATTGTCACCAAGGGAAAAATCTTAAAGAGGTGACATCTTTAAGTGGTGTAATTGCTTGATATGGATTCATCAAGGGCATTGTATCTTTCACTTGTATTATTAAAATAGTACAATACTCAAGTACATTTGGTACTTGAGGTGTGAGTGTAGGCTTGTCGAACCATGTTAAAAATTGAGTTCGCAATCTCTTTTTTCTTATCTCTTTACTTTAAACATTTTAATTATATTGTTGGTTATTTTGTTATATGTGTATAATGTGATTATTTGTATTATTTAACATAGTTAGTGGAACACCTAACTCACCTCTCCTTAGGTGTTGTTGTTGTCTTATTCCTAGAACAACAACAACCTCTCTCTCTCTCTCTCTCTCTCTCTCTCTCTCTCCCTCTCTCTCTCTCCCCTTTTCTTTTCATCTTAATCAATGGGTTTTGCATATAGGGATCACTTGATTTTTAGGTTGTTTAGTTGTTTTTGATTTGATGTTGGTTTTTTTTCCTCATCGATCCTTATCCTTTCATTTTCAATTATATATTTTTTTAAAGATGGGATTTTTTTTTGCTAGTAGCCACCATTGCGTTTTCTCTACATATTCCTTGTCACAAATTTTATTTGTTGACAATGATGGATTTTTTGTTTTTACATATTTTTATGTTTGGTTTTTAATTGTTGCTATGATTTAGTCTATGTGTTTGGCTTTGTAAAAGGTTGTTGGTTCAAATTGCTTGACAATTTTATTTTTTTTGTTTTGTCTGTATTAAGGTTTGTGCTTGCTTGGGAGTTCATTATAAAGAAAGCTAAATAGCATGGGGACACAGATTATTGTGGATTACAACAGTGAAATTTACTTTGGTATGATATGTAATTAAGAGAACCATGAGGGGCATTTTAGTATTGTCATGTTGTCTTTTATATTGTTTATTCAAAAGCTGTTGGCATGTGTTTCACACGTCCTAACGAGTGGGCGGTGCCCACACCATTAAGGAGGTGCATGAGACGTCTCCCGTTGGCTAAATCTGACCGTTTTCCATCTAGATAGATGTGCAGGCGTGCTCTCTTCCATATGGTGCGGCACGTGTAAACATCATAGTTGGATTGTTGTTGATGATCAATTATTTATGTTTTTTCTTTCTTTTGTCTCTCCTGAAAACTAAAGTGCATATTTTTTCTCTTTGTTTGTTATTTGCTTGGGTCTGGCATGACTGCTAGACCTAAGAGCCTATAAAAAAAATTAATTAGGATTTATATTTAAGATACTTCAAGGATAATTTAAATATATTTTTTTTAAAAAAAATAAAAACAATTTATAAAAAAATTAATTAGGATTTCTTTTTAGGATACTTCAATGATAATTTTTTATATAAAAAATAGAAAAAAATTTATAAAAAAATATTTAGGATACTTCAAGGATATTTTAAATGTTTTTTTATAAAAAAACAAAATTTTAAAAAACTATTAATTCGGATTTCTGTTTAGGATACATAAATGATAGTGTAAATTTGTTTTTATAAAAAATAGAAATAATTTATAAAAAAACATTATTTAAGATACTTTAAGGATAGTTTAAATGTTTTTTTTATAAAAAATAATAAAAAATTTATAAAAAATTTATTTAGGATTTCTGTCTAGGATACTTCGAGGATCATTAATTTTTTTTTAATAAAAAATAGAAAATATTATAAAAACAATTAATTAGGATTTATGTTTAGGATACTTTAATGGTAGTTTAATTTTTTTTATAAAAAATAAAAAAATTTGTAAAAAAATAATTAGGCATAGCCGCTAGACCCAAAAGTCTATAAAAAATAAAAACAAATTCAAAAAATAATTAGTATTTCTATTTAGGATACTTAAAGGATAGTTTAAATGTTTTGTTTTATAAAAAATAAAACAAATTTATAAAAAAATTAATTAGGATTTCTATTTATAATACTTCAAGGATAGTTTAAATGTTTGTTTTATATAAAAAAATAAATTATAAAAAATAATTAGAATTTCTGTTTAGGATAATTCAAGGATAATGTAAAGTTTTTTAATAAAAAAATAGAAACATTTATAAAAATAATTATTTAGGATACCTTAATGGTAGTTTAAATGTTTTTGTTTATAGAAATTAAAAACAATTTATAAAAAAATTAATTAAGATTTATTTTTAGGATACTTCAAAGATAATTTAAATATTTTTGTTTATAAAAAATAAAAATAATTTATAATACAAATTATTTAGGATTTCTATTTAGGATATTTCAATGATTGTTTGAATGTTTTTTTAATTAAAAAATAAAAACAATTTATAAAAAAATTAATTATAATTTATGTTTAGGATACTTCAATGGTAGTTTATTGTTTTTTTATAAAAAATAAAAACAATTATAAAAAAATAATTAAGATTTATGTTTAGGACACTTCAAGGATAGTTTAAATGTTTTTTTTTATAAAAAATAAAAAATATATTATAAAAAAATTAATTAGGCTGGACCACTAGATCCAAGTTTGTTGGGGTTTGGCATGACAGCCAGACTTAAATGACTTGAAACATTTTCTATATTCTCAATATTTTTTTATATATTTTTTTAAAAATAATATTGATTCATCGTGGAACATATGTCAATACACTAGTTACTACTACGTGAGTTGGTCAACTTTTTTTTTTTTTATTGTTAATGGGCTATCATATTTGAATTTTTATTTATAGTTATCTTTTTGAGGTTCAAAGTAGTTTTTTTTTTCATCCGTTTTAGTTCTAGTAAGATTTTATTTTTTGTTTTTTTATCGATTGGTTGCCTTCTTTAACTTTTTTTTTCTCTTTATTTTTTAAAGTTTGCTTCATGATTTATTTTCTTCTTCTATTGACTGTACATTACATGTCTGTTTTGGTTCTTGATGTAGAGGAGATTTTTTTTTTTTGTTTTCTTTCTATTGGTTTGTGATCTTTTAGAACCAAACATTTGGTTTTGTGTCACCGGGAAGGTTTTGAGTTTTTTAAGCATGCTAATGGCTGATTTGAGAGCTTTCTTGTGATTAGATTGTGTAGGTTTTAGCAGTTGTTTAATGTCTTCATAGGATTTGTTTTCATAAGCGATTTTGATGAGACAAATGAGGTGATGTTTGAGCAAAGATGGTTCGCATGGCTTATCTATGTGTTATTGATAGGTCTATAGTTAATAGAATCTCTGAGATTCATAGTGAAACAGTAAAAAATAAAGTATTTAATGAGTTTCATAAGGTAAGTGCTTTCTCATGAAATTGCAGTGTTGCTATTTTTTCCAGGACTATTATGCATTGAATGTTTTTCGTGATAAAACTTTGTCAAATATCCATTACTTCTTGGAACTTGTGGCCCGAGAAGTTTCAGAAAAAAACAACTGGGGCGACACCAAGAAGATGGATTTGTTTTTGCAATCCAAAACTAAATAAGATCATAATGAAGTGGGACTTGAACAAATGATTAGGTCCTAAACACTACAAAACCAGGGTTGATATATTATAGTCTACAGGTTGTCCAGTACTCGTCTTAGATATCTGGTGATATTTAAACTAGGGTTTCAGTTACATGCATTTTCATAGCCACATGTCTCAATCTTACATGCACTCAAGTCTTTCAATTTACATTACTAGAAAACTAAATCTGACCGCATTATTTTTGCACAAATCATATATATCTTGACAGATAACTATGAGTTCTTGTAGTTTTCTGATCATAACAATAACCTTTAATCTGGGTGTGGATGAAAGTAAAAGGAATAAACATGATCAAGGTTGCAACATTCCTAAAAGAAAATACTGGATATATTATCAATCCTAAATGTACAAGTTATTTCCTGCGTATCATTTCCTTAATCTATTTTTACTTAATCTAATTGCACAACTCTGGAGGAAGTAATTTAAGCTTGCTAATGACTGATATGAGAGGTCTTCCCATGATTGGATTGTGTAAAATAGACATATGGACCATCATTCCCATGTCGGCATGTAATTCATCATGAAGAACTCAATATTGCTTATTTTGTTAGCAATAAATTAGATGGTATACTTTGTTTACTAGGTTGATGATGGACTCATACATTGACTTCTTTTTATTATTATTATTATTATTATTATTGTTATTATATGTTTGGTTTGTGTTTTCTTTTTGAGATTTGATCTAAGCACTTATAGTTTTTTTTTCCTGAAATATTGCGCGATTGTTTTATAGATGGTTCCCTTGGTTACGTCAAGAAGGAATAAAAGAGCACAAATCAATACAAGGAATAAGCTGAGCCTATACATCAATATTTTATGTTGTTGTCACGGTGGCTGAAGGCTATGATAGGTGGTGCTTTTCGTGTTGCATGGTTTTTTCTCTTCTTTAAATGGTTGTTGATAAAGTAAGAGATGATTGTTGTCTTTGACTTTGCTAAATGCTTTGTGGTTGAGTTGCATGAAGTTTGTTTTGGGGTTTGGTATGCTAGTTTTGGCTAGGTTAATTGTCACATTAAGATGAGAATTAGTGTAATTGTTTTTGCTTTGGTATTGCTAAGCTTTCAAGTTCTATTATTTGTTGTGTTTACTTTGTTCTGTCTTGGCTTATTATTTCATTCATTATGTTGTTTTTATACAATCTTATCTTGGCTCTCTTCCTTCCCTATAATTGCTTTTATAACTTAAATAACTTGATTCCTTTAAGGTGACTATTAACACTAATTGAAAAACAATGTAGGAAATTAAAAAAAAAAAACAAAAGAAGCAGCATGCTATTTAAAGAATAACATATCACATGGACACTTTATAAGAAGAGAATATGCACTTGGCTTGTTTGATGAAAACAACAAATGCTATTTAGAGAATAACATACAGAAAGAATAAGTGGAAGAACAACCAGTGTTAAAATAGTAAGTACAAGAAGAAAGGAGGCAAAAAACCTAATAAAGGGCAGAAAATGACCACATAAGAGGGTTGAAAAAAGTGTTGCAAAAAAAAATAGCTAGAAAGCACGTAAAGGTGTCCCCTCTTTCCCGCAAAGGGAATCATAAAAGTGAATAATAAAATAAAAGTAAGAGCAAAACAACAAAGATAGAAGAAAAAAGTGGCACAATAATAGCGTAAAAAGTAATAACATTATCAAATAGAAAGCAAAGTTGGAAAAGACAAAAAGAAAAAAAACAATATGGAAACCCTAGTTGAGAGGTTGGATCCATTGTTAGCACAACTTTCCCAAAGAGTAATGCAAAAGACATATAACTCAAAGGAGCAACCCAAAAGAACATAATTCTAAACAAAATTGAATAAATACAACCGGAAAATCAAAGAATAATAAAATTTTAGTGCGAAGCTAGAGTATATGGAAAAAAAAATAGTGAGCACTCTAGTATAATATGACTGGCTATAAGGGTGTCTTTAGAAAAAAAGCTAAAAGAAAAAGACAATTTTTTTTTTAGCTTTCATCCTTCATTTTGATAGTTATAATAGGAGAGCTATATTGAAGAACCAAAATAATATTTACAAGTTGAAGAGTTATTCCTACATATTGGTTAAAAGAATTAAAAGTTTATTTAATATATTTTTATGCAAAAAAGAGGTTTTGATTGGAGTTATATTAGTTAGTTACTATTAATAAATAGTTGTATCAATATTAAATATATTAAAATACAATTGACTTTATTAAATGGTTTTTTTTCATTGGAGTGCATATATGAAAAATGTTATATTTATACTATTCAAAAAGTCATATTAGCAATTTGGCTCTTCTAAATAGCTTCTTTCATTGGAGATGCTCTAACAAATTCAAAAGAAAAGAAGATGTAATAAATGTTGTAAACGACGACAAAATCAAATAGATAAAAGGGGGAAATGCAACATATATACATCGTGCATAAACAATAGTAGGTCATTAAATGAAATAATCACCTAAAAAACCTATGAGACAAAAGTTTTGAAAACCTCGATTCTTGTTCTTGAAAAACACATCACATAAATAAAACATCATTCCAATACAAAACTACACAATAGCCTTACAACTTTTAATGGGTTAGAGAAGTAAAAACCTTTGAGGTATGAAATTAAAATGTTTTTTCCCTAAACAAATAAAATTATCAGATTATTATTCCCTAAATTATAACCTAATCAAATATAGAGAGAGCATGTTATCACGCAGTAGAAAAGATAAAGCAAACATAAAAACACCCTTTCCAACACAAAGCTAAAAAACCAGAAGCCAAACAACTATTTATAAGCCACACAATTTAAAACCTTCTTGTTTTGAAATAAAAAAGTACATTTTTTCTTCCACGAACAAAAATCTCAAACCATTATTTCCTAGACAATAACCCAATATGATAAGGAGGAAGTTTGCTATCATGAAGTTCAAGGCAAGTTGCATTTTATCTTTAGAAAGAACATCATGTGCCTTATGTTATTTTCATGTAAAAAAATAAAAAATGAAAGAATGGAATTCATAATCTAGTAAGCATCATGGGATTCATATCAAATCCCAAGGAAGTTATGTTTCCTAAAAAACATGATTAATAGGTTTAAGGGGCAATTTTCTATCAATACCAAAATATGAATTTTTTAAAGGATCTAATTAGAAAAACAAAACTTGTAGAAAAAAACTATGTGGATAAACATCCATAATAACATACTCGGCCACAAAATAACAAATAACAAAGCAACAAAAATGTAAATTCTCTTGATAAATAACACATTATATGAACATAAAACATGACACATGGGAGGAAAAATTTATGAAAGAAAGACTAGGAATAATTTTAGAAAATAAATCAAGTAACTTGCTTTTTCTAAAGTGAATTACAAAGCCTAAAAGTAGAGTAAAGAAACAAAGGAGACTAAGTTGAATCGCACTTTCTAATAAAAGAACAAAAGAAAATACCGAAGGAAATAGATGAATTAAAAGAAGAGAAATGAAAGCAAATATGCAAAAGAGCAAAAACAAGCAACTTAGAACATGGAAAAAACATGTCCCATAAGCTTCTCCATTAATGTTAATGATTGCATATAAGTGTTGAAAAAGGATTCATAATTTCCAATGATAACTATAAAACTAAAAAACAACATACGTATAGTTGAGTGGAAAAAATAATTATATAGAAGGATAAAAATAAAAACTAAATAGACAAAAAATAGTGTAATTGAACTCATATGGTTAAAACATGATTTTGAATTACCTAAATTCAATGATAAGAGGTTTTAATTGAAAAAAAAAATGTAGTTAGACATAATCTCATTATGAGAGGACCAACAATATAATATGTAGTCATATAAAATCTAATGGAAACACATTCCAAAACTATAGGAGATGATAAAGATGATGACCATTGTGATGTGCATTTAATGCACAATGATTGTTGACAAATCAATATATTTTAAAATTTAGTTTTAGTCTAAGTCCATATTTAAATTCCCAAAAACAGGGTGATAACATAATGATAGAATGGTGAGACTTACATCCATACCTAACATCCATACGCCTGTTAGAATGTCAGGCCCAAATGACATAGGTCTAGTTTGCTTTCAGGCCCAAAATCATAGTTTTAAAATCTAGCCTGACCCGACAGGTCGACCTGGTACCCGGTTGACCTAGGGCTAGAGCTGGGTTAGGTTTAAGAAAAATAGAGGAAGTTAAAACCCGGGGTGACTCGGCGACTTGGTCAAACACTCGGTTGTAACTCGTTGACTTTTGTTTTTTTTTTTAATAAAACGACGTTGTTTTGATTTTTTTAAAAAATCAGAATTGACCCGGGTGACCCAGTCAAAACCAAGAACCGGGGTCTTGGGTTGGGTCGACCATCAGGTCGGGTTTAAAAACTTTGCCCAAAATTATTTGGTTTAGCTACATACTGAACCTAAGTATATATGGGTCTAGTGAGTTCCAAATTCAACATATTTGGGTTTAGCTATGCGTTGAGTCCAAGTACACATGGGTCTGGTGAGCTTTAAGCCTCAATATCCCCCAAACCCTTTCAGAGGGTGTTCACATCGTCATGATACTCATGCACATAGAGAATATTCTCAGCGCTTATTTGGCTACTATGGGATGAAGACTAGCCATTGATACCCCCACTCCTTACTAGAAACCTCAAGCTCCCCCGAACATTGTAGACATAAAAGTGGAAAGCAGACTATAAAGGAGTGTATGCATGATGATGTCTACATCCCTGGTCAGATATGAGATTCTTTCTTATCAAGATGGGTGTTGCATACTCGTATTCCTAAGGATTACATCTCCACTAGGAAGACATTAGACAACTATGATAGTCTTACTGACCTAAAGGAACACATACAAAACCTATAAAGCATCCTCAAATTGGTCATCTATGATAACAATGTCATGTGTAAGATCTTCCTCACAACCTTCAAAGGATCAATACGTGTATGGTATAATAATTTGGAGTCAAGCTTTATTACAAACTTTGGTGACCTTTATACTAAGTGGCACAGTTTAGTATAAGCATCCCAGCTAAAAGAAGCTTTACGAAACTCTTTAGGGTTACCTAATAAGTCCACGCTAACATACTTAAAGAGATTTAATGAGGAAATGTTCAAGGTCAAGGAATTAATCAAATTAATGGCTTTTAAAGCCTTGATAGGTGGGGTAAAGAGGAGAGCTTTATGGAAAGAATTGTACGCTCTACTAAAAAAAGTTGAAAGTGAAGCAGACTATTGAGAACCATATACAAGTGGAAGAGGCAAGTGTGCTCTGTTATGGGCCTCCTTGTTTCTCTAAAGAGAAAGAGAGTCTATTATAAAGGTCTTTGAAATGGGATCACTCTTCAAGGAGGGATAATAACACTAGGAAAAGTCTAAAGAGGCTAGCTAGAGAATGCATGACATACCCTGAAATGCATATTACTCCATTGAATTCCACCCTTACATAAGTCTTTATTGTTATTAAGGGTAAATAAGTTTTTCAATACTCTCCACTTATAAGGTCACCACTTAATACGCGCACGTTTAAGAAGTATTGTCTGTTCTATAAGGATAAAAGATATAAGATAGAAAAGTGTTATGTTTTCAAAAAAGAAATCGAAAGGTTGATATATAAAAGTTATCTATGTTAGTTTGTGAATAGGGATTCCTATCTTGGGTAAAGTAAGGAAGAACTTGACCAGTTAGAGCCGTCTTTAAGCTAAGGGCTAATAAAATGCCCTTAGAATAAGCATGTTATATTTTTCAATTATACTTTATTAAATTAAAATTGCCCTCGATTAACAAAAAACTCCAAGTACAAATGAACATTATTCAAAGCCCATTTCTCAAACATACATAAGAAATATATAAAAAAATATTTCTTAAATATTGTAAAAGGCTATATTTATAGTTTTGTCCAAGGCTCTCATTCACCTTAAGCTGACTTTACAACCAATCTATATAAGCACTACCCGAAATCAATGTGATCTTAGGTTGCACCTCAATAGAGGGTGATTCTAGCACGCAGAAAAGAAAGTATGGGAAACAGGTTATTGCAATCGATTTTCTTTAAAACCCATAGCATGACCCATCATTTTCACTCTAGCAGATGGAGAGAAAGAGTAACCTTCCCACATGAGGATGCGTTGGTCATCTCCACAATCCTTTCTAACCATCAAGTTCATTGAGTGTTAGTGGAAAATGACAGTGTGGTCAATATTCTTTCCAGGGAAGTGATGGCACGGATAGGGATACCCCCTTAAGATTAGCTTTGGTAAAAACTCATCTTATTAGGATAGAAGACTCGAATGTTCTAGTGAAGAGTGCCTTGGAAATCCTAGTTACTATTTGCACTCCTCCTAAGCGTGTCTCCCTTCAAGAAACTTTCATGGCCATTGACATGGCATTGGCTTATAATGTTATTATGGGTAAACATCTCCTACATCAAATCAATGTTGTAATCAACATCAAGAACTTAGCACTAAAGTTCCTTACTCAGAAATGAGTGGGCATAATGAGATGAAATTATGTGACCTTAAGGTAATGTGCCTTTACTTGCTTGAAAGGCAAAAAGGCCTTAGCACTAGACCAACAAGGGTTCTTGAAAGAAATGATGGAGGTGAAAACTAAAGCTAATGAAGAGTTGAGGGATGTACCTTTAGGAGAAAATAAAGAAGTAGTCATAAGAGTAACTTCCACCCTAACACCAATATAATAGCAATCACTAACGAAGCTTCTCTATATCCAAAGATCCAATTTTATAATGGGCAGTACCTCTGATATGCCAGTAATCAATCCCAAAATAGCTACTCATTAATTAAAGGTTAACATAATTGTTCATCTAGCCATAAAAAAAAAGGAATTTTAGGGGTGAAAGACAAAGCAATAACACAAGAGGTGGATAAAATCCTAGATGCTGGCTTTATTAGAGAAGTGATGTACCTTGCTAGGCTAGCAAATATGGTAATGGTTAAGAAAAGAAAATGTAAATGGTGAATGTGTGTGGACTTTACAGATTTGAACAAAGCTTACCCAAAATATAATTATCCTTTCTATAAGATTGATCAATTGGTTGACTCCACTACAAGTTTTGAGTACCTAAGCTCTTTGGATGCCAATTCAAGATATCATTAAATCCTTATAGACCTAAATGATTAGAAAAAAAAAAACAACTTTCATAACTGTAAAGGGAATATTTTGTTATAGAGGCTTAAGAATGTTGAGGCCACTTATTAGTGGATGGTAAATAAAGTATTCAAGAATTAAGTTGGGAGGATTATAGAGAGATATATTGATGACATGCTAGTAAAGAGAATGATCTTTGAGGAAAATCTAATAGACATAGAAGAGGTCTTTTCCATTCTTAGCCATCATCAAATGAAACTTAATCTTTTCAAGTGTGTTTTTGCCATCAAATAAAGAGATTTTTTTGGTTTCCTAGTAAATAGAAAGGGAATTGAGCCTAACCTGGAAAAGGTTCAACATTCTAGACATGACTTCTCATCAGTCCTTAAAAGAGACTCAACACCTCATAGGGAGATTAACTGCTCTCAATCTATTCATAGCTTGCCTTGAGAAGTGTACTTTACCATTGTTCAAAACTTTAAGGAACATATCTAATTTTGAGTGGACACCAAATTGTTAGAAGGCTTTTGTGAAGCTCAAAGTCCATTTTCATATCATAAAGTATTGTCACAACTTAAGGGGAATGAAAACCTTTTCCTTAATCTGGGTATGGGTGTGGGTGTAGCGGACTTAACAATCAGTGTCGTACTACTAAAATAGAAAAAAAAATATAATGCCCAATTTATTACTCTAACCGAACTCTTTATGATGTTATAAAGAGATATTTGAAAGTAGAAAACGTGGCCCTTGCTCTAGTGAGTGCTTTTAGAAAGCTAAAACCATACTTCTAACCTCACCAAGTTATAGTGTTTTTTTGACTAGCCTCTACAATAGATCCTCCACAAGTTAGAGATGTTTGAGTGTTTAGTAAGATGGGTCATTGAATTGGAAGAGTTTGGACTTCAATACAAACCTATACTAGCTATAAAGGTATAGGCCTTGACAAAATTAATTGTTGAATTATAAACCTCAAGATAAATAAAATAATAAATTAAAATAATAAATAGATAATAAAGTCATTGAAATTATAGTGTAATGGTATGACAAAAATGATGAGAAGAATAAATTGGGGAAAGAAGTGTTAAGAAGATGGAAGAAGAGAAGGTTTTTTGCTGAAAATATCAAATTTCCCTATAGTAAAAAAGGTCTAGCCGTTTTAAGAAATTACTAGACCAATTTGTTGAACCATTTAGGTCATTTCTCAAAACAATCAGAGTGTTTTGATTATTGTCTTTGTAAAACTGACAGGGTGTTGTTTTGGATAGAAGACCACCTTTCATTTCTCTTCTATTCTTACACCTTTAAAGGCTAGATAATGAAATTGTGAGTGAAAATAGAGTGTTTTAAAAGATAAAAACACATCCACTCTTGTAATTAAGAAAGATTAAAGATTAAGTTAGATAGACAAAGTGAAGATAAAAGGGGGGAAAACATGGAAGATTTTGACAAGTTGGGGTTTGAAGACTTGATTATCATTCTATAAGGAGTTCTAAACCTAACCTAACAATTTCATATGAAATGGATAACAATTGAGGTTGAAATCATGAGATTGATGCTAAGGTTTAAATTGAAATTATAGGAAAAATGTAAATTGACTACGTATTGATCAATTGGTTTAGATTAAGTTGTGTTGGGTATTAATTTAAAAAGAAATGATGAAGAAAATCATGAGGTCCTTAAAGGCCTAATGGTCGACTAATGAGGTATGACATTATAAGAAGTAGAATTGTATGTAATTAAGTGGTATTATGATAGATTAATGTATATATTTATGAAGAAAATGATTTTAAAGGAGTTTGTTCCATTACATATATTAACTTAAGCGTTTATGTTATTGTAATTTAGGAAATTCAAGGAGAATTATTGAATAAATGAATTTTGTATGCCTAATTGCTTGTTTAATTGTAGTTGTCCTTAATGTGAGATTTAAATCAGTAATGGCCATAAAAATATAGTTTGAGAAGATAAGTGTGTATACGAGTTATATAAATTTTTTTTTTATTGAACTAAGAAAAATGGATTAAAAGGAAAATGAAAATTCAATGAGGATTGAATAGGAAATGAAGGTTAAAATGAAAGAAATTGATTTAGAATATTAATACAGGGAATGTACTTGGAATGAAAAATAATATGGTATATTTGTTGATACAAGAGAAGCCAGAAGAGCTATGCTAGGCCTTCTCATCTATTTAACCTTTAAAAGATAGTCTAGTCTGTCTTATGCTAGGCAATAGCCTTCCTCACTTAGCTCCTCTCATCCATCCAATACCTCTTATAATGAGCATGCATCATGAAAGTCTACCAAAGACAAATGATTGTTAGAAATAATAGTGATAAATTAAAATAATAAGATCAGACAAAAGAGTTTCTTATATGGAGGGTCATTTATCTAGTAAAGGCTGGATGACTATTGTAGCATTCATCAAACATCATTAGGTTGTCTGAAAGAATGGTTAGATGCCTCTCTAAGCACTTCACCACCTCTAATCCATCCTCCCATATAAGATAGCCTATATGGACTACTTTTCCTTCTTGGTAAAAAATACCCTCAAACTCAAGTTGTTCAACTCCTAGTAAAGCATCCTAGGTAGAAGTCCCAACAAATGATGAGGTCTCTGCAGGTAAAACCAAGGGTGGAGGAATTGACAGTGCCATGATAGGATAGGTCTCTACAATTGAGGCTATAACGCTAGATTCTATAAGGGTGAAGACCTTTTTTCTTTTAAAACGAGTAACAACACTCACAATCACTTCAGGAGGGGTCAACTCCTTTTAATCCCCAACTATAAGAAAACGACTTCCCCTATTAACTCTGCCCTTCAACTGCACAAGAGTAGCGGCCTCACTCATTAACTCATCAAGAGGGATAACAAGCTCATCCATGTTGATAAGGTTATTTTCCATCTCTTCTCTAGTCCTAGCTCCATTCAAGTTAAGAGATAAAAATCCCCTTATCGACGTAGATAAGCTCTCTTCTACATACCTTGCTAAAGTTTCTTCTTATCCTTCAAATATTAAACCTGCACAAAAATAAAGTTAGAAATGAATATTTAGATTCATAAAAATAAAAGATAAAAAAGAGGTATACTTTGTAACAAGGCCTAGAAATTCTTTGTATCCATCTTATTAACATCATACTCGATTGAGGTCGAGATCAACACAAATAAGTTTTTTCCTCATCCGAGCTCAGACAAGGTCTATTGTTCACCTTAGGAGGAGGAACTCTCTAATAGTGGGCACAACCCTAATCTTCTTGCATTTAATCTCTAAGGCTAATCGTCCTATTATATCTCTTTATCAGTCATGTCCCCATTTACTTCTTGCATTCCATCTTTGGGGCTGATCATTTTATTATATCTCTTTATCAGCCACCTCCTCCTTAACTTCTTAACGTGTGTAGGCTTGCCATACAAGGTCTTCTTCATAGATCCAGTGGGTCTTTGGTGAAGGTAAAAAACCAGTGAACATCATTGTTGCCTTGAAGATAAAGAATATAATCAATCAAGTGGTAACAAGTCTTAAAGATATTTACAATAGGCTCCATTCTAATAAACCTGAGGAACTTATCAAAAGCAGATAAAATTATTCATATGTTGCGATGCAGTTGGCTTGGACCCAACCTCTAATACCAAAAAACTTCCCTAAAAACCAATTAAAGAGAAAAGGTATACCCAAGGGCAGAGTTAGGAATTTTTTTTCTTCCCTGGGAAAATACACATAAATTGTTTTCCAAGATCAATCATTAACTCGTATATATTAATTTGTCAAGTTAGCAATCCAAACACATAACACAAAATATGAAAAAATAAAATTTAAAGTAAATAAAATTGAAGAAAAAATAAAAATAAACTACACTATCAAAGTTGCACCCTTCGATGTTCTGTGGAATAAAATTCATCTATGATCGAATCCGAATCGGTATCATTAGCAAGCTCTTGTTCAATATAAATTATTATAGAATTTGCTAAAAATTCCTCTTTCATTTTATTGCGAAGCACATTTTTAATATGTTTCATAACTGAAAGTGCTTGCTCTGTTGTGACAGTGAAAACAAGCAAAGTCAAAACAAAACGAATCAACATGTCAATCAAATGATAACATTACAACTTATTTGTTTTAACTAATCCCCAATATAATTCAAAAATGGTAGATATATTTTGAAAGCTCTTATGATGAATCATATTAATCTGATAATATTATAGTTAAATCTTAAATAATACATCTCTTGTTCATTGAAATCTTCAGGATAAGATTTCTTAGCAAGCTTGCAAATAGCATCAACTTTAAATTATTTAAAGTTGTCCTTAGGTTTTAAAGCATAGCTAAGTACAAGGATTTTCATTATCCTATCACTGAATATAGAATTTAATTCTTCCAACTAAAATATATTGTTAAGTTAAATAGATCATAATGATAGTATTGGTAAATTGTCACCGATTCTTGTTGCTAACATAAAAAACTTATAGCCTTATACGAAGCATTCATATGTGGTTTGTCAATCTTATATTATGTGCAAACAGATTTCACATGTGCAAAGTGAAGATCAGATTCGAATTCTCTCAAAGTTCAAAACAATGCTTTAGTAGTTGATACAAGATCCATTACATTTAAGATGTCAAGATATTTTTATTGCAAAGCTCAACAAAATAAATCAGTAATCCTTATTATGTTATGCATCAAATATAAGATGAATATAAATTCAAAAGATTTCATCATAATCAAACAACCACCACCAACTTCTCCATGTATAGAGTTAGAAGATCTTTCTTGAACCATATTTTCAAGTACAATAATAGTTGCACCATACATATCTATTAAGCTGCAAATAGAATCAAAATAAGAGTTTCACTGAGTAGTTCTACTTTGATGTAAATTACCAATTTTATGAGCCCCTCTATTAGTCTCACGTCCTCCAGTAGTTACCATATGTGTAATTTCTATAGCATGAGCGTAATGTAACTCGGTGTAATGTTTGGGAGAAACACTAATAAGATTGATAATGGCTGTCAATTTTGAAAAAAAAACCAAATAAAATCTCATTTCGAGCTGCCGCAACTAATGCTAGTTGTAATCGATAGGCAAAACAATGTACATAATATGTATAAGGGCAGTCTCTAAGAAATAGAACTTGTAGTCTGTTCCATACGCCACGTATAATACTAGCATCATCATACCCTTAACGTTATATATTGAGGATATGCAAGTTATATCAAGCGAGCACATCACAATTTTTTTTTAAGTGTTGAAGAAGTAATATCTGAAACATGCACAATACCAAAAAAGCACTCTCGTAAAAAACCCTGAATGTCAACAAATCATAAAATAATAGTCATTTGTTATTTATTTGATGCATTTTTGGCTTCATCAACCAAAATACAAAACTTTGCATCTCTAACTTCTTCATAAATCTTTTTCCTCACTTTGTTCGTGAGAATATACAAAATCTCTTTTTTTAAAATAGTTAGTGAGGTATATTTTGCATTTTTCAGAGCTTTTTTAAGACAACATCATCAATGTTAACATTCAATCCCCTCATAAGTCTTATCATCTTCATGAAATTGCCTCGATTATTATAAGTTGAAGATTCATGGTAACCTCTAATTGCACATGCTTGTAAGTTAAGCCATCAAACAATTTCAATTGTTATCGTAAGTCACAACTAATTTTTCTGAACTTCTTCAATAATTTTTACATTCAACACTTTATCAATATGTCTATTTACTTTTATTAAATCTTTAACAGATTTCACAACATTATTATGTGGTGAAGTGGGACTTCTTATATGCATAAAAAAATGCACATCTAACCCGATCACTAACCTTCTTCCAACTTCTTAAGCCTTCGATGGTGAATGTGGGATGATAAGGCACTTCATTTTCCAAGAAAAAGCATGGAAAACAAAATACTGCATCCTTTAATGGAGAGTACTCTAACAAAGAAAATTGATCAAACCAAATGTATTGAAATCAATGATACAGTCTCCCTACTTGAATTCTCAGATACTCTACTAACTTAGGTTGCTATAGACCCATTTTGATATAAGTATTTCTAATTTCATCTTGTTGATTAATAGGATGTTGCCACGATGGAATTCGTATCCTAGGATCTCGTTCAAGAGTATGAACATCAATTTCAACTTTTTGAAATTTGAAAGGGGGTTGGTCATTACGATTTGAGACATCAATATTGGATGAAGAATATCCTTTACTGGTTGATGTTTGTTCGCTTGGTTTAAAGAATGAAAACATAGTTTTTCCTCTCTTGCTTCCTTGATTTCCATTATAATTTATAATCTATTCAAGAAGTACAGGGGATTAGGGAAGCCAAGTGCAAGATGTAGAAATACTAATGCCATAATAGGATATTCATGAAATGTAAACTACACAAGGATAAAGTGATAAATCAACATTTTAATTGAACTTGTTAAACTTCTTAAATATTGCTAGACATGCATGGTTAGACTGAAAATAGAGATTTTGGTCAAATAACTTAAGTTTCAAAAAGCTTTTTAGATACCCAGCAGAATGTGATTTTTTTTTTATGTCAAAGAACTTAAGTTTCAACTTGTCTTTGTGAGAGGCTTTTTTATCTAAAGAATTAGGTATTTTAAATTTTGAATAATTGGTATGCTTATAACAATTACAAATTCAAGGAAGAAAGAAATTAAGGTGATAAAGACCAAAAAAATATGAACACATTAACTTGTGCTTATGTGTTAGATGTTGAAGGCTAATAAACGAATAAAGATGTAGACTAAATTGATTTTCTGTATCTATTACGTCAACAAATGGTCTGGTTGGCATAACCTACAAACATTATATATCAAACTTATTGAGAAATTATCAATAAAAAGGGAAAAGATAATAGCCAATAAAGCAAGTATAAAAGTTAAATATAAGGTGAAATATTAATCAAACCTTCAAGTCCAGCAGTAAATAGCACAAGCTGCAAATTCTCTAATTTGTTTTAGGAATTCATCCAACCCTAAATGCATAAAGATTATAACATAATTGATCTTAGGTTTCCTTTTGCATTTAAACTCAAAATAAAATATACATGACAACAAATAGAAATTTAGGTCAAAGAACTTGCGTTTTAAAAAACTTCTCAACACCTAGCAAAACATGGATTTTTTTTTGTAAAGGAAGAAAGTAATTTTTTTTAAGGTGGGTTAATTGGTTTTCTAGGATCTATTACTTTTACCTGGGTTACAACCCACCTTAACCTTATATGCCCCTTTACCCTTGGATATACCCGACTCATATATATATAGGAGGCAGTGATTTCATAGTACCTCTAGGTAATGTCCAAGGTCGATTGGCTAATTTTTTTAGTCTTAGAAGGCAGTTTAACAATATACTCTCTTACTTACAGAGCTTTACAAAGGCCATCTCATCAATGATTAGGGTGTTAGGTGCATTATCCTTAGTGGCTTGAAGTACTCTTGCTCTCTCTCTCTCTCTGGGTTCCCTAGAGGTATTAAAAAGAGGACTTCTCTGGTGTTGGGAACTACCTTCCCTTTTTCTAGAGGTGGATGCTGGAGTTCCACCCCTTATAGTCTTAAAGCCTAGTCTAATAGATCATTGTCCTTTACTACTTCTTCTAGTTTCTATTTAGAAGCTAGACTCGCCACTAGAGGAAGTAACATCCTTACTTTAAAGGTCAGATTTAACTCTTCTAGAATTTATTTTTCTATTAAAAAGGAAGAAGAAAAAAGTTTTAAAATGGGGAATTGCTAAAATAACACAACTTCTTTTTAACACAACAAATCTCACTCAAGGCTTTTTCAATAATTTTTTTTTATAGAGAAATTACAAGAGTGAAAGTAAAAGAAAAGAATGGAAGTGAGAACAACCAGGGTTATAAATGAAATACCTTTTTATCCTCATTATTGGATGAATAAACTTGATGATACCATGAATCTCCAAAAACCTCCTCAATTATTGCATAAAATGCACTTGTCGTTTTGTTTCCCAATAAACTCTCTTTCAATGAGGACAAGCCATTTAGCCATAAAATTCCTAATAATTTTGATTAGGATAGTCTATCTCATAGGGAAGGTAAAAAGTCTCTCATTAGAAAGGTAACAAGTGTCTCATTAAAGCTAACAACATGTTAAATCTTTAAGTATTCAATACACAAAGACTTGAGGGATACTGAAGGATCAATATATTTTAAAATTATATTTTTAGCCTAAGTCCATATTTAAAATGGCAAAAGATAGGGTGATAACTCAATGATAGAAGTGTGGGGCTTACACCCACACTTAATATCCTTAAGTGTGGTAGAATGTCAGGCCTAGATGACATGGATCTAGCCTGCTTTAGGCTCAATATCTTTCGGTTTAGCTACATGATAGGCCAAGTATATATGAGTCTGGTGAGCTGTCAGACCTAATATCCTTGTATTCAACTATGCACTAGGTCCAAATAAATATGGGTCTAGTGAGCTGCTAGTCCCAATATTCTTGGGTTCAGCTACGTGCCACGTCCAAGTACACATGAGTTTGGCGAGCTACCAAACTCAACATCCATGGATTTAACTATACACTGAGCCTAAACAAACATGTGTCTGACAAGCTACTAGACCCAACATTAGGTCTAGCTACATGTTAAGCCCAAGTACACATATGTCTGGCGAGCTTCTAGACCTAAATTTTTTGGGTTCAGCTACGTGCTGAGCCTAAACAGATATGGGTCTGACGAACTGTCAGACCCAACATCATTGAGTTCAGCTATGCGCTGAGCGCAAACTGACATATGTTTGGCAAGTTGCCAAACCCACAATCCGTGAGCTTAGCATCGTGTCAAGCCCAGGCGGGAATGGGTCGGGCAATCATTATAGGCCTCATGTTGGGCCATAAGGCTTCATTTGTTTATTCTTATGACTTTTAATATAAAATAATAATGTCAACGATATCCATCTCCCTACACCCCTAGGTATATAAAAGTCTTCTAAGGGCCTACCATAATTTGCATTGTAATTAATATTGTATAAGGGATATTTATCCCTCATTAATATGGTATAAGAGATATTTGTCTTTCATTTAATGTTGTATAACAGATACTTATCATTCGTTAATGCTATCAGGATGAATAACTCTCTAACCCCTTCATTTTAGCAACATGACAAGGTTAAGGGGCCATAATACCCTTTAAACCAACTAGATAAATGGTTTACAATTTATTTTTTAAAGTATTCATATTTTAATTCTCATAACATTTATTATACAAGAACAAGAACAAACACTTTTGTTCTTAAAATTTAAAACTCATTCTCTCATTTACTGCAATTCTTTACTAAAAATTTACTAACTTTATCATTTAACTTAAAACCCATCATAAAAAATTGTTTTACGGGTATTAAACTTTTTACCACCAATTATTTACTTTTTGAACTATAAATAAAAGAATATTAACATTAATATATAATTACCCACTATCTAGATATAAAAAAACTCAATCCTAAACATTTCAGTTTCTAGAACAT
>Ga0325403_1000937_pt1 | contig 23056 bp, 19 predicted proteins | sample PopdelMetagenome_19_FD_205665 | JGI IMG/M metagenome (GOLD analysis project Ga0325403, IMG submission 205665) | Populus deltoides microbial communities from Bellville, Georgia, United States - Xylem-PdKOR-R4 | ecosystem: Host-associated > Plants > Phyllosphere > Stem > Wood/Secondary xylem... | reverse complement strand
CGGGCGATGGAGGGCGTCGAGGAGCGGCTCACCACCGAGCTGGGTCGCCGTCCCTCCCGTGACGAGCTGGCCGCCGCCATGGGCGTCGCGCCCGAGGAGGTCGACGCCGTCAAGGGCGACGTGCAGCGCGCCGTCGTCAGCATCGACGCCTACGACGGCACCCTCGCCGACGTCCTGCCCCAGACCGGCCCCGGCCCGGAGGAGGCGCTGCTCCAGAACGAGCAGATCCGCTACCTCAAGGCCGCGGTGAACGCGCTGCCGGAGCGGCTGCGCGTGGTGGTCGCCGGCCTGTACCTCGAGGACCGCTCCGTGGCCGACATGGCCGCCGAGCTCGGTGTCACCGAGTCGCGCATCAGCCAGCTGCGCACCGAGGCCCTCGGCCTCATGCGCGACGGCATGAACGCCTCGCTGGAGCCCACCATGGTGACGCCCGTGGACCGCCCCGGTGGTGTGGTCGACCGTCGACGCCAGGCGTACTTCGCGGCTGTCGCGGCGCACGCGTCGACGGGGCCGACGGCGTCGGCGGTGGCTGCCGCTGACGCCATGACTCCGGCGGCCGCTCCGGTGGCGCGCGCGACGACGACGGGCGCTGGCCCGCTGCCGGCGCAGCGTCAGACCGGCTGGGCGCACCTCGCCTGAGGCGCCCACCCCAGACCCCCGGCCGCCGCCCGGTGACTTCCCCACCCGGGCGGCGGCGGGGCCCCACGTGGGCGTTGGCCCCCGCGCTGCGAGCGCGGGGGCCTTCGTCCGTTCGTCCTGCCGGACACTGCTGATCTGCCAAGGGGAGTCTGTAACACCTGCTGTTGGTAGTCTAGAGCGCCTGCTAACGGTAGTTTGGAGTGATGGGGAGCTACCAGCGGCGAGTCGTGGACGACGAGGTCGACGTGCTCCTTCCCGAGCTGCCGGCGTTGTGCCTCAACGGCCCGAAGGCCGTGGGCAAGACGGAGACCTCGTCGCGCCGAGCGGCGACGGTGCTGCGTCTCGACGACCCGGTGCAACAGCAGCTGCTCGCCGCTGACCCGGGGCGCATCCTCACGATGCCCCAGCCGGTCCTCCTCGACGAGTGGCAGCGCGTTCCCGCGGTGTGGGACGTGGTCCGCCGAGCTGTGGACGACGGCGCTGCGCCCGGGAGCTTCCTCCTCACGGGGAGTGCGAGCCCCCACGAGGCGCCGACGCACTCCGGGGCCGGGCGCATCGTCTCGCTCCGCATGCGCCCGCTCAGCCTGGCCGAGCGGGGGCTCGACGTTCCGAGCGTCAGCCTCGCGGGGCTGTTGACGGGGTCGCGCCCGCTCATCGACGGGAGCAGCGCGGTGGGTCTGCCCCAGTACGCGGAGGAGGTGGTGCGCTCCGGCCTGCCCGGACTGCGAGGCCTGTCGCCGCGGGTGCGGCGGTCGCAGCTCGACAGCTACCTCGCCCGGGTCATCGAGCGGGACTTTCCCGAGCAGGGACATCTCGTCCGCCGGCCAGCACTGCTCCGGGGCTGGCTGCAGGCCTACGCCAGAGCGAGCGCGACGACGGCGTCGTACACGTCGATCCTCGACGACGCACTGCCCGGTGACACCGACAAGCCCGCGAAGACGACCACCACCGCCTACCGCGATGTACTGTCGCAGCTGTGGCTGCTCGACCCCGTCGAGGCGTGGCTGCCTCGCCGGGGGTTCGGTGCCCGGCTGGTCTCGGTACCCAAGCACCACCTCGCAGACCCGGCCTTCGCCGCACGGCTCCTGGGTCTTGACGACGCAGCGCTCCTCACCGGCGGAGAGGCAGCCGCCGCGCGCGGTGGGGGGCCACTGCTCGGCGCGCTCTTCGAGTCGCTGGTCACGCTGTCGCTCCAGACGTACGCCCAGGCTGCGGAGGCCGCTGTGCACCACCTGCGCACGCGGAACGGCGACCACGAGGTCGACCTGCTGGTGGTCCGGGACGACGGGCGCGTGCTGGCCGCCGAGGTGAAGCTCAGCGCCTCGGTCACCGATGCCGATGTGCGTCACCTGCTCTGGCTGCGCGACCGCCTCGGAGCCGACCTGCTCGACGCGGTGGTCATCACGACTGGGCAGCACGCCTACCGGCGGACCGATGGTGTGGCAGTCGTTCCCGCCGCGCTGCTGGGGCCCTGACGCCGCACCAGGTGCCTCGCTACCGTCGGCACGGTGCTGCGCGACCCGATCACCGCCCTCGTCGACGACACCGCCGCCGCCCACCCGGGGGCCTGCGCCACCTGCCTGGGGATGTTCCTGCGGGGGCGGGCCGCGTACCTGCCGTCGTCGGCTCCCGCTCGGTGGAAGGCCGGTGAGGTGTGCGCCGTCCTCCTGCACATGGCCCCGGAGCGCGTCACCGACGGCTGCGACCTGCCCGCGCACGCCGTCCCGGCGCTCGGGCGCTGCTCGACCACCTCGTCGCCACGGGCCGGCTGCACCCCGGCAGCGCCAAGGCCGTCACGCTCCAGCGCGAGCTGGCGCAGGCCTCCTCGCAGGTGCCCGGCGCTCGGGCGGACCGGAGCCGCTGGCGCTGGCCAAGACCCTGTACACGCAGATGCGCGCCGAGGGCGTCGACACCGATGACGACGACGCGTGCGAGGCGTGGGCGGTGGCCCTCTCCGCGCGGGAGGACGACGAGCGCGCCGTCGTCCTGCGCCACCTCGCGGAAGCCCACCCGGGCGTGCTGCGGGCTCGCTTCATCGCTCGAGGGGGCCAGGCGGAGGCGCTCGACCCCGACGACCCGCGCAACGGCGGCTTGACGGCGTCCGTGGTGATCGGCGGGGAAGGTGGTGTCGACGGAGCTGCCGGCGGTGCTGCGCGCCTCGCTGACACCGCGATGCCGGCAGTGCCCCTGTCGAGCCACGCCGAGGCCGCTGCGACAGCGCGGGACTCGCGCCAACTGAGCCACCTCCTCACGGTGAGCCGGTGGCTGGTGGGCCGCCGGACCACCAAGGACGGCGGGCTGGTCCCCGCCGACGTCGCCGAGCTCACCCGGCTCACCGGGGAGGCCGCGGCCGGTGAGCGGCTGAGCAGCCTCGAGGGCACATCGGTCACCGCCGAGCTGGTGCTCACCGCCGAGCTGGTCGAGCTCGTGGTGCTGGGCACGAAGGCGTGGGTGCCAGGCCGGCGCCTGCCGGAGGCGGTTGTCGGAGGCGGCTGTCGTCGAGCCCGCGGCGGCGGTCGAGTTCTTCTCCGAGCTGGACGAGTCGCGGGTGCACCTCGACGACGACGCCGCGCTGGACCTCTGGCAGGCCGCCTACACCGTGGCCGAGTGCATGATCACCCCGTCCGACGCCGGACCCGACACGGCCTGGAAGGGTGCCCTGGTGCAGGTGGTGGACACCCTCTACCGGCGTGCGGCGGACGGCAGCACGCCGGAGGGCATCGACGATCTGGTGCGGGCCGCGGTGCTCGCCGAGCTGGGGGCCGTGAACCTGGACGACGCCAGTGGCGACGACGAGGACGAGGGTGACGCCAGCTCGCCGTCGTTGCTCAGAGGGGAGACCATCGAGCTGCACCGCAGCGCTACGACCGCCGTGCTGACGCCTCTCGGCCTGTGGGCCGTGCACCAGCCACTGACCAGGGATTGAACTCCTGCTCAGCACCACCCGAGCCTCAGCCGGGGTCTGGCGATCCGGCGCAGCGGATGCGGACAGCGTCCGGCGTGCTCGCCGAGTCTGTGGATGACGGCCTCCAGCGGGTCCGGGTGCGGTGCCTCCACCGTGCGTGCCCCATGGGGTTGCGCCTCAGGGCGAGCCCTCTCCCAGCGTCGTCGTGGCGGCGTGCTCGCGCAGGTAGGTGCGCACGTAGGGGACGGTGAAGTCGACCTTGCCGTAGCTCGTCGACTCGATCAGCTCCGCTGCGACGAGCCGGAGGCGGTACTGGCTCGCGTAGGTGGTGTCGACTCCGAGCCGCTGGGCCACGGCACGCATCGACGACGGCCCGTCGTCGACCGCCATGGCCGCGAGGAACGACCGGTCGACCGCGGACAAGGTCGCCAGGGCCGGCTCGTGCACGAGGTGGCCGACCCGCCGGGCGGCCGCGTCGACGCCCTGCCGCACGTGGTCCGCCGTGACGGCGGAGCTGCTCTTGTCGACCCGCCAGGCGTGGAAGCCGACCAGCTGCACGAGGAACGGGTACCGCTGCGTGCCCTCCACCGCCAGGTCCAGTGCGTCGTCGTCGATCGTGCGGCCGGTCGAGGTGATGGGCTCCCGCAATGCGCGGGCGACATCGGCAGCGGGAACCCTTCCCAACGAGAAGCGCTCTGCGCGGCGCAGGAAGGTGAGCACGTCGTCGTTGAGGAGGCTGGTGACTGCCGAGGGCAGCCCGGCGGCGACGAACGCCACCTCTCGGCCGTCGCGGAAGGCGTGCGCCACCTCACGGAGGTCGGTGATGGCTGAGCGGTGCACCTCGTCGATGGTGATCAGAACGCCTGTTCCGCGGGGTTCGAACACGTCCGTCAGCTCTTCTAGGCGTGACCGCAGCGACGCTGCTGCCGGGTACCGGTCCTCCTGCTGGCGGGTCACACCGCCGCCCACCCCGAAGACGGTAGCGCTGGCCTGCGTCACGCGGCGGCGCACGGTCTCGTCGGCGTGCTCGGTGAGCAGAGACGTCAGGTGGGTGTCTGCGATGTGCTGGGCCACCCCGGGGCGAGCCGTCTCGGACACGACGAGCCAGCCACTGCGGCGTGCCAGGTCCTCGACGGCGTTCAGGAGGACCGTCTTGCCAGCCCCGCGCAGACCAGTGAAGAGTGCGGCTCTGGCAGGAGCGCCGGGGCCACCCCCGAGTGCTTCGGCCACCGCCTCGAGCTCGGCGTCACGGCCCACGAGCAGCGGCGGCGAGGAACCGAAGGTCGGCGTGAAGGGGTCTCGGAGCACGGGACCACCCTCGTGTTCAGAGGTCTTTAGATCTTTAGATCTTACGGGTCGCTCCTGGTCCGAGCCGAGACCGCTCCGGAGTGTCTGGTGGCCACCCGGAGCGGCCTCTGGCCAGTGAGAACTGTCCTCGCCCCGTGGCGAGGCTCAGAAGTTCAGGTCGCCCACCGACCGCACGAGCTCCTGCGGCACGGCGAAGCGCGGCGCCTTGCCGGGACGGTCGTACTGGGCTGCTAGCGCCGGCACCAGGCCCAGGGGCAAGATCCCCTCGGCCTCCAGCTGGCGCTGAGCGGTGACGAAGACCCGGGTGAAGCCGGTGAGCTTCTCGTCAGCGGCCTTGCCCAGGAGACGGAGCACCTCCGCGCGATCCAGCATGCCCAGGTCGCTCTTCACAGCTTCCTTGAGGACCTGAGCGTGCTGGGTCCACCCCTGGTCGCGGAGACGGTCGACCAGCATCACCAGCTGCTCGACGAGCCACTCGGGATCGTCGTCCGCTTCGGGTGCTCCGACGAGGTTGGCGCTGGAGGTGGCTGCCTCCACCTCGTCGATGGTCGACTCGTCGAAGTCGACGCCGGCAGCTTCGAGGCGGTCGAGGAACTGGGGGAGCGTCAGGAGGTCGAGCCCCACGGAGGCTTCTGCCCCGAGCTCCTGCACCAGCTCGAAGCGGGCGTTGATGGGGTCACCCGTCCTGCGCAGCCGCCACCAGTCCTCCTTCTGGTCGTTGGTGACGATGACGACGGGGCGCTGCGCCCCGCGAGCGTGGTCGACCACCTGGGCCCACAGCGCGTAGTCGCCGTACCCACCATCGGTCTTGCTGGCGTCCATGTACCCCGGCGGCATCCCCACGAGGCACCGCTGGTCGAAGTGCGCCCGGAGGACCTGCAGCTCCTCCGCTGACGGAGCAGGGCCCACCCGGCCGGCGAAGAGGCTGTCCATCGCCGTGACCACGGGGTCCTGGGCGGGGTTCATCAGGGACGTGTTGGCTCGAGCCCTCAGCACGTCGTCCTGGGTCGTCTGACGCAGCTCGGTGAAGAACGCTGTCACCCGCTGCTCCCACGCCTTGCGCTCAGCAGCAGGGAACGTGCGGCTGTCGGACTCGGGGAGGAGAGCCCGCGTCTCACGTCGTACCTGCTCGTGGCGCTGGCTGCGTGCGGAGTCGAGGTGCCTGCGCAGGACTGCGTCCCGGTTCCGCCAGAACTCCACCTGGACCTGGGCGGGCATGAACAGCTGGGTCTTCAGGTGGGTGAGGCCGGCGAGGAGGTCGGCGAGCCCCTTGTCGTGCATGGCGTAGAGGCTGAGCAGGATATTGGTGTCCAGCACGATGGTCCTGCCGCGGAGGTCCACTGCTGCGTGGGCTCCAGCGCCCTCGAGGTAGTGCTCGTAGCCGGTCGAGAAGGTGCGAACGGTCTCTGCGGTCATCGGCTGCTCCTGAGAGTCGTCGGCACGGCCGACCCATGAGCACCTGCCCCGGGTCGTCCTCCGTGTCGACCCAGGTGCTCCAGGGGTTGAGCCGGTGCGACTCGACGCACCTGTTCGGACGCCAGGGAGTGGAGCGTGTTCAGCCGTCTCGGGGTCGCCTTCGCTGCGGCACTGCAGAGAGGCCCCCGGCGCACGCTGCGCGGGGGGCCTCGTCGTGCGGGTGGGGTCAGCTCTTGACGTCGACGGCGTGCTCCTCCTCGGTGCGCGACGGCGCCGTGGAGGCGACGGCCGACTCGAGGTAGGAGATGAGCACCGAGAGGCGCTCGGGGGTGATCTTCGACGGTCGCGCACCCTCGGGTGCGCGGCCCGTGATGGACGCGGCGAGCAGGCTCGCGAGGTAGGCGCCGGTGGCGGCGGTGTCGCCGCCGCTCTCGCGCCCGCGCTGCTGGGGCTGCTGCTGGTTCTGGGTCGACGAGCCCGCCGAGCTGCTCTCGGGCTTGGCGATGGCGAGCGGCGACGTTGATGCCGCCTGCTCGGTGCTCGAGGACTGAGAGGAAGCCGCGGTGGAGACGGTGAAGCGGACAGGTCCGCCGTCGCCGCTCGGAGCGACTGCAGTCACACCAGTGATCATGGGAGCCCTCCGTGGTCCCGGGCCGCCAGCCTCCTGCTGGTGGTCACAGAGGGATCATCGGCTGTCACTGAGTGGTTGATCAGTGCAGTCACCCGATCGGAGCCGACGTCAGCAGGACCCCTGGGGTGTTCCCGAAGACGACCACCAGGACGGCTCACGACGCACGGTCATCGGTCGATGGATGGGGTGCCGAACGCCAAGCGGAGAGCGTCTCGGACATCGAGCCGGAGACATCGAGCTATAGAAGAGGAGCGTGACAGGAGATGGCCGCCGCTACACCTCGCCCCCAGACCGTCCTGACCTTCGGGACGTTCGACGTCTTCCACCACGGCCATCTCAACCTCCTGCAGCGAGCCGCTCGTCGGGGTGACCGCCTGCTGGTGGGTGTCTCCACCGATGCTCTGAACATCAGCAAGAAGGGACGGGCTCCGATCTACCCGGAGCACGAGCGCCTCGCCATCGTCGCGGGACTGCGGTGCGTCGACGCCGTCTTCCGCGAGGAGTCCCTGGACCTCAAGCGGCACTACCTCCGCGAACACCGTGCAGATGTCCTCGTCATGGGTGACGACTGGGCCGGACGCTTCGACGACCTGGGCGACATCTGCACGGTGACGTACCTGCCTCGGACGCCGGAGATCTCGACGACGAGCACCCTGCAGAAGATCCGTGACACCACCCGACTCATCTCCCTGCCCGTCTAGAGCGGGTCCTCCAGCCGGCCGGACAAGACCCGCGGAGGGCCTGGGAGAGCGTCACCAGCAGTGGCAGTCTGCTGTTCGTCCGCTCGATCCGGCAGCGCGGGCTCAAGTTCTCCGGCGTTGCGCCGATGGAGTGACATGAGTTCTTCCGGGAGCGCCAACCACACCGTGCTCGTCGAGATCGAACCCGGAGACGGCAACCCCTCCGTCGTCGTGAGCGCGGCCGTGCAGGTCGCAGCGAGGGCCGTCTCCGCTGAGGTGCTGCTCTGCCTCTCTGGCGTGGACGACCTGCTGGAGCAGGACGCCGAAGAACTGGCCGCCTGGTGCCTGGCTGCCGTCCCCCGTGGAGCTCCGCTCCCCGAGGTGCGCATCGTGGGTCACGCCCAGGCGCTCCGAGAGGACGCCGCAACACACCTGCGGGCAGGGCGGGACGCCGCGACCGATGCGGCCGAGGTGCTCCGCCTGCAGGACCTCCTGGGCCGACGAGCAGCAGCCGCGGAGGCCGCGGCCGTGGTGACGGCTGCGCTGCAGCCGCTCCGCGCTCAGAACTCGCGCCTCCTGGCCCAGCGGGCCACTGCGCTGCGGGACGGCGAGCAGCGGAGCCGGCGGGGCGTTGGCGGCAACCCTCTCGTCGTCGCAGTCTTCCAGCACATCAGCTACTGGGGCGCTGTCGAGCGCCTCTACGAGGAGCTCGCCGGACGTGCTGACGTGGACTTCGAGGTCGTCGCGCTCGACAGCCCGGTGGACACGCGAGCGGGGGGGACCGCCGAGTTCCTCACTGCGCGAGGTTTCGAGCCGCGTCATCCGATGTGGTTCATCGACCACCTCGACCTGGTCGATGCGGTCCTCCTGGAAAACCCCTACGACGAGATGCGTCCGCCCCCCTTCCACGCTGCTGAGATCGCTGCACGCGGTATCCGCCTGGTCGGGGTGCCCTACGGCAACAACGCCATCTCGGGCGAGTTCATGGAGAGCCTGCTGTGGGACCTGCCCCTCCAGCGACTGGCGTGGCGCTACTACCTGCCGGAGCCTGGTCAGCGCGGTCTCTACGCCCGTCACTGCGCGGCAGGTGACGAGCCGGTCCGTGTCCTCGGCAGCCTCAAGCTGGACCGCATCCTCGCACCTCGGCCCAGCGCAGCCGGAGAGGGGCTGAAGGGCTGGGCCTCAGGCCGACCTCTCGTCCTCTACAACCCGCACTTCAGGATGGGGCCCGGTGGCTGGTCGACGTTCGACCGGTACGTGGAGCCGCTGCTGGAGCACTTCGAGCGTCGCGATGACCGCGTCCTCCTCATCAGGCCCCACTTCAGGCTCTTCGCCACCTTGGCCCAGGTCGGAGCCGGTCACCTCGAGCGGCGGCTGCGTGACGCCGTCGAGCGCAACGAGAACATCGCGCTCGACGAGACACCTGACTACGCCGACGCCCTGTGGGCGGCAGACGTCATGGTCAGCGATCTCAGCTCGCTGGCCAACGAGTACTCCGCCACCGGTAGGCCTCTGCTGTACCTCCACCGGGAGGACGGCCCTGGCCCCACGGCCGAAGACAGGTGCTACCGGGCAGCCCGACGCGCCACGGCCTGGTCACAGGTCGAGGCGTTCCTCGACCATCTGCCCGACCCGGGACGCGCTCCGGGCAAGACCCGAGGCCGGGACGGGGGTGTGCCCGTCCTCGAAGACGGACGCAGCTCCGAACGCGTCGCCAGTGACCTCGTGGCCTCCCTGCGAGCGGAGCTCGGCCTTCCCGAGAGCGCTGCCGCCCCCATGCGACTCACGGCGACCAGGAGGGCAGGCGAACCCCTGCCGGCGCCAGCAGCCACGCTCGTGGGAGCCGGCGCGATCCCGGCGATGCGCGACGGGGGCGCACGGACCCTCACCGCACCGAGGCTCGGTCCAGGACGTCTCGAGGCGCTGCCCGCCACGGGGTCGTCGCCTGCCGCTGCGGCCGAGTCCCCGTTGTCTTCGAGGCAGGCGGCCGTGGTCCACGTTGGCGCCCGCCAGCGCGACCTGCAGGACCACGTCGTCTTCACCTCCTTCCGGGGCAAGGGGGTGGGTTGCAACCCCGCGGCCATCGCACGAGAGCTCGCACGCCAGGACCACCCGCTCGAGCGCTTCTGGGTCGTGACCGATCTCGCAGAGCCGGTCCCTCACGGGTGCTCACCGCTGCTCATGGACAGTCGTGAGCACCACGAGCGGCTCGCGCGGGCTCGCTTCGTCGTCGACAACGAGACGACTCCGCTCGCTCTCGAGCGGCGGCCCGGCCAGGTGATCCTCCAGACGTGGCACGGCACGCCCCTGAAGAAGCTGAGGTTCGACCTCCACGAGGTGTCTCCTCGGAGCGAGAAGACGCTGGCGTCCATGCACCGGGACGCGCAGCTGTGGGACTACATGCTCTCGCCCAACCCCCACACCAGTGAGGTGCTCCGGCGTGGCTTCCGCTTCACCGGGGAGGTCATCGAGGTGGGCTACCCGCGCAACGACGTGCTCGCTGATGTCGAGCTGCGTGGCCAGCGAGCAGCGGTGGTCCGGCGAGTCCTGGGCCTTTCCCCGAGCACCCGCATAGTGCTCTACGCACCCACGTGGCGTGACGACGCCATGGTCTACGAACGCGGTGAGCGGCGACAGCTCCGAGTCCCGACCCTCGACTGGGCAGCGCTCACGAGGAACCTGGGGTCCGACCACGTCCTCTTGGTGCGCGGACACCGGTTCGTGGGAGACCTGGCAGATGCCTCCGGTGGTTCGGTGCGTGATGTCAGCGACTACCCGGACATGGCTGACCTCCTTGCGGCGGCTGACGTGCTCGTGACCGACTACTCGTCCTCGTTCTTCGACTTCGCGATCACCGGGCGACCCATGGTCTTCTTCACCTACGACCTCGAGAAGTACCGGGATCAGACGCGCGGGCTCTACTTCCCGATGGAGGAAGAGGTACCCGGTCCCGTGGTGCAGCGTGCAGAGGAGGTCACCGAGCTCCTCCTCGACGTCGGTACGTGGCAGTCCGAGTTCGCGAACCGCTACGAGGCGTTCCGACGCCGCTTCTGCCAGTGGGACGACGGCCGCGCCTCCGCCCGAGTGGTCGAAGCGGTGTTCCGGTGATCGACACCGGGGTTCCTCGGACCGCGATGTCGGGCACTGGGACGGTGGTCGCAGGTGGCGCGAGGCGGAGTCCGCTGGAACCAGGCATGGATGAAGCTTTGAGCACGACGCCCAGACCCGAGTGCGGGCCACCCGACCAGACCGCGAACCACATGCGTCACCGCAGTACCAACCGAGCTGCCAACGTCGACGCCGACAGTCGGCTGGTAGCCCCGGTCGTGCTCTACGGGAGGGCCCGTCTCGAGGACGGGTGTTCTGTGGGGAAGTACACGTACATGGGCAACGGGACCGTCGCGTCCAACGCCGAGGTCGGCAACTACTGCGCCATCGCCCGGAACGTCGAGATCGGCAGCAAGTCCCATCCTACTGACCTGCTCTCCATCCACCCGTTCCAGTACGAGCAGTCGCACTTCACGGGGCAGCCGGGTTACGAGACCGGCTCGGCGGACTGGGAGACCGTCTCGCCGTCGAGGAGGGTGACGATCGGTCATGACGTCTGGATCGGACACAAGGTCTGCATCCAGGGCGGCGTCACGATCGGGACGGGCGCGATCATCGGGACGGGTGCTGTCGTCACGAGGGATGTTCCCCCTTACGCGGTGGTCGCAGGTGTGCCGGCGCGCGTCATCCGCTACCGGTTCGAGGACGACGTGGTCTCAGAGCTCCTGCGCAGCGAGTGGTGGTTGCTGGAGCCCTCGGACCTGGCCGGTGTCGACTTCGCCCGCGTCCAGGCTGCGGTATCTGAGATCAACGCGATGCGGGCGGGCTTCCTCGGTGCCGTGCGTCGTTCGCTCGCCTCCTGGATGACCTGCCGGGAGCGGGGGAGCCTCGACGGGTCTCCGGCCGAAGGCTCGATCTTGCGGTGCGATGTCGAGAAGTCCTACGCCTGTCCCGGAGCGATCGGGGACTACTCCGAGGTCGACGTCGACCTGTACGGCTGCGGAGACGTGCGGAGAGCGGGCATCTCGCGTGCGCAGTTCGACGCTGTGCACAACGCCTACGTCGTGGAGGTCTTCGGTCTGGGCGGCCCCGTGGTCGCCGGCCTGACCCGGTTCCGCCTCGTGTGACTGCTGCGGTGCCTACGGAGAGAACGGGTCTCCACCCCTGGTCTCGAACACGCGGTGGTGGCTGCGTCACGGTCGGCAGCGCGAGTGCCAGGTGCGCAGCCACACAGACCGCGGCTGTCGCTGCCCGGAGGCCTGACGATGCCGGCTGGTGCCGAGGACTCGGACGGGACGGGTCGGGTCGTAGGTGGAGCTGGAGCCCGCAGCGCCGTCGAGCCAACCACCCCAGCTGCCCGCGCAGCCCGGTGTGGCACTCGGTGACGCACCGGCTCCGCGGTGTGGGCGATCCCCCCGCCAAGTACCCCCGCGTCACAGCCGCAGCCAGGAGGGCGGCGGCGGAGCTGCGTCTGAGCAGGACACGAGCCGTCGGGGCCGCTGGGGCGTGTCTGTCGGATCTCGCCTGGTGAGGTCCCGCAGCCAGATCCGCAACGCCGCCACCGCCACCGCCCCAGCGAAGATGTAGCCGCGCTTGTCGGTGCGCATCGCGAACGCCCGGTTGTCCTCGAGCTTGCTGAAGGTCCGCTCCACCACGTTGCGGCCCTCGGAGACCTCCGCGTCGAAGGCGTACGGCCGACCACCCCTCGAGCCCCGCTTCCTGCGGTGACCGGCCTGGTCATCCGGCACCGGGGTGGTGGCGGTGATGTAACGTCGGCGCAGGTCAGCACGTAGTGGGCGACCGGAGTAGGCGTGTTGATCGGGTGTCACCTAGCACCCGGTCTGGACGGGGCCGCGGCCGCCCGCAGCTGCGCCGGCCGATGCGGAGCCGCTCCATCAGCACCGGGTAGGCCGGGGTGTCTCGCACTGGCCGGGGCTGACCGCAGCTGCCGAGGGCCTGCATCGGGCGTGGGCGGGCGGGTGCACCTCGCTGCTCAGGCCACCGCGGGAGCGGCCCAGCCCGTCTCGGTCACCGCTGGCTTGGCGCTGAGCGGCGTCAGGGTCGAGGTGTGCGGTGTCGACCCCCGGATCGCCCCCGTTCGTGGGGGCTGGGTGGGACCTGCGCGGCCAGGCGCTCGGGTGGGACGTCGCGGGGTGGTTCGCCTCTGGCGCCCGCGGCGTCGTGGTGGGCGCGCATAATGGAGGAGTCGATGGACACGGCCCACTCGCCCTCCTCGGCGGTGAGGTCCAGGTCGCACTCGGTGCGCGGCGCGTCCAGGACCTTCTCCTAGGTGCCGTCTGCTGACCAGCGTCAATGCCGGTCGTAGACGGAGTCGACAACGCTGCCAGGCTCCATGAGCAGCGGGCGAGTCACGCCAGGGTGAGCCGGTACGGACCCGCCAGATGACCCCGTCGACCACGGGTCGGTGGTCGGCCCTGCGGCTCCCGCGGCGTGGGGTGCGGTTGGGTAGGAGCGGTTCGAGCAGGTGTCACTGGGCGTCGGGAAGGTCGTGGCGGTCAGCTGCCATGTCGGGTAAGAGCCAGAACACAGCGTGATCGCTCAGACACGCCCCAGGTGGGGCAGGGGATGACCAACGCCGCCGCCGCGTCCCGGCTCCTTCCGGTAGCGGCCACCACCATCACCACCGGCTCAAGGGCGCTCAGCGCGTGCTGGTGCCCCGGCCACCCGGGCTGCGGACCCGATGGGTCCTCGTCCAGCACCGGGTACATCCGTGCCTTCTCGACGTCACGATGAAGGTGTCTCGGCGGCTGGCGGTGATCTGGGGGCGTGTCGGCTGACGAAGGCCACGACCGCCGCCCACCGGGTGTTCCGCTCGGCGCCGAGCTCCGCTGCTCGGCCTCGAGGTCGGTCACCCGCGCCGGCTCCCCGCAGGCTCCTCAGCGGGCGTCGAGCTCGGGGCAGGTCCTCCTCGCCGCGTGCTGATCGTCGCGCTTCCTCCAGGCCGGGCCTGGGGCCAGTGAGCTCACGAGGCGGGACCAGGTCGTGGAGCCTTGTGCGCTGCTGCTGGCCGGGACCTGCTCGCCCGCGCTCCGCCTCCCAGCGCCCCGTGCTTCTGTGAGGCGCGGGGCGCTTGACGGTCGCGGCCGGCCCCCGGCCGGGTCACGGTCCCCCGAGGAGCACGCCGGACGGAGCACGATCGCCCAGATGCGCTTCAGGCCCGCTCGCGGACGACCTCAACAGCAGGCGTCAGCTGTGCGTCGGGCACGACCCTCCTCAGCGTCGCCTCGACGTCTGCCGCGTCATCGACGCTGAGGTGCGAGAGCGCGCGGCTGAGAGCATCCGAGTGCTCGACCTCTCCCAGCCCGTGCACGAGCAGCGCCCACGCGAGAGCGGCGCTGCGCACGTGGACGCCTTCGTCCTCGGCGAGCCACCTCAGGGCACAGGCGACGGATCCGAGCCCGTCCTCGCGCGATCGGACCGACCACTCGAGCGCGGCGTCGACGCTCGTGCGCGCCGCGATGAGGCAGGCAGCCGCCATCACCTGCGAGTCGCCTGGTCGTGCCTCTGCCAGCGCTGAGCACCACTGCAGAGCGATGTCGGGACTCTGAGCGGGGATCTCGCGGAGTGAACGCTCGACCAGGAGGGCGGGGACGTGCCGCGCGATGTCCTCAAGCGATCCACCAGCTGCGAGGACCGCCTTGAACAGGAGCGCGAGGTCCACGGTCTCCGGAGTCCTCAGCATCGTGTGGACCATGCGTTCAGCGGCTCGCTGGCTCCTCCCCGCGAGCAGCTCGAGCTCGACCAGCGTCCGGACGACCACCTCAGTGTCCGCGGCGCGCCCCCACAGGTCTCGTCCGGCGACCGCCGGTCCGGCCTCCAGCTGCCGTTCGAGCTCGGCGACCGCGGTCCACACGTCACCCCTGGCCGCCTTCGCCAGGGAGCGCCAGACACCGATCAGACCGGGGGCCTCTCCCGCACCGGCGGCGAGCGCCGTCCACCGCTCTGCGTCGACGAGCTCGCGCCGCTGCAGGAAGAGGGGGACGGCTCCCCGAGCGGCCTGCACGATGTTGCCGCTGGTGACGGACAGGGGGTCGAGTCCGCGGACCACGTCGAGGAACTCGTCGTGCAGGCCTGCCAGACCGAGCGAGCGCGCGTAGTCGACTGCCAGCTCGCCACGGCGCGGGTCGTCGTCGGCTGCCGACAGGTAGGCCCGTTCGGAGATGGTGAGGTTGCGGGCAGCCTTCTCGGCGGCTCGCTCGTGGCTCAGGGTGTAGCCGTAGTGCTTGAGCCGAACAGGAGGCATGGTGGAGCACGGCCGTCGCGGTCGAGCACCCGGGGCCGCGACGACCTGTTCGTGGAGGGCGCCGATCCACTGCGCTCCCTCTCGGCGGAACAGCCTCACGGCGCGCAGCTCGTCCCCCGCGGTCCCGCCGCTCCAGGATACGGAGACGACCCGGACGAGGGCAGCGTCTCCGCCGGGGCGGTCGAGCCAGTTCGCCAGGGAGCCTCGATCGGCTTCGAGGACCTCATCCGCATCGACGGACAGGACCCAGTCCCCCGTCGCGTGAGCGAGTGCGCGGTTGCGCGCCGCGGAGAAGTCGTCGTCCCAGTGACCTTCCACCACCCGAGCCCCGAGGTCCCGTGCGACGGCGGCGGTGCTGTCCGAGCTACCTGTGTCGTACACGACGACCTCGTCGACCACTCCGGCCAGCGCAGCCAGGCACTGGGGCAGGCGCTGTTGTTCATCCTTAACGATGAGGACCGCTGACACCGTGGGACGAGACAGGGCGCCGATGTCGTGGACGCGCCCCTCGACTCCCTCCACCCGCTCCCACGTCTTGCGAGGCCCGTCGAGGTGGGTGACACCTGCGGGATAGGCGAAGAGGTGCTGCTCGGCGAGGGGCAGGACTCCGATCGCGGCGGAGTCGTCCGCGAGGCGGGACGAGACGTGCTCGAACCACGGGCCCGTCACGCGGGCGGAACGCGGGAGGACGACGACCTGCGCGTCGGAGGAGACCTCGCGCTCGATGAGAGACGCCCCTCCGTCCGAGACCACGCGCACCTCGACCCGGCGCCTCGTGCGCGGGGTCAGGTGCTGCTTGTCGGTGACCGTCGCGATCACGCGCACATGGTCGGGAATCGTGCTGATGACGCTGCGGATGTGCCGCTCGAGACGTCCACCGCTCAACTCGTTGCAGTGGACGATGCACACGGTGCGAGCCGTCAGGTTGTCGATGGTCACCCCACCTGTCTCGGTCGGAGGTCGAACCACCTTGAGCCGAACGGGTGTCGCGCGGGCGATCCTCGGAAAACCTTCAGGGCCGGCGGCCGAGGGCCGATGGACCTGGTGATCGCCCACGGACGGGCATCGCAGCACCAACCCCCCACTCACGGAGGAAACTCGACATGGGCCTCTCGGTCAACAACAACACCGCCGCGTACAACACGTACCGGAACCTGACCACCACGCAGTCCCAGCTGTCCAAGAGCCTTGAGAAGCTGTCCAGCGGCTACCGCATCAACCGCGCTGCGGACGACGCTGCCGGCCTGGCCATCTCCGAGGGGCTGCGCTCCCAGATCCAGGGCCTCACGCAGGCCACCCGCAACTCGCAGGACGCCATCAACGTCGTCCAGACCGCTGAAGGTGCGCTCTCGGAGAGCACCTCGATCCTGCAGCGCATGCGCACCCTGGCCGTCCAGGCGTCGAGCGAGGGCTCCATCAACGCCGACGCCAAGAAGAACATCCAGGCCGAGGTGTCGCAGCTGAAGTCCGAGCTCGACCGCATCGCCACCACCACCAAGTTCAACGGCAAGGCGCTGCTCGACGGTTCGTTCAACACCACCTTCCAGGTGGGCGCGAACTCGGGCGAGACCATCGGTGTGAGCGTCGCCACCGCCATGAGCTCGTCCGGGCTCAAGGTCGCCGGCATCGACCTCGCAGGCGAGGGCCTCTACAAGACGGGCAGCGGCGGCAACGTCGCGACGGCGAACGCCAGCGCGTCTTCTGCTGCTGTCCTGACCTTCACCGCCGCAACGCCCACCGGTGGCACCCAGTACGCGTTCGACGGGACGGGGGCCACGGCGACCGTCGCCTCCTACACCAGCCTGACCGGCACGATCAGCTTCGGTGGCAAGGTCTTCGACCTGAGCAGCGTCGACTACAGCGGCAGCGTCGCTGGTGGCGCGGACGGCGTCACGGACGCGGATGAGGCGTTCGCCGCGCTGAACAAGGCGGCCAACGCCGCTCTGGGCACCACGGGCAACGTGTTCAACCGCAGTGGCACCACGACGCTGAAGTTCTCGGTCACGTCCGCTGTCTCGGGCTACACCGAGAGCGGTGGTGTCACCGGTGCGAACCCCACCGCCCGCCAGATCGCCGACGCCACGCCGGTGTTCGCTGCGGGCTCCGGGGCCACGGCGGCCATCAAGTCGCTGGACGACGCGATCAAGACGGTCTCCACGACCCGAGCCAACCTCGGTGCTGTGCAGAACCGCCTCGAGCACACCATCGCCAACCTCGGCACCGCCACCGAGAACCTGACGGCGTCGGAGAGCTCCATCCGCGACGTCGACATGGCGTCCGAGATGACCAAGTTCACGAGCAAGCAGATCCTGGCCCAGGCCGGCACCGCGATGCTGGCGCAGGCCAAGAACCTGCCCCAGTCGGTGCTGTCCCTGCTCCAGGGTTGATCCCGACGGCTCGCTGAGCGGTCTCGTCTGACGGCTGCCGCCCCCGGTGCTCGCCACCGGGGGCGGCAGCCGCCTCCGTCTCCGGCGGGGTCGCGGGCCCTGCCGGAGAACGCCGCCCCACCGTCCTCAAGCCGCCGTCGGCACCTGCCGATGCACCTTCGACGAGCACGTCCGAGCGAAAGGCGCCATCCATGGCCTCCACGTCCGCCATCGGCGGCCTGGTGAGCGGTCTCGACACCAAGACCCTCATCAGCCAGCTCATGTCCATCGCGAAGGCGCCGCAGAACGAGCTCAAGACCGACCTGAACGCCGCGAACAACCAGATCACCGCCGCGCAGGCGATCAACTCCAAGGCCGCCTCGATGACGAGCGTCGCCAAGGACCTCGCCTCGGCCAAGGTCTACACGACCGCCTCCGCCAGCAGCACCGACCCGTCGGTCTCGGTGTCGGCGTCCGCGTCAGCCGCCAGCGGCTCGATCACCTTCACCGTCAAGCAGCTGGCCACGGCGCACGTGGTGCTGAGCGACGCCATCGCCACGGGGTCGGGGTCTGCGGCGCCGTCCATCAGCATCGGTTCCGCGAGCTACTCGGCCGACTCGGTCTCGACGCTCGCCGAGAAGATCAACAAGGCGGCCGACGCCACCGTGACCGCAACGGTGGTCAACGACGGGTCGTCCCAGCGGCTGCAGCTCACCGCGAAGGCGACGGGGTCCACCAACGCCTTCTCCGTGACCGGCACCGGTTTCACGGACAGCGACGGCGACCCGGTCTCCACCGTGGTGAAGCAGGGGCAGAACGCCCAGATCGCCATCGGCGACTCCACCGGGGCGGGTGCCGTGGTCATCAGCTCTCCCAGCAACACCTTCACGGGGCTGATGACCGGTGTCGACGTCACCGTCAGCGCCAAGGACAAGACCGCCACGGTCTCGACGGCCGTGAACCAGGGGTCGATCACCTCCAAGGTCAGCACCTTGGTCACCGCCATGAACAACGTGCTGAGCGACGTCACCTTCCACACCAAGGCGCTCGCCACCGGTACCACCGCGAGCTCGATCAACGGCGGCCTGCTGCGCGGCAACAGCACCATGCGCGACCTCTCCGCACAGGTGCTGAACAGCATCAGTGGCGGCGTCGCCGGCAGCAGCACCAACGCCACGCTCGCCGGGCTCACGGTGAACCGCGACGGCACCGTCGCGTTCGACGCCTCGGTCTTCAACAGGCTGTACGCCAAGGACCCCGCGCAGGCCCAGGCCGTGCTGCAGCAGTTCGCCGGCGCGGTGCAGAAGGCCGGTGACCTCGCCAGCAACAGCTCCACCGGCACGGTGACGAGCTACATCTCCGGCAACCAGACGACGGTGCGGACCCTGACCGACAACATCGCCGGCTGGGACCAGCGCCTGGCCTCCAAGCAGAAGCGCCTCGAGGCGCAGTACAACGCCCTCGAGGTGGCGCTGCAGAAGCTGTCGGGCCAGGGCAGCGCCCTCGAGGCCTCTCTGAAGCAGCTCAACGGCAACAACAGCTGACCCGTCGTCGCCAACGACAGCACCCGTGACGCCGCCGACGGAAGGACGACCGTGACCTACGCCCTGCAGAACCGCCGCGCCCGCTTCATCAGCGACGGCGTGGCCGCCGCCTCCCCGCAGACCCTGCTCGTGCTCCTCGCCGACCGCCTCGTGCTCGACCTCGGCCGCGCCGAGGCCGCCCAGCGCGCCGGCGACCGCGAGAAGGCCAACACCCAGCTCCAGCACGCCCAGGCGATCGTCGCCGAGCTCGACGCCGCCCTGGACCACGACGCGTGGGACGGCGCCGCCGGCCTCGCCTCGGTGTACCGGTACCTCCAGCGCGAGCTCGTGACCGCCAACCTCACCCGCGACGCCGACCTCACCGCGCGCCTGCGCGAGGTCGTCGAGCCGCTGGCCGACGCCTGGCGCGAGGCCGTCAGCGGCGTCCCCTCCGTCAGCACGACGGTGACGACGCCGAACCGGAGCTTCCTCGGGGGCACGGCGTGAGCACCTGGGCGGCGGCGCTGGACGCCCTGGAGCTCGACACCGCCGAGGTCGAGCGCCTGCTGCTCGTCATCGACGCCGACCCCGACGTCGTCCCCGACCTCACCGCCACGTGGACGGCTCCCGCCGAGCCGCTGCCGGCCGAGCTCGCCCCCCGCGCCGCTGCCCTGCTCACCCGCCACCAGCAGGCCGTCGAGCGCGTCACCGCGGCGATGGCGGCGATCCGCCGCCAGCAGCGCCGCTCGTCCCAGCTGGCCACCAGGCTCGACCAGCGCTCCGACAGCCGCCCGGTCTACGTCGACAGGGCGGTCTGAGGCGTGCCCCACCACCGGAAGGTGCGCGTCGGCCGGCAGGCCATCGTCGACCGCGACATGAACCTCGTGGGCTACGAGCTGCTCTTCCGCGCCTCCGGTGCCGACGCCGCCAACCTGCAGAGCCAGGCCGACCACGACGCCGCCACCTCCCAGGTGCTGACGGCCGTGCTCGGCGACTTCGGCGACCGCACCCTGTCGACGGGTGCCCGCTTCTTCGTCAACCTCACCCGCGCCTTCGTCGTCGGCGAGCTGCCGCTGGCCCCCGGGCTGGAGGACGTCGTCCTCGAGCTCACCGAGGAGATCCTCGTCGACGAGGAGGTCATGGCCGGCGCCCGCCGCCTGCGCGACCGCGGCTTCGCCCTCGCCGTCGACGACTTCGAGGGGGAGGAGCACCGCATCCCCACCCTCCCGCTGGCGCAGTTCGTCAAGCTCGTGCTTCCCGGTGTCGACGAGGCCGCAGCCCTGGGCATCGACAGGTACGGCCACGTCGAGCGCCTGCTCGCCCTCGTGCGCGAGCGCACCCACGACGTGCTCGTGGTGGTCGAGAAGGTCGAGAGCCTCGAGGACCTCCACCGCTGCCGCGCCATGGGCGCCGACCTCTTCCAGGGCTACTGGGTGCAGCGCCCCGTGGTGCACGAGAGCGCCTCGATGGACCCGGGCCGCATCAGCGCGCTGCGCCTGCTCGTGGCCCTCGGCGACCCGGAGACCCCCAGCGCCGAGGTCGAGCGCCTCGTGCTCGCCGACCCGGCCCTCAGCTTCCGCGTGCTGCGCCTCGCCAGCTCCTCCGCCGTGGCCACCAGCTCACCGGTGAGCTCGGTCGGCCACGCCCTGGTGCTCGTCGGGCGGCGCACGCTCTCCTCGTGGGCCGCGATGGCCGTGGTCGGCTCGGCCGACCCCGGCGCCGGTGGCATCACCGGGCAGGGGCGGGCCGCCCTCACCTTCGTGCTGGCGCGCGCCGGCGCCTGCGCCCGCCTGGCGGGGGAGCAGTCGCAGGAGGCGTACACCGCCGGCCTGCTCTCCGGCGCCGCCGAGGCCATGGGCCTCACCACCGACGAGCTGCTCGCCACCGTGCGCGTGCCCGACGGGATGCGCCAGGCGCTCACCAGCTTCGAGGGTCCCGTCGGCTCGGCGCTCGCCGCCGTCCTGTCGACCGAGGCCAGCCCCGGTGCTCCCGCACCCGACGGCGCAGCGCCGCCCCTGGAGGCCGGCCGTGCGTACGCCCGCGCGCTCTCCGAGGCCGCGGGCCTGTCCGCCCAGCTCTCCGTCTGACCCCGTCCGGGTCTGCACCACCCGGCCGCCGGGAACAGCCACCCGGGTGGGCTAAAGGACGTCACCCGTCCTGCCGATGACTGGTCTGAGCGACGGATCGCTCGCCCCCTCGGCCACGGACACGGCCACCCCTCGCGGGACTGCCGACGAGCAGCCCCCGCCCCTGTGGAGGCCCACGTGTTCGACTCCGTCAGCGCCGCAGCGCTGCGCTCGGCCCTCGACGGGCTCGCCTCGCGGCAGCGCGCCACCGCCGACAACATCGCCAACATCAACACGCCGCACTACCTCGCGGCCCGCGTCGACTTCGAGTCCGCCCTGCGCGACGCGGTCGGCAGCGGCAGCGGGGTGGCCGGCAGCACCGAGAGCCGCTCCACCGCACCGACGCGGGAGGACGGCAACAACGTCGACCTCGACACCGAGACCATGTCGAACCTCGACACCCAGCTGCGCTACCAGCTGGTGTCGCAGGCCATGAGCGGCAAGTTCTCGTCCGTCTCCCTCGCGCTGAAGACGAGCTGACCCCGTGGCCCTCTTCGACGCCTTCCGCGCCTCCGGCTCCGGCATGACGCTGGCGCGCAAGTGGATGGACGCCGTCGGCGACAACATCGCCAACATCAACAACGTGTCCCGCACCGACGAGGACGCGTTCCGCCAGCGGTTCATCGTGGCCCAGGCCGACGACTACGACGGCGGCCACACCGCCGGCAGCGCCGGTGGCGTGAAGGTCGCGGGCGTCGCCTTCGGCAGCGGTGAGGGCCGGCTCGTGTACGACCCGACCAACGTCCTCGCCGACGACAAGGGCTACGTGAAGCTGCCCGACATCGACATGAACTCCCAGATGGGGCAGCTCATCGTCAGCCAGCGGGCCTACCAGGCCAACGCTGCCGTGGTCGAACGCGCGCGCGCCTCCTACGAGGCCGCCATCAACATCGGAGCGAAGTGAGATGGCCGGCATCCTCCCCCTGGGCGGGGGTTCGTCCGCCCTCGAGCAGTACGCGGCGCTGCTGCAGTCCAACCGCGCCGCAGCCGGGTCCGACGGCGCCGAGAGCGCCGGTGGCGCCGACGCCCTGACCGCGGCGCTCGCGGCGGCGACCGGCGCGTCGCGTCCCACCTCCACCGGTCCGACCGGTTTCGCGGGCACCCTGGCCACCAGCCTGGAGAACGTGCAGGCGCTGCAGTCCCGCAGCGCCGACCTCGCCATCCAGGCCGCCACCGGTGACCTCGACGACATCCACGACTACACGATCGCCGCGGCGGAGGCCCGCTCGGTGACCGAGGTGACCGTGGCCCTCCGCAACAAGGCCCTCGAGGCGTTCTCCGAGATCATGAGGATGCAGTTCTGATGCCCCCGCAGCTGGTCGCCGCCCTCAAGAGGGCCGGCACGCAGGTCAACGGGATGACCCTCGGGCAGAAGGTCATCGCGGTCATCGGCATCGGTGTGCTCCTCCTCGGAGGCTCCGCCTTCTACGCCTGGGCCTCGAAGCCCGACTACGTCACGGCCTTCCCGGGTCTGTCCGCCGAGGACGCCGGGGCCGTCCGCGACGCGCTCGTCGCCGTGAACATCCCGGCCGAGCTCGACGGCACGTCCGTCACGGTCCCCGCCGACCAGGCCGACGAGGCCCTCGTCGAGGCCGCCAAGGTCGGGCTGCCCAAGGGGAAGACCTCGGGGTCGGCGATGCTCGCGTCCATGGGCGTCACCTCGACGCAGTTCCAGCAGAAGGCCGCCTACCAGGCCGCGCTCGAGGAGCGGATCGGCTCCACGCTGGGGATGCTCGACGGCGTCCAGACCGCCTCCGTGCAGCTGGCCGTCCCTGACAAGACCGTCTTCGAGGACCAGAAGCAGCCGACGACGGCGGCCGTGGTCGTCGACACCGGCACGCACCAGGCGACGACCGACGAGGTCAACGCGATGGTCTCCCTCGTCTCCAGCTCGGTGCCCGACCTCAAGCCGGCCGACGTCACCATCACCGACGCCACCGGCAAGCTCCTGACCGACGACGCCACCGGCGCCAGCGGCAAGCGCGAGGAGCTGACCACCGGCTACGAGCAGAAGATGCAGTCGCAGATCCAGTCGGTCCTGGACCAGGCGCTCGGCGCCGGCAAGGCCATCACCACGGTGAACGCCACGCTGAACATGGACGCCACGAACCGCGCCAGCACCACCTACACCCCCAGCGGCGCGCCGGCGA
>Ga0325403_1000936_pt1 | contig 23064 bp, 13 predicted proteins | sample PopdelMetagenome_19_FD_205665 | JGI IMG/M metagenome (GOLD analysis project Ga0325403, IMG submission 205665) | Populus deltoides microbial communities from Bellville, Georgia, United States - Xylem-PdKOR-R4 | ecosystem: Host-associated > Plants > Phyllosphere > Stem > Wood/Secondary xylem... | reverse complement strand
TTTTTTATTTCTAAAGTTTTATTGCTTTTTATTAAGTGCAAAAAGATTGATGATAATAAGTTTTTTAGTATTTTAACAACATCTTGTTTAGACTAACTTCTAAACGAGGGCCACAAACCAAAAAAAATTACATCAAGAATCTCTATATAAGGACTAAATGTTACCTCTGGAATGGAATAAAAAAGAAAAAAGAAAATAGAGTAGCTAAGCTGAAAAATCTAGATGAATGAGGGTGTCCAGAAATTGTATAGAAAAGTCAATAAAAAAAACTCTTCTTAAGCCCATTTTTAGAGAGGATTTTGAATTTAAAATTGATATAAAATTAATTCTAGTAATTATTAGAATTAATTTTCATCATTATTACTTTGATTACCAAAATTGAATTTGATAGTTCTGGTTTAAAATATTTATCCAAGTTTGAAGAAACCTAGCTAGAATTAATTCCTGTTACATACCATTAAATCTAAAGTTTTTGAATTGAAAAAACTATCCGGTTTAAAGAAATTGTTCTAGAAAAAATTGATTAGATTGTTAAAGAATAATATAAATCATATCCTGGGACCTCACTTAAAAACTTTAGCTATTGGGTTGAGATGATTTTTTAACATGGTATCGGAGCTTTGATGACTAAGCGGTCATGAGTTCGAATCTCACCATCTTCATTTATTTGATAAAAATTAAGCACAATGTAATGTGGGTCTGTGCAAGTTTCAAGCTCAAAAAACTTTCACTTGAGGGAGTCTGTTAAAGAATAATATAAATTATATTCTGGACCTCACCTAAAAGCTTAAACTATTGGGTTGAGATGGTTCTTTGACAGATTTTGGATCCAAAACTAATATAAAATTAATTCTAGCTTTGACTAAATTCACTCACTCCATTATTAGCTTTGATTACCCATCCTTAAGCAAGAATTAAATTTGAAAATTTTGTTTATAAATTTGTCATTTTTAAGTTGAAAAAACTATTAGGTTGGAAGAAACTATTCTAGAAGAAATTGATTAAATTCTTATATTCACGAAGAGGACAGAACAATGACTAACAACAAATAATATTTTGTAGCCCAAAAGTGAAGGAGAGCATCTAAAAACAATGTAGAAAAACCAACTAGAAATACTCTTCTCTGGCCTTCTTTTAGAGATGATTTTAGATCCAAAACTAAAATAAAATTAATTCTAGTAATTATCAAAATTAATTTAAGCACAAGAATTAAACCTAACAATTTTAGTTTTAAATTTGATATTTTTTTAGTTGAAAAATTGTTATGGAAGAAATTGATCACAATTTTATATTTATGGGTTGGATAAATTAATATATTGACAAAAAAAAATCTTTTATAAAGTAAACACAAGTCCAAGTTAAGCCTAAAGCCTAAATACACTTGTGTGACATGAGATTTAAAACCCACTTTGCTTAAATCTTCTTCAAAAAGTTGAGTACTTTTTATTCCAATTTAATTATTCACTATATAAATAATAAGAAAATCTTATTTTTTTTATATGGAATAAATTTTTGAAGGATTTTTAGATTTCTCAAAACATATAAACCAAAAATTCTTTGAGATTATTTTTTTTTAATTTATAATTTGTTTTAATCATATTACTATTTCATGTTAAAGAATAAATTCCAAAAAAATTTTAACCTAAAAAATAAATAAATGAATCTCAATTTTAATTATGCCTATTAATCTTGTTTTAAACAAATTTTTCCAATACACCCACATGACGTAAAATGAGTCATCATCATTTTCTAGTATGCACCCAGTATTCTTCTAAAAGTCAGCAACTTTCAGTCCCACCCCGAGCATCAAATTAATGGCACAAACAGCAAACCAAAGTAAATGAACTTTCAACGAATCAGTAATGGTCTAGGCAAAATATAAACTAAGACAGGAAAAATCCCAACCATGTATTAATCAATAGGATTGACAACCAACTCCATTCAAGCAAGCCACCCAACCTTGTATATGCTTTTGGCTCATCGACGACATGATTAGCGCCGGTCTATTTCAGTCAGGTCCCCCCACATCACCTTGCAAATATTTCACCAACTTGAATAGTCCTCATCTCAGATAAATGCTGCATTACACCAGAATCTGTTTGACTATCTATGGCCTGTGGAGATTTTGAAAAGAATCGGGGTGGAAATTAAAGAGGCAAGGACCACTTGCTTGTGGCCTGAATCGGTGATAACCTTTAATGAATATGCATCTCCCGGGAAATGGCGGGCCTTCCACTTCCGGCGGGTCCTAGTATTGGCTATATACAGCACCTGGACCTGTAAGGATTAATAGTCGAGTATCAGAGAGAAATGGAAAAATAGAGGAACACAGAAATGCTTCTGCATACAAGAATTACTATTTTCACTTGCTTTTATTCCAGGATATTTTACTCCCTTGTAATTTCGTTCACAACCAGAACCTTTACAAATCAGTTAATTGATTGCCATCTAATAATAAATATTATATGTGTCAAAATCACACAGAGCAGGAATCTCTTAGAAGCAATAACTTTATTCTAAATTATCTAAAAATTGATGGAAACGCAAGCTTATGCACCAACCACTACCACTAATGTGTTGAAAACTTTGTTTTGGCTTTGCCCATCAAGACCTCGCGACTCTAGACCACCGCTCGGGTCTACACATGTCTCCCATTTTGTCATCGATCTCAGACTTGGATGAGCCTTCATTCATAATATCGACAAATGAAAAAGGGTCTTTCAGAAGATAACATACACACATGTCTATGGAAAACAAATTATTAATCCGAAGTTTTCCTTCTACTTAAGTTAAAAGAGGATCACAAGCACAAGAGTTCAGGCCTCTTGTATAATTAGACAAATCAACACAAAAAAAAAAACATAAAAAAATTCAAAAAATATATATCAAAGGAGAGGACACGAAGGACGCTTAGAAAATTTCCAAATATTAATTAGAGAGGATCAAAATACCTACAGTTGAAAAAATTGATAATTCAATTTTAACTGATGAAGGTTCTATTGATAAGAAAAATTCAATTTGAAAAGAGAAATTCAAAATTAGATGTTTAAGAACTTAATTTGATTTTTTCAGGGTTTAATTGAATTTATTGATGGCTTAATTGCAAGAAGATTTTGTTTTTAAGTTTGATTTGGGCTTTAATTAGAGGAAACTGAAGTGTGGAGGGTTGAATTGCAGTTTGAAAAGCTACTTTGATCAAATTAGGGGCTTAATTGCATAAATATTAAAGTTTGATAGACAATTATTAACTTAATTGAAGAAATTTAGAAATAAGGACCAAACCATAAAAGGCACAAGACTCCAGGGACTAAAGTCGATAAAATCAAAGGCTAAATTAAAAAAAATTAGAATTTTACTGATCAATTGGGGGTAAAAATACACAAATCAATAATCAATGACTGATATGGATAAGGCACTGAACTTTGGGGCTGACAATTGAGCTTGACATGAGTAAAATTACAAGAAATTGAAAGTTAGAAGGTCATTACGGGTGCAATTAAAAGACATTAAAAGACCAAGGATCATATTGAAATTAGTCAAATCCGTAATTAAAACCCTAATTTTAGGGTTTAACTTAAATGACGTGTCACTCAGATTTAATGAAGATATTGAGTAATGCGTTGTTCGACCACTATTCATCTTCTTCTTTTGACAGTTTTGACTAATTAAGTAGGCATCTTTAGGCGAATGAATGTGACATCTCCAACCACCCCATGGGCTATAACCACCAACATTCGATTGAGAAACACCTCATTTACAAGGAACAACTACTCCAATCAAACATTAACATTCTATTTTTTTTTTTATAAACTCAACAACATCTTGTTCACGATCAGTCAACACTACATTGACAAATTATGGGTTGATCGAGTTGGTACCTTCAAATGCATGAATGTGAAGCTAAAGACCTTTAATTCAAGCAAAGTTAGATCCAAATAAAAAGTGTGCACCCCATCTACCAACTTCAAGTGGTATCCAATGATGATGATGTTAGAATTGCTTAGATAAGGCTTAAAAAATGGTTAACTTAGTTAGCCATGACTATGATACCCATTATGCAAAAACCACTCCTTTTTTTCACGTGTTCACACTTCAAACCTTTTTAGTGGGTTCTTATCATGGGCTCAAAACCTTTATCTTAAGATCAAAAGGCCAAAAATAACTCTTTGCCATCCAATTTTAGCAAAACCACTAAGAATCTCAAAACCAAAATCACCATTGCAAAACCAACCAAGTATAAAGCTTCCAGGTGTTAAAACTTGTCTAAAACCCTCTCATTTTGATTAGAGAGTCCATTATTAATCAATCATGTTCAATACTTTATTGAATTCATTAAAAAAAAAAACCCTAACAAAACTCTATAAATACCTTTTAGAAAATCAGAGCTAGAAAAGGAAGGAGGAGAGGAAATATTGATAAAGATATTCTAGTTGTGAAGGTTAGAGAGCCTAACACAATGGTTTCTTTAGCTTTGCAAGAGTTGAAATTTATGGAGGTAAAGTTTTACAAAAGAGAGAAAAAATGCAATAACTATTGTTTGTAATTTCGAAGGTATATACCTTCTCTGAACTAGAAGGTGATGCCCAGGAGGCACATCTCTAGCTTTTACTTGCGTGTTTTAATAATGTTTTGAACTTGTTTTGGTGATACATTGTATTGAGCTTATATATTAATTAATGCATGAAAATGTTGTTTTTCTTTACTTAATCCTCATTTGAGTTGGTTGTTAGAGTTTACTAAATGTTTAGAAGATATTTTGATGTTTGTCCTCATTTGTTTTTGTTTAAATTGAATAGTTTTTGGAACTTACCAAATATGGTTGTAGGTTTTGTTTTTTGTTTTTAAGGTTTACCGATGCATGTTCTTGGCTCTTAGGTCTTATTTGAGTCACGTGAAGTGTTGAAGAGTCAATTTTGAATCCCATATTGTTGAATGTGCTTGTTATTTAGTTTTGGTAGTTTTGAAAATTAAAATTTCATATATGTTTTCTATGATTTGTTGTTTTTTGTTGTTTGTTTTGATACAAACTTGTGTAACCATGACAATGTGATTTGCTAAAGCTTAAAAGCCTTAGGTATAGGCATTGTATTGTGTTTTCTATGTCTGGCAACAAAAAAAGTGATTTTTTGGTTTCTAGGTTTGAATATTCAAACATTCATCTAGTGAACTTTGCCGTAGGTACTAGTTTCATGTGTTGTTTTATTGTTATTTTGATTTTCAAAGTTTAGTGGGTCATCATGCATTTATAATCTAGGGTTTAATTGATCAAAAACACATGTTCTAGCGTTTTGATCTTAGGTTTTTTCTCCCGGTTAATTGAAGCATTCAAAGACAAAATCGTTCACTGTGTTTGATAATTGTTGAGTTTGGTTGCTTGATTGTTGATCCTTGTATGATTTATAAATGTTCTATGCCTTTTATTTCATGAATTATGGTTTGGATTCGAGTTCATGTTGCTGGATTTGGTTTGAATGTTCATTGATATTCTTCGTGTTTATTGTTTTTTTTAGGTTTTGATCTCTTTTTTAAGATCATTTTTGGTTTTTCGTGTTCCTTAGAAATTTGGTTCGTTTTAAGTTTTAACTTTGGTTTTGGGTTGTTTTTCGGGTAAATCAGTGTTTTGATTTTGTTTATGATTGAACCAAATAGTTCAAGTCAACCTGATTGGGTCAAATTTGGGTCTGATGTGTAAGACCCTGTTTGGGTTTCAACCTTAGACTTGTTTTGGCAGTTTTATTTTAAAAAAAAATGGATTTTTGACAAACAAAGCTTTACAAAATAAAAACAATTGACCTAAAATCCTGGATCTTAGCGATTCCCTTCAATTAGAATATTAGTTTTGCAGCTGCTAGGAGAACCGTAGTCTCACAACTATTCTCATATGCAATCATTTTCTAGCAAAGTCCTGTCTTTTCAATGACTTTTGTTTTTTTAACTAAATTGACCTGAAATTTTGCATATGCATATTTGTTTTGATTGAATCCAAAACATTTTGACTACAAGGCTAGCTCTTTTCCTAATTACAAGGTTAACTTTCTCCCTTTTGATTTCCCAACTCAACGATTCTTTCTTTGTCAACCTTTGACTCATTTGAGTTTGATTTTGAGGATTTTTCCTGTAAAATAAAATAGTGCAATGCTCTGGTTTAGAAACATAAGTTTTCTATTGTAACATTACACATCGAGAAAAGAGTGTTCAGAGCTATGGCATATTAAGGTAGTTAGTACCTAACCTTGAAGGACGTGTTTTGGGGCTTGTGGGCTACCAGGAACAAAACCGTGAGGCGTGAAAGCCGGGTTGGGCTGAGCCATAACGAATAATATTTTGCAAGGAGAAATGAGTCGGGCCTTACATCTATTCTTTGATTTCCTATAAACTCCTCTTTCTAGTGTGAGCTCATTCATTTGCTTGAATTTGTCTTTTTGAGTTAAGATTTATTTCATGAGCTGCATTTTTTATCTACTTTATTCTTGAAAAGAATTCTTTGGCTTTTGTCTTTTATGGATCCTTTTTTACTTCATTGAATATATGATTTGACATTATTTTTCATCATACTTTTGTCAATACTTTATTTGTCTTTTTTCCATTTTAAGAGCATTTTATTTTTTTCCAGCATAAAAATCTTTTTTTTAAGAATAAATCTTTTAATAGACCGAAACCTTCCATTAATGCTCAAAACTATGTTTCAAGCAATTCTCCTAAAGATTTTATCAATTTTAAAGTGTGGATTATTTTAGGTCAGAGTTTTGCTATAGATTTTATCAATTTTCAAGCAATTCTCCTATTTTAATTTTTAAAGAGATTTCAAGCATTTTCTTGAAAATCTATACAGAAACAACGTTTGCCTCATTTATAGAAAAAAGCTCCATGGTCTCCATAGCTCATTCAGTGCCAGGTGGTAACTAGACAATGTGGCAGCTCCATGACAACTGGCCACCATACAGAAAAAGTAGAATTGAAAAATTAGACCCAGCCAAAAAAGGAAACAAGAGAAAAAAACAATTGGGGTGAGAGAGGCTCGAACTCTCGACCTCAGGATAACTCAGAAGCTATGAGACCTACGCGCTAGCCAACTGCGCCACCACCCCTGAACCGATCAATTTTATCATATAAATTTAAAGTAATGATATATGATTCTGGGCCGTTGTCACTTTAAGATAATAAGAATGGGCTTGTGCTCATGACAGACAGAATCGGGCTTCCCTTGTTTTTATTTTGAGAGAATGCGTGGCCTCTTTTGCAACACATAACCCAAACATGAGATTGAACCACGAAAAATGAAAAGGAAAGAAAAGGAGAAGGAGCTTCCATAGTTTCAAAATACAAGAGCCCCAAATCTTCAATATAAAAGTGACCCATAGTTTCATCTAAAAAAGCTCCATCATGTTATAAAAGGTATTTATACACATAAAATATTTAAAAGCACATTAAAACCAAAGAATTCTCATTTATTAATTTCACAGATGCCAAAATTCACTGAATTTATGATTTATTATTTGAAACTTATTTAATTTATATAAGTAAGATATATATATTCGAGTAATGGATATATGAAATATTTCAATACATTAATATAAATATCTAAAAAATTTACCCAATACTTAACAAAAAAGAAATAAATATTAAATATAAATATAAATATAAATATACTAGAAACTCAATCCATAATCACCTATCATCATGCGTGCCTAACACCTATATGTCAATTGTAATAATCCAAATTTCAAATGCTTCTCAAATATCTAAGAAAAAAGGAAAAAAAATAATTATATTTAAAAAATGATGGGAAAAAAAAGAAAAAAGAAAGGAAAAAAAAGAAAAATTTGGGATGAAACTAAGAAATATTGAGAAAATGGTTGAAATTGGCTAAGTGATTAAAAATTAGAAAACCAAGGATTAAATTGAAAAAGGCAACAACATACAAGGACCATTTTAACACAATTCAGGATGAAATTGAAAAGAAATATTACAAAAAGTTTGACATTGGCCAAAAATAGAAAAAAATAACCAAATTCAAAATGAAGATAAATTGAGGGACATTTTTGAAAACATGAAAGTTCAGTTTAAGCGAAAATAAAGTCGTTTTGTTTGAGTGAAATGGTGTGTTTCACTCTCAGTTAAATGAAACGATTCATTTCAATCATCACAATACAATAAACAAAGCACCAAAACTTGTTTTGGTGTTTGGGTTAAAACAATACTTTTTTTTCTTGCATGCCTTCTACAACTTTGGTTTCTTTTTTCTTGTTTTTCATGTCTTTTGGTTGGACTTTGGCCACACCTTCTTCTTTTTTTGCCACGCCTCACACTAATTCTAAACAACACATCTATATGTTAAATCATCTAAACTTTATTACAATGCCTTATCAATGTTTGATGACTATTAAATTTTAACCCTATTGAACAAAAAAGACTTCTATAATCATCTCATAAAATCTTAGCATGATCCAACGATCCAAATTTAAAATTATGTCAATTAACATAAAATAATATATTAAGAAAACAAGCCCAATTTGTATGCCTCAAGCCTAAGAACCAACTCCTTACTTTATATGGATTACACTAGTTAAAGCATGATCATCCTTTTTTATAATCTTGATGCTTGACTTGGCCTAAATATCTTGAATTAAAATATTGAATGCCTCTTTAATATTCTTAGCTTTTAAGCTTGTAATAAGCCCAATTGACATATATAATGGATCATGTGATATTACTTAATGATTCTTAGCATTAGCCCTCATCTCAAAAGGACTCTTTTGTTATTTAGAAACTATTTATGATTTGCACTATTTTTCTAGTTGATTAAGAATTTTTTTTCTATTGTATTTAGAACTCTTTTGTTATTTTTCTAGTTTTTTTTAGAACATTTTATCTAGTAAAAATAGGGTTATTTAGCTTATATTTAGTTTTTAGAGTATTTTGATTTCAGAAATAATATTGTGTGTGCAAAGTTGCTCATATCTTGGTTCTTCATTGAACTCTTCGGAACATATCGAAGATACTTATTTGTGGTATTTACCCTTATAATTCTAGTTTTTTTATTCTTTATAATTAATAGGTTGTGATTTTCATCCAATAACTATGGTTTTTAGGTTCAGGTAATCACTCGAGTTCTTTTCAACTTGATTTTAGCTTTTAGTAGGTTCTAGAGTTTTTACCCTTCAATTTCACATTAACCTAGACTCTATTTAACTTTACTAAAAAAAACATCTCCTAGTAGTTTATACCATACATTGAAGCATATCTTTATACCACGATTCTTTCTTTACACCTATTAATGGTCTTATCTGCTTTATATTTAATAAAAAACATCCACTTACATCTTCTAATTTTATTCCTTTAGATAAAGGAACAAGACTTCATGTTTGATTCTTCTATAATGCCTTTATTTATATCATTATTACTTGATTCTACTCTAGTAAAAAAAGAGCTTTATAGATTGCTAGGAACTTGTATAGATGATAGATCATGTACAAAAGCTTGTAATGATTTTGGTAGCTTTTAAGATGATACATGGTTTGATTTTTTTTTTTCTATATATTCTAGAGAATACTAATTCGGTGGTTTATTTCTATGATTATGCTACAAAATTAGTTTAAATCTAGAATAAGTATTTATTATATTAGGAGATAAAGTGGAGAGCATTACCTCAAAAGTTGTCCTCTAATGTTCTTGAAAATATGTGGGGGAGGGGTCTTATTCTCTTATATAGGCAATTATAGTTAAATTTTTTATAGGTAGGCACCTTAAATTTCTATACTTTTAAAGTATAAGTTCATCTATTTTTTCTTTTTATTATGTGTCCATCCCTAAAAAAAAGGTGGAAAGGGAAGTTGATAAATACTATTTTGATTCTATAAATGTGACATCTATATTGACATATATGCATCAAGTAAGAGGATGATAGAAGCGATATCCTTTTTGATGTGTTCCATTCATTACCTAGAAAAATACAACAAACAACATATGAATCAAACTTTGTATGTTAATTTTTTTTATGAATATGAGTAAAGACAACATAAACAAAGATGCAAGGACAAAGCAATAATATTGATGAGATAGTTTTATATAGAGAGAGAGAGCCTAAATTGAAGTATAAAAATCTAACACCCTAGAAAGTGTTTATATAAACCCCGAGAATAAATTTTGTATAAATTGAAAATAATATAGATTGAAAAAGAAAAATGAGATAGTTAATGTACAAATTAAATAAATTAGGGATAAGAAATTTTTCTGGTATGAATTTTCCGAGTAAGATATTTTGAAATATAAAAAAAGAAAAAAGAGTTTTAATTAACTCGAAGATAAAGAGGGTAAGGTTAAATGTAAAGAAAATAAATTAAATTTAAATGTCGAGGGATGAAATTATAAAAGATAAAAAGGAGTGGAACTTAAATAGTAAGCGGAAGATAGAAAGGGTAAAAAATAAAACATTTTAGTAAATGGGGTCAAATATCAAATAAAAAAAGAGATTATAAATACCCCGTTTCTTATCTTTAAGGCCAGCTGCAGCAACAACAAAAAGGAGGGAAGAAATTTGAATTTTCCACCAAAAATTAAGAGACACAAAAATTTGCTAAGTTTACACAAGGCTTAGATCAATTGAGGGAAAACATCATTGGGCAAGGAAATTACCAAGAAACAAGTGAAGGAAATTATGGGGAAAGAGGGAGAGAATAAAGGTCGACTGGTGTGAAAAAAGAGAAGAGTCAATTTTTTTTGACTAGTTAAGGATCGAAGTCCAATTTATCATTAAGTAAGGAGCTTCAAACTTGAATTTGATTAGGAATTGGTGTATTAATCTTGAATTTAAGTTAGGGTTCTTGTGTAGAATTTGGGGAAATATATAATCATGTGGAATTGAATTAATTAGAGAATTGAAGATTGTCTTGAATGTGAAATTATATAGAGATACCAAAGAAAAAAAATTCAATGGTTAAAGAAGCAAAGATGGTCGGCCATTTGGGGGTGAATTGAGAGAGAAGAATTTATTATTTTCTTTGTAAATTGCTTGTAATGTGTTGTTTATAATGTGAACAAATGGTTGTTTTGGAGGAAGAGTAAAATATGAGGATGTTTGAGGGTTCATTTAAAACATTGACGAAAACTGGACATATTTGTCTCCCTAACTTCCACAAGGTATTCGAGCCTAAAAATGATAAAATTTAGAAAAGGCCTTTTATAAAAGTTATATATAAAGATGTTAGTTTTCCGACGAGACTGACCTCGTCTAATTTGGAGTTCTAGAACGCCATATATAGGTAAAACTCTGAGGAGAGATCGAGCTGCTGTCTTTGCTAGTAATTTTGACAAGTTGCTAAAATGAGTAATTTAGTTGCATTAGGGGAAAAATTGGGTTTCTTTCCCTTCAAAAAATATATAGTTATGTGTTTTAATGTTTAATGAAAATAATTCATGTTCAAAACTGAGATTTTTAATGTTAATTATAATTAAATAAAAAAAATAATGATCTTAAGAGATGTAATGGGAAACACAAATATGAAGGAAGAAATTATTGAAGGGAAGTCAATATTTGCTGATTTTATTGTTATTAAAAGAAATATAACTTGAATAATAAATAATATGGTATACTTGTGAATACAGGAGAGACCATAGGAGCTGCTCAACAACAGCAGGGGAGCACAAGCCGAGCTTATACAGTAGGTAGGTGTGCTACACCCATATCTTTCTTAAATGTACATAATTACGAAAGCTTGTTTAATTTTTGGATTTTATATATAACTATTTCCAAAAAAGAAGCATCTAATGAAATGAAAACAAAAATTTGGCAGCCAACTCGAAACAATTTGGCACACGTGGAGACTTACCAAGCAAACTAATAAATGAGGCAAGTATTTCTAACCTAGAGAATAAAGTTAATGATCTTACTTCTCTTATGTGTTCTTTGGTTGTGGAAATGTACAACAGGTGAAAGTTTGTAGCATATGCTCCTTACAATGATATGTTTCAGATATGTGCCCAACAATGCAAGAAGATTACATTGAACAAGCTAATGCAGTTGATGGAGCATTCAATGGACAACCTCAGCGGAAGTATGATCCATTTTTCCAACACATAAAATCCCGGATGGAGAGATCATCCTAATTTATGTTATGGGAACCTGCCTCAACAAGATAATTAAGGCCGAAAGTTTCATAGATTTCAGCCCCAACAGAATTATTAAGCGTGACAACCCCCTGCATTCACAAATTCTAATGTTATAGGGTCATCGAGTGATGATGTTTGTGAGATGATGAAAACCTTGGCTTCTAATACAATGACATTGCAACAAAATGTCATGTCTTTTCAACAGGAAACAAGACCAAGCATTCACAACTTAGAGAAGCAAATGGGGCAAGTAGCTTCAAGTGTAGGGAAATTGGAGGCATAAATAAATGGAAAGTTTCCCTCCCAAGCATTGAATCCAAAAGAGAATGTTAGTGTGATGACACTGCGAAGTGGGAAAGAACTTGAAGAGCAAAGGTCGAAACAAATTGAGATGGAGGAAAAAGAGGAGATAGAAACCAAATTGAGTATTAAAAAAAACATCCTCCTCCTCCATAAACTGAAACAATGACCAATACTCCAAAGGTAAGTCTTATTTCAATGAATTCCAGTTTTAAGATAATCCCCCCCTTTCCTGTAAGTTCCTCTAGGTCTAAGAAAGAGGATAAAGAAAAAAAAATTTTAGACATTTTCAAGAAAGTGGAACTCAACATTCCATTGATTAATGATATCAAGCAAATTCCCAAGTATGCCAAATTCTTGAAGGAGTTTTGATGGATATAGTGGATATAATCATATTGTTATTAATATTGAAGATCAAGAAAAAAACTACATTTACATGTCCATTTGGTACATATACATATAAGAGAATGCCCTTTGGTCTCTGTAATGCACCTGCAACTTTTTAAAAATACATGTTGTGTATTTTTTCTGACTATGTTGAAATAAAAATTGAGGTTTTCATAGATGATTTCATGGTGTATGGTGATTCTTTTTATAAGTGTTTAGAAAATTTATCTTTGGTCTTGAAAAGATACATTGAAATTAACCTTGTCTTGAACAATGAAAAAGTGTTATTTTATAGTATAATAAGAAATAGTTATTGGGCATATTGTTTCTTCGCGTGGATTAGAGGTTGTTAAAGCTAAAAGAGATGTCATTTCATTATTGTCTTACCCCTCATGTGCGAGGGAAGTTTGTTCTTTTCTTGTCCATGCAGGTTTTTATCGATGTTATATCAAAGATTTCTCGAATTGTGCAAATTATTAGCCAAAAAAATGGATTTTGTGTTCGATCAAGCATGTAAAGATGCTCATGATGAGCTTAAGAGGCGTGTCACATCTGCCCCTATCATCTAACCATTAAACTGGGATGAGCCTTTCGAGATAATATATGATGCGAGTGACTATGCGGTAAGGGATGTAGTTGGGCAGAGAATAGGGAAGAATTTGCATGTTATCGCCTATGTTTCTCGCATGTTGGACGGAGCACAATACAATTACCATACAACTGAAAAGGAACTTTTTGCAATGGTGTTTGCTCTTAAAAAATTCAGGTCATATCTACTTGGTACATAAGTCGTTATTTTTACTGACTATGCAGCTTTAAGGTATCTTTTAAAAAAAAAGAGTTCAAACCAAGATTGATTAGGCGAATCTTTCTTTTACAAGAATTTGATCTTGAGATCAAAGATAAAAAATGTGTCAAAAACCATGTGGTTGATCACTTGAGCCGATTGAGGATCGAGGATATACAAACTGAAATAATAAAAGAGACATTTTCCGATGAGCAGTTGTATGTGTTACATTCCTCTACAAGACCATGGTATGCTGATTTGGTGAACTATTTAGTTACCAAAGAATTCCCTCCAAGTTTGTCTACATTTCAAAAAGACAAGTTACAAGTTGATGCTAAATATTATTTTTGGGACACTCCTTATCTGTGAAAATTTTGTGTGGATCAAGTAGTTAGGAGATATGTACCACAAGATGAATTTCATTTCATTCTCACTTTTTGGCATTCTTATTCTTGTGGTGGACATTTTGGAGCAAAAAGAACGACCCACAAGGTACTTGAAAGTGGTCTTTATTGGCCTTCTATTTTTAAGGATGCATATTACTTTTGCAAATCATGTGAAAAATACTAAAGAACAAGTAATATCACTCATAAGAATTAAATGCCTTTAACAAATATTCTTGTAAATGAAATTTTTTATGTTTGGAGTATTGATTTTATAGGTTCATTTCCTTATTCTTTTAGTAATCTTTATATCCTTCTTGTTGTTAGTTATGTTTCCAAATGGATTGAGGTGAAAACCACACGAACTAACAATGTTAAGGTTATTTTAGATTTTGTTAGGACACACATATTTGACAGGTTTGGAATCCCTAAAGCTATCATTAGTGATTATGACATTTATTTTTGCAATCGTTCAATGAAAGCAATACTCTGCAAATACCATGTGACTCATCGGACTTCCAAGCCTACCACCCTTAAACGAATGGCCAAGCTGAAATTTGAAATCGAGAAATCAAGTTCATTTTAGAGAAGACAGTGCAACCTAACTGACGAGGTTTGAGTCTGCAGGTTAATGATGCACTTTGGGCTTATAGAACTGCTTACAAATCACCTATAGGAACGTCACCTTATAGGATGATTTATAGGAAAGCATGTCATCTACTGGTGGAGCTTGAACACAAAGCTTTTTGGACCATTAAACAATGTAACATGGATTATGATGCTGCTGGGATTGCAAGGAAGTTGTAATTATAAGAGTTGGAAGAGATACGAAATGATGCTTATAAGATTGCAAAGATTTACAAAGAAAAGACCAAGAGTCTTCATTATCGAATGATTACAAGAAAGGAGTTTCATATTGGAGACAAAGTCAGTCTTTATCATTCTCATTTAATACTTTTTTCCTTAAAAGTTATGCTCTCGATAGATTGGACCCTTTGTTATTTCTAATGGTTTTCCATATGGTGCAGTTGAAATTACAAGTTTAGAAATAAACAAAGTGCTCGAGGTCAATAGGCATCGCTTGAAACCTTTTTATGAAGGTCGGGAGGCAGAACTCACCGTTTTTGTGGATTTAGTTGAACCAATCTATGAAGCATGAGCATACGATGTGTCGTGCCAATAACATAAAACAAAAAAGCTTACTGGGAGGCAACCTAGCACAAAAAGAAAAAAAATCAGATTTACTTTCTTTTTCCCTTATCTTTTATTTTTCGCATTTTGCTTTATTTTTGTCATTCTCTTATATTCATTTTTTTTATTTCAACATTGAGAACAATGTTGTGTTTAAAATATAGGGGTATTGAGAGAATTTTAATTTTCTTTGTTGTTTCTAGAATTTTAGTTTTCTTTGTTGTTTCTAAAAAAAGAAAAGTTTAAGTATTATATTTTGATCTCCCATTGGTTTATGATAATATAAGTATTATGTATGACAATTAGTTGAGAGAGATGAAAATATAAATCGAATGAATGAGTGTGCATGCAAGTTTTAAAGTTTAATTAGTCTAGGGATTGACTTTGAAAATAATGCATGTTGACTTTATAGTGTTACACCAATGCAAGCTTTTGAGCTTTCAATATTATATTCTCGAATTGTGCATTTGTTTTCAATGATATGTATCTCTAGAACTTGCTTTATATTTTATTGAGATTACATTCACATTATAGGTGTACATATAGATGATAAAGGCATTATGAATTTTAACTACTTGAGCAAAATAGTCAACTTAAAGCATATTATTCTTAGTGAGCCCTTTTGAGTTTGTCTATATTTTTTTTGTTTTATCCATGTGTAAGCCTTAAAAATTTTATGTTGATGGAGCTTGAAATCAAAAGAAGTTAAGTATTGGTGCTTAAAGATAGAAAATTTGTGTGCTTTGATAATATATCTTGTTTAAAAAAATCATTTTCTTAGAATGCTCTACTTCCTTTGGTTTTTGCCTTTTCTTTTCCTTTTTTTTACCTCACCTTAACCTTAGCCCCATTACAACAAAAAAGTAAGACATTTTGATTCATGCATTGCTTGTAATATTTTAGTAATGGAGATGAGATTGAAGAGCAAGTTTATAGTAGAACATATTCATTGATTGAATTTGAGAAATTTAAATACATAAGCTCTAAACACGTGAATGTTGGAGTGTATATCAATGAGAGGACCTATCACTTTGGCATGATATAAATTTCATTTAAATCTCAAAGATTAATTGATTTTTGAAGTTCGCATGTAAATAAATTCATGAAAATTTATGTTCTTTATCCTTCTTGATTGTATTCTTGTTTATAATGCTTGTACTCTTGGACATTGATGGGAGATTAAGAGATTAGTCATAGTTATTTTACTTATTTAATTTGAGTTTGATTTCATCTCTCTTTTCTCGAGGACGAGTAAGAGCTACGTGTGGGGGTATTTGATGCAACCATATTATTTGATAGATTTACCCATATTTACCTAGTATTTTGCCTATGTTTTATATATAAAATGTCTTGATATTCTTTATTTTATGTTTTGAAGGCACTTTTGGATGTAAGATTCAAAAAGAAGTAAATTGGAGATAATTAACATATTTGACCTCCAATCGATGTTTTGTGCAAACCTTGAGCTCTAGAGGTTGAAATGAAGTGATTATAATGGAATTAGAAATATAATATCCATATCTTTTTGTACATATATGGCAAGAAAAAAAAAGAACACGGAGATCGCAGCCTTCAAAGACAAATCTCGTATTCTAACAATGTTGAACTTTGGCCATTCCAACTTGAATATCTTGAGCTAGAGATATCCATTTGATACAAACTTAATTGTGTTGGATTCCTGACTCAAAGACCTATCATCATACCAAATTTTAGTATAAAAAGAGCTCTTATGAGAGATATATGATTTTTATAAGATGCCACATGAATTCTGCCAGCATACAAGTTTTGTAAAGAAACAAATCCAAATTACTTCCCAAAACATCCAAGCCGCCATCCAAGTCTTTATTTCAGCAATTTAACTCTTATAAGTCCAAATTCAAAGTTTGAGGATTTTATGCAAGGTTATTTCTTCTTTTTTAGGAAAATAGTTATTGAACTAATTAAATATAAATTGTCTACTTAGGTCAGGACTATTTAGTAGGAAAGAGATATTAGGGTTTCCTATCAAATAAAAAAAAAAAAGAAAGGAAGAGGGGTCGGGCAGCCAAGAGAAAAAAAAACACACCTTCCTCTAAAAAAACCCAAAATCATGCATTATTTCTTTTTAATTAGTTGTTCAATAGACATGCAAGTTTAAACTCTTTTTCTTGGTTGCAAGGACACGGAAACCTTTGGATTTCAAGAACTGTGAGATTTATTTTACCTTTTCTTTTCAATTTATATGATGAAAGAATATGTTTGTTTTCCTATGCTTATTTCTTAGGATTGTTTATTTTAATTGTTAAAGCAGACTCTAAGTTATTATTTTTTAACAATCTATTGCTAAGTTTGCTATCAAAACCGGAGTTGTGATATATAAACTTGTGAAGCAATTAAGTTTAATAATCTTAGCGGATCTATGTATATTAATCTTAAGGAAAACATTCGATCAAATCAAACATAAACTGCAGACAGTTATGTTGTCTAGATTAATCAACTTATCTAGTTCTTAAGGCTGCCATTGAATTTTAATTACTAGTGCGGACATTGTGATTATTTGATGGTTAGAGTTAGTTATATGATGGATCTGTTAACTAACCAATGTTAAGAAAAGATGAGGATTCAGAATATAAATTGATGTTTCATTTCAATGATCGGTTCTGATTTCCATAGGTGGATGTTTACTTGAAACCAAGGTGTGTTCTCTTGATAGTTTTCTAATTTATTTAATTTAGCTTGATTGTTTATTTCTGCTATAGTCTAGATAATCTCAAAATTCTCCCTAATTGTATATCATATAGCATAAAAATCTGAACTAAAACTTTCTCGTAGGATTGACCCCTTACTTGCTCTATATTATCTTGTTTATTTAAGTTAGGGTAATTAATTTATGTGACCGCGACATCACAACAAGTATTTAGTTAGGATCAATTACATACAAGATGTTGAGAGTTAAGTTTAATAAAATATAGTCAATTAACTGAGATGGAATGAGGATAAAAAAATATGTTTCACATAAGGCCATAATTGTACATAAACATTAATATATAAATTGAAAAATGGCAACTCACCTTTTCAAATACATGCAATTCAAAATGCATAAGATGAAATGCCTTCTATATAATGCAGACTTGTTTTACGTTTGTTGTTGAAAGTAATGGATGTGTTGTTATTGTTAGTGTGCTTTAAATAGGCAACCAATAAAATTTCACATGAACTAAAATGAAAATAGTAGACCAAATGTTTAACAACCATTCAAACCAATTTTCTAACCTACAATTCTAGCTTGCAACAGGAAGCATTCTCACCTAATATTCTAACTTCCAAAAAGAACTAGTATCTTACAACAGTCATCAATAAAATACAATACATTCAGCAGTTTTAACGTACAACACATTGTTTTAAAAATAAATCATAATCTCGTACATTGAATCTTCTACTTGGCAGCAATCATTTAATTTATAAAGTAATGGACAACAACATATCAACAACAACATTGATGTCCAGATCAGTAAATCACAGCAAAATTTATTTCTTCTAACTATAAAACACACAACACCAAAATATGTTCATAATAGTTCAAATATGAAAATTATGTTCATGAAGCATTTAAAATCCAATGAACAAATCATTGTAATAACCTATCCAACAATATTAGAATTCAATTATGAAATTCAGATAATATTGAAAACACATATGAATCATAATCAACTTCAATTGCTGAGAAATGGCATAGAGATAACTGTAAGTACATTATATCATATTTACCCTTACATGAAGGTTTAACATTTGATCTCCTCTCGAACACTAATTTAAGCTGTTGAAATTTTCTTTTCTTATCTCCAATTGTTGCTCACATTTCCCTCTTGCTTCTAACCATGAAAAACTCAGTTGCAAAACAATAAAACTCACTGTCGAAAACTACTTCTTCAATGACGTGAAACTCCTTCATAACCTCTTCTATGTTACATCCTTTTTTATCCCAACCACTAAATGTGCATTCACTCCTAGTAAAAACACTATCAACCAAACGATCTAAACGTGAAAAAAGTTGTGCTCTCATTCCTAAACCTTTTTTTTATCACTTTTTTATGTACATTGTTGAACATCTTTTCTCTTTCTACTACTACTACTACTAGGATTGCTACTACTATTGGAAAAGTTAACACCACCAACCATATTATTGACATCCTCTACAAATTTTGGTAAAGTATCCTCCTCTGAATCACCACTACCTTCCTCTAGATGTAAATCCTCATTAGTAGCATTCTTTATCCTTTCACTTATATCATCATCATCAGAATCCAAACCCTGTGATAGAGTCCAAGCATACTAACTGGTAGCCACAATGTTTGTAAACCTGATATCATATTTACAATACAATACGCGATCAAAACCAGAATGCCTAAACTTTTGAGCTCCTCGTATCTCGTACAACAAGGGGAAATAAAGATATAAATGAATCATAATAATTGCAAGAACAAGTAATAATACATTTTATAGTAATTATACACATGCTGAAATAAAAAACAAACCTTGAATTTAGATTTCCACCACTCGTCAGTTGTAGAAATTGTTCCAAGTTCAAGACTCCAGCTTACTCCGGTTTTGAAAATCAATTTTTTCCATATTCTCCAATCCTTTTTTATTTCATCCCACATATTCTTTAATTGTGCTTTCATTAATGCATAGTCGGTCTGCTCTTTAAAACAATTCATAACATATTTCCACCCAACCTTGTCGAAATGTGTGTTCGGTCGCATACCTTTCTCAATTGCTTTGATATAAATGTCACAAAATATGTTCAACATCTCTCTATTTCAATAAGCCTTATCTTGTGATTGAGAATCTTCCATGTTCTCGGTTAAAATATTTTTTCTAACATACAATAACAAGTTAATTTCCTAGATGCAATGTAATAAAAGACGATGACAACACAGAAGTTTGTTGTGATAATAAGTAGAAGTTTTGGTCTGTGAAAGCAACAATTACTAATGGCTACTTGACAAGATAAGGTGTTTGATATAGTTGATGAAATGAATTTAACATTATTAACAAATAAATTGATCTTATAGCACTCAATGCAACAAAGAAATAACACATATGGACTGGACCAAGTTTGTAAAAGCAACAATTAAAATAAACCCATACAAGTTTAGAAAAGAGAGTTACAAAAGAAAAAAACCAAATCATAAAGGACAAAGTTAAGTCTGGTAATTCATGAGGATATTGATTAATCCCATATATATCAGCACATCCACACACTAACCATAATATTGCAAACAAAAAAAATCTACATAGGTGTCACTAATAAGTTACAAGAAATCTAGTAGCATTAGAAACATTTTTTGAAAAGTCTTTTTCTATATATAGGTTGATTTAATATGTAAATGGCTTGAGACTTAAGAGCATCAAACATTAGTAAATTGCAGAATGACAGACAACATTGTTAAAATATCCTAATCATGAACGACATCTAATATTTATTTTATAATGAGGTGAGATAAGGGATTGATGTTGTACTGTAATTGAAATGCTTATGCATATAAAATAATCCAATTTTTTGGTTTATAACATGAAAGAAAATGCAAATATCGACGTATGTAGTGACTGTGCATTAAGAACATACATAAGAACATGTCTTTAATTTTTGCCCAGTTATAGCTAAACTTGAAAACATATAACTTAAAAAAAAAGATAACAAAGATCATGAGTCCTGTAGTGTAGGATGTACTGAAACAATGAGAATCGAGAGTTTGTTGTGTTTTCCAGGAATGAAAGATGTTAGATCTATGGTTCATGAAACAAAACAGAACGCATAAATTTAGAAAAAAAGAAAGAAGAAGGGAATGAATTTTGTTGATATTGGAAATTTGAGTTATATGAAGTTTTTTAAATATCTTCTTAAGAAAATTACCTTGAACATCATTATCAATTTCAGCGTGTCTTCAACCATTTCTAGGTTATGAAGAAGCATCATCACCGAGAAAAGAATAGAAGATTGCAGCAGATCTGGTGTATGGTTTGAGTTAAGGACAGGAATTTGGGTTACGGATGGGTAATCTTTAGTCTGAATGATTTGTTGATAAAGAACAGTACATTCCCTAAGATTTTAACAATTGAATCTCTAATCAGTAAGAAAGTGAGAGTGTGTGAGGTCTCTGAGATTGGAATGAGAGGGAAGAACAATAGAGAGAAAGGAAAGACACACTAGAGAGAAAAGCAAGAAGAACGATGAAAGAAGACGTGTAAAGAGCAAAACAAGGTTATTTTCATCAATAGAAAATTCAATGGTTTAATTGTGTCAGTACATTTATGTGTGTTCAGCAAAAAGCAAGTCACACTTACTTTTGCTTAACTTGTGGTTGCAACACAGGTTATTCTGGGTCCTAAAGGTTGAAAAGTGTAGTTCATGGCTAACCAAACAACTTTAAGTTGTGGTTTCAACTGAACATGGAAAATACCACGTAAACAAACACTTTTTTAAATGGTGTTTGAGGTAGTAGTTACTTTTCAAAGTGTTTTTTCGCTCAGTAAAACGTCAAAATAATATTTTTATTATTTTTTAAAATTTATTTTAAAATCAGCAAATTAAAACGATCTAAAAAAACTAAAAAAAATAATTTTAAATAAAAAAATTAAATTTTAACCAAAATAACAAGTTGAAATTCATTGTGAAACACCCCTTTAAGATTTGGTAGGGGAAACACTTTCCATTAAAGTTTTGAATGAAGTCAGCAAAGCACCATTGTTTTGTATCGTGGAGACGCGGTGGTGGTTGATATAGTGCATTTAGCTTTCTTGCGGCTAGACATAAATTAGCTATGCCTGAGATTAAAATGAGAAAGAACAGAGAGACCAATTTGCTAAAATAAGAGAAACCCGAGTAAAAAATGAAGATATTTCAAATTGTCTCAAAGCAAGAGAGGGAGGTTTTTGATTTCAAATGGATGAGAGAGAGGAAATGAAACGAGAGCATATGGAGGTGAATGGGTGCCTGCACTGAGCAAAGGGGTGGTTTGCTGTGTTGCTCTCATGAGCAACGTATTAGAGCACTTTAAAGTACTAAGATCACGAAAACCTTGAAGGATAAGAAAAGAGTGTGACGTTTGGCCATAATATTCTCTCCCTTCCTTCTTTCATTTCATCAATCGAGCATCTTATTGTATGGAGGTTTGGGGACTGGAGCCATGGTCACATATTGGTTTTCCAGCTAGCTACCAAAATGGGATACAGGTCAAGTACAATAGCGGACATAATTGGACCATGTCTGCAGCTATATATGGGATGCATGTCTTTTAAAACTCTTCTCTAGGCAGGTCTGTATCTCAATGTCAATATTATTAGAGTTTCTCTTGGATCGATGCGTGCATTTAATCACTGTTATTGTCTTAAGCTGACCACTGAATGGAGCTACAAAAACTGGGCTTCGAGCCACTTATGTGCAGTATCACACACACACACACACACACACACCCACAGAGAAATACTTGTTGTAAATCTGCTGACAGAAAAATTAAGCAAAGCTTGCAACAACTACAGATGAGGGCCTTATTAAAATTATACACGTGTTCTAAGCGTTATAAACTTAAGTGTGTTTGAATTTGATTTTTTTGTGTGTGTTTTTTGATATTTTTAATATTAATAAATTAAAATCATCTAAAAATACTTAAAAAAAGTATTAAGTTAATGTTTATATAGCTTATTTATATATATATTTTTAAATACAATATAAACATAATAACAAACACTACGTACCTAATAAATGTGCTAAAAGAATCTATATCATGCCCATATGGAGTCTTGGTTCGTCCGTTTTTAGCATATCCACATAAAAAATGCATTGCATTTTCACTCAACAACAAAGAAGTTCGCTACAAATCATGGGATTCCAAAACCTTTGGTTCCTCTTGCAGAAAAGACTTGATG
>Ga0325403_1000935_pt1 | contig 23066 bp, 18 predicted proteins | sample PopdelMetagenome_19_FD_205665 | JGI IMG/M metagenome (GOLD analysis project Ga0325403, IMG submission 205665) | Populus deltoides microbial communities from Bellville, Georgia, United States - Xylem-PdKOR-R4 | ecosystem: Host-associated > Plants > Phyllosphere > Stem > Wood/Secondary xylem... | reverse complement strand
GCGGGTACACGGTCGCCCAGCCGCCCAGGCGGCGCACGGCGTAGCCGTCGGTGCGCTCGCGGGCCGCGGTGCCGCGGGGACGGCTGGTGACCAGCACCACCTCGTGGCCCGCGGCGGCGAGCTCGCGGGCGACCCGCTCGCAGTACAGCTCCGCGCCACCCGCGGCGCGGTGGCGGCGGTCGCGCCAGTTGAGGACGACGACGCGCTCGCGGTCCCCCGCAGCGGCCCCGGCGGGCCGGACCGCGCCTGGTCCCCGGCTCACGCGGCCCTGCCCAGGGAGGCGCGCAGCGCGCGGACCTCGGAGAGCACGCGCGGACCGTGCGTCCACAGGCTGAAGGAGGAGCCGCCGGCGTCGTCGGTCCACTGCACCGGCACCTCGGTGACGGGCAGGCCCAGCCGGGCGGCGACGGCGAGGACCTCGACGTCGAAGGCGAAGCCCGAGGCGGTGACGCGGTGGAAGATCGCCTCGGCGGCGTCGGCGCTGAAGAACTTGAAGCCGCACTGGGTGTCCGCGACGCCCCCGGTCAGCGAGCTGGTCATCGCGCGGAAGGCCCGCGAGCCCAGGCGCCGCACCAGCGGCTGCGGCACCACGTACGAGGCCCCGGGCACCCGGCGCGAGCCGATGACCACCGGGTCACCGGCCAGCAGCGCGCTCGCGACGGGCAGCAGCAGCGAGGGCGGGGTCGACAGGTCGGCGTCGACGAAGCCGCGCCAGCGGGCCGAGCTGGCGAGCATCCCGCGGCGCACCGCGGCGCCCTTGCCCTGCCGGGAGCAGCCGATCAGCCGCACCCGGGTGTTCTCGGGAGCGAGGTGCGCCGCCTCGTCGACCACCTCGGCGGTGCGGTCCACGGAGCCGTTGTCGACCACCGTCACGCACACGCGCATCGGCAGGTCACCGGCGCGGGCCAGGAGGGCGCCCAGGGTCGGGCCGAGGCGCAGCTCTTCGTTCCAGACGGGGACGACGACGTCGAGGTCGTCGCGCGGGTCCTTCGGGGGGTGCATCACGGGGTACCTCTTCCTCGGGTCGGGGCGCCAGGGGCGCAGCGGCGGGCGCCGCGGACCGACCGGGTCGTCGACCGGGTCCGCGTGCTGAGCGGTGCAGGTGCGGGTCTGTGCAGGTGGGTCAGGCGGGGCGCGAGGCGGAGGCCGGGGACGGCATGGTGTCGACGGGGAGCTCCAGCACGGGGCCGTGGGCAGCGGGCAGCTGCACCACCGGACCGGGGGCGGGGGCCAGCGTCCGCCGGGCGAAGACCAGGCGGGAGCTGACGACGAAGGAGACGACGGCGCTCAGCACGGTCGCGATCACCGCGCTGACGAGGGGCGGGGTGTCGAGGAGGCGGTGGGCGCCGGCGAAGGCCGCGGCGTTCACGGCGAACGCCACCAGCGCCGAGGCGTTGAACAGACCGAGGCGGCGCGCCAGCTGCCGCGGGCCCTCACGACCCGGACCGCGGCGCGAGGCCCAGGTCCAGGAGTAGCTGACCGCGAAGTTGACCTGGGTGGCCACGACGAAGGCGAGCGCGTTGGCCGCCTCGGGCACGACCACCGGGAGCAGGGCCGCCAGGACCACGAAGTGGACGCCGGTGATGCCGAGCCCGACGAGCGCGAAGCGCGCCCTGTGGTCGCGGCTGAGCGCGACGAGTCTCTCCACTGCCAACACGGCCCCCCGGCGACGGTCTGCACTTCCGAGTGCCCCGTCGCACAGCCGCAGGTCAGCGGTCGGTGATGCCGACGATACGTCGCGCACGACCTTGATCGCTCCGCGGAGATCGGCACCGGGGCGCGATGTCGACCCAGCGTCACGGCCCGTCACGCTGCGCTCGCGAAGGCGATGACGTTGTCCGTGTAGTGGCCGGTGGCCCGGTCGAACTCCCCGCCGCACGTGACGAGGCGCAGGACCGGCCCCGGCTGGGGCCCGTAGACCTCGGCCGTGGGGAACGCGTCCTTGCTGACGCGCCTGACCTCGTCGACGGTGAAGACCTCCACCCGCCCGTCGGCGCGCTCCACCCGCACCTCGTCACCGGGGACCAGCTCGTGCAGGCGGAAGAAGACCGCTGGGCCGGAGGTCGAGTCCACGTGTCCGGCGATCACGCTGGCCCCGGGCTCCCCGGGCACGGCGCTCGTGGTGAGCCAGCCGGCGCGGTCGAACTCACCGCGACCGGGCACCTCCAGCGCCCCGTCGGCAGCGATGCCCAGCTGCACCAGCGCCGTGTCGACGCCGATGCGCGGGACGGCCACCTCCACCGGGACGGACACCGCGGCGTCCTGCTCGACGGACCGGCCGGCGGCCGGGTCTGCGTCCAGCGCGACCGACGGTGCGAACCCCTCGCGGTCGCCCGCGGGCTCATGCGACGCCGGCTCGGCGGCCGCGGGTGCCACCGCGGCCACCGCGGCCACCGCGGCGACCGGGTCGCCCGCGGGCGCGGACCGGCCGGCGGAGGCGCCCGCGGCAGCACCGGCGGCGCCGCCCACCAGGGCGAGGGCGAGCAGCGCGGTGGCGGCGCGGCGCTGCGGCCTCACCGGTCCAGGGCCGTCCGCGCGACGGCAGCGGCCGGGGTGCGGGACGGCGAGCGGCGGGCGACGAGCAGCCCACCGAGCGCCACCGCCGCGGCCCCGAGCGAGCCGCCGACGAGCGCCCCACCGGCGAGGGGGCCGGCCGCCGTGCCGCCGGCGCCGGTGGCGGCGCCGCCGACGGGCAGCGCGCCGCTCCCGGCCGCGTCCGCCACGGGCGTGACCTCCAGCTGCCCGCCGGGGCCGTCGGTGACGGCCAGCGTGTAGGTGCTGCCGGCTGCGAGGTCGACGGCCGTGGTGGCCGCCGCGGCGGCGGAGCCGCTGCCGGAGGCGGGAGCGGCCTGGAGCGTCCAGCGGCCCGCCGGGACGTCGGCGTAGGTGGTCGAGCCCCCGAAGGCCGCGGCGCGGGCGACCACCGGGCCGTCGACGGCGCTCACGTCGACCGAGGGCGCCGAGCTCGCGGCGGACAGGACGCGCACCCGGGCCTGGCCCTGGGCGGGCGGGGTGAGGTCGTCCTGCAGCGGCGCAAGGCGGGCGTCCTGGGCGGTGCCGAGGGCGGCGATCGTGTACGCCTGCCCCGGGTCGGCCTGGAGCGTGGTGCTGAGGACGGGCGCCGACGCCGGGTCGGCGTCCTCGCCCCGCACCTCGACGGTGAAGCCGCCGGCGGGGAGCCGCACGTACGTCGAGACGTCGCCGTAGCCGGCACCCTCCACCGTGGTCGTGCCACCACCGGCGAGGGAGACCAGCGAGATGTCCATCTGCGGGAGGTCCGGCACCAGGTGGGTGGCCCGCACCCAGGCGGGCTGGGCCTCCCCCGCTGCCGGCTCGGCCGGCGCGCTCGCCGCGGTGGCGCTGGCCGCCGGCAGCAGCAGGGCTGCCGCGGCGAGGAGGACGACGGTGGAGCGCCGGCGTGCGGAGGGGCGGCGCGCGAGGGGGCTGGACGGGCTCACAGGTGGTGTTCGTGACCGGAGCGCCCTGCGTTCGGTCGCAGACGCCACGAATCGGGCACATCGACCGATCCGTGACCACCGGCGCTCCGTTCGGGCCATGGTCACCACGCTGCGCTGACCAGTGACTCCGGAGAGTCGCCTCCGGGGCCTCCGGGAGGGTGGCGTCCCTTCCGCGGGAGCGGGACGGGTCCCTACCGTCGGGGCGCCGCGCTCGCAGGCGCGCCCCACCCCGACGTCCCTGGAGGGACCGTGGACGACCCGACCCGCACGCCCCGGCAGGGCGCGGACCCCGCCTCCGGCGGCTGGCGAGGCCCCTGGTCGCCTCCCGGGCCCGTGACCAACCGCGCCGCCGTCTGGTCGTGGGTGGTCGCGCTGCCGTGCGCGGTGCTGGGCGTGGTGCTCGGCGTCCTGGGCCTGTCCAGGGCGCGGCGCCGGGGCGGGGTCGGCACGACCCACGCCGTCGTCGGGCTGACGGCGTCGGCCTTCGTCCTGCTGGCCTGCGCCGCGGCCCTGCCCGTGGCCGCCCTGGTCGGCCTGGTCGGAACGTCGTCGGCCGCCGGGCCGGCGACCGCCGCCCGCGCCGAGGACGGGACGGTGCCCGCGCTCACGCAGGACGAGCAGGACTTCATCGACGGGCTGTGGGACGAGACCTACTTCGCCTTCGACGACGAGACCCTGCTGGCCATGGGCCACGGCTTCTGCGACGACCTCGACGCCGGGGCGGACCCGCAGGCCGCCGACGCGGCGCTGCTGGAGCGCTGGGCCGACGTCGAGCTGGACCTCGACGCCGCCTACGACGTCGAGGCGACGGCCACGACGTCGCTGTGCCCCGCCCACGCGGAGGAGTTCTCCGCCTGGGACCCGGCCGCCGGCAGCGGCACCGGGCTGACGGTCTGACGACCCCGACGGCCCCGGCCGCCCCGACGGCCCGACCGGGCCGGCCGCCCGTGGGGCAGGATGGAGGGCCAGGACGTCAGCTCGTCAGCACGCGCAGGAGGCACGGTGGAGACGTCAGCACCCGGGGCACCGGCGCACGACGGCGGCCCGCCCGCGGGGCTGATGACCGTCGGGGAGATCGCCGAGCGCGTGGCCCTGTCGCACCGCACGGTCCGCTACTACGACGACGAGGGCCTGCTCCCGGCGCGGCGCTCACCCGGCAACTACCGCCTCTACGGCGAGGACGCGCTGGCGAAGATGCTCACCATCCGCCGGCTCAAGCCCCTGGGCTTCACGCTCGACGAGATGCGCGAGGTGCTGGCCCTGCTCGACGCGGTCTCCGCGGCGGGTGCCGCCGGCCCCGAGCACGAGGAGCGGCTCCAGCGGCTGGCGGCCCTGGAGGTCGACGTGCGCCGGCGCCGCGACAAGCTGGTGGAGCAGCTGCAGGGCGCCGACGACCTGCTCGCCTCGCTCGCGCCCCTGCTGCCCGGGGGCGCTGCCTGAGCGGGTCACCTCCGGGCGCCACCTTCCGTTCACGTGAAGGACACACCTCACCTTGACGTAAAGGGAAGGTTGTCACAGGCTGGGTCGCGTGACCGCCTCAGCGCCCCCTGCCCGGAACGCCGCGCGCGTGCCCCGCGGGGCCCGCAGCGAGGGCCCCGGCGGCGCCCGGCGCCCGGGCTCCGCCGGCTCCCGCGGCCCCCGCAGCCTGGGCGCCGCCTACGACCCGCGCCGCAACGCCTTCGACGTGCTGCGCCTGGCGTTCGCCGCGGTGGTGCTCGTCACCCACACCACCGAGCTGTCGTCCGGGTGGCAGCCCGTCGTCGGGGCCACGGACGTCAGCGCGCTCGCCGTCGACGGCTTCTTCGTGCTCAGCGGGTTCCTCATCACCGCCAGCTGGCTCCGGCTCGGGTCGCTCCCCCGCTTCGCCTGGCACCGCGCGCTGCGCGTCCTGCCGGCGTTCTGGGTCTGCCTGGTGGTCACGGCGGTCGTCGTCGCGCCGCTGGTCAGCGTCCTCAACGGGGGCAGCGCCACCGCCGTCTTCACGGCCCCGGGGTCAGCCCTGACGTACGTGCTGCACAACGCGGCGCTCTTCATCGCCCAGTTCGGCGTGGGCGGCATCCCGTCGTCGGCGCCCGGCGACGGCGTGATCAACGGCTCGCTGTGGACCCTGTTCTACGAGGCCCTGTGCTACCTCGCCGTCGCGGCGCTCGGCGTCCTGGGCCTGCTGCGCTCGCGCACCTGGCTGGTGCTGGCGGGCGTGGTGGCCCTCCAGCTGGCCACCACCGCCGAGGCGACCGCCGGCGTCGGCGTCGTCCCCGGCGACCTGCTCCAGCGCCTGCTGCTGATGTTCGCGCTCGGCGCGCTCGGGTTCCTCTTCGCCGACCGGGTGCCCACCCACCCCGCGCTGCTCGCGGCCGCGGCCGCGAGCGTGCTGGCCGGGATGCTCTGGCTCGACGACTACCGCGCCCTGGGCGCCCCCGGCTTCGCGCTGCTCGTGCTGGTGGCGGCGGCGCGGCTGCCCTGGCGGCCCCGGCTGCGCCACGACCTGTCCTACGGCGTCTACATCTGGCACTGGCCGGTGGCGGTGGTGCTCCTGAGCACCCCCCTGGCAGCGGCGCCCCTCGGCGTGCAGCTGGCGGCGGTGGTGCTCGCGACCACCGCGGTGGCCGCGGCCTCGTGGTTCGCGGTGGAGGCGCCGGCGCTCAGGCTCAAGGACCTGGCCCGCCGCGCCGATGCGCACCGTGACTGACTGACTGACTGACTGACTGCGTAAGGTTGATCTTCGAGGGCGGAGGCGTCTCCTCTGCGGAAGACGAGGACCGGCCTCGGGCGGCGGCGTCGACCCAGGTGGCGCATAGTCCCTGGGCGGGGCGCTGCGACGCGCATCATGGACGCTGCAGACCGGCGGCGACGAGGGGGAACGACGACATGGTCTTGGTGGGAGCGGTCGACGACCACCCGGTGGTGCTGGCGGGGCTGAAGAGCGTCCTGGAGGCGGCGGCACCGGAGGTCGAGCTGGTGGCGCACGCGCCGACGGTGGAGCAGCTCCTCGCCGAGCGCTCCGACCTGGACGTCGTGCTGCTCGACCTGCGCCTGGGCGACGCCTCGACACCGGGCACCAACACCGGACAGCTGCTGTCCGGCGGTGCGCAGGTGGTCGTGTACACCGACGGCGCCAAGCCCGCCCAGGTCTACGCCGCCGTCGCGCGCGGGGCCCTGGGCGTGGTGCTCAAGGACGAGCCGCTCGACGTGCTCGTCGAGGCCGTCCGCGCCGCCCACCGCGGGGAGGCCGTGGTCTCGGTGCGCATGGCCCGGGCCCTGGAGACCGCCCCCCACCTCGACGACCTCCTCTCCCACCAGGAGCGGCAGGTGCTGCGCCTGTACGCCGCCGACCTGCCCGCCAAGTCGGTGGCCCGGCGCCTGGGCATCGGCGAGGGCACCGTGAAGGAGTACCTCAAGCGGATCCGCAGCAAGCTGGCCGCCGTCGACGTCCACGCCACCAGCAAGCTCGAGCTCCGCGACGTCGCCGAGACCATGGGCCTGCTCGACGACGACGCCGACGGGCCGCAGCAGCGCCCGTGACCCCGTGAGCACCGGCCGGGGCGCACCGTGAGCCCGGTCCGCGCCCAGGCGACCGGGCAGCGGCTCGTGAGCACCGCCCTCGCGCTCACGGCCCTGGTGCCCGTGGTCACCGCAGCGATGACCCTGCTGGTCGACGGCCCCGCGGGCCCCCGGGTCGCGGCGGTCTCGCTGCTCGCGGCCGTGGCAGCCGCCTTCGCGGCGGTGGTGAGGGCCGCGGTGAGCGCCGCCCCTCCCGGCCCCCCGGCGCTCGCCCTCCTGGTGACCTGCACCGCCGCGCTGCTCGCCCAGCGCCTGCTCAGCGGTGCCCTGACCGGCCCGGCGGCAGGTGCCGCGTCGCCGCCGTGGGCGTACTTCCTGGCCATCGCCGCGGTCGCCGCGGCAGCGGTGCTCGTGCGCGGCTGGCCGACGTGGCGGGCCGGTCTGGTGCTGGTGCTGTGCGCAGCCGCCGTCGGCGTCCTGCGCAGCACCCCCGCCGCCAGCCAGGCGACCCACACCGCCCCCCCGGTCGACGCGGCCTTCCTCGCCGGCCTCGGCGCCGCCGTCTACGCCGGTGTCCGCGGGGTGGAGGACGTCTCCAGCCGGGTGCGCGCGGCGCGCGCCGCGGCGGCGCGCGCCGCGGTCGAGGCCGAGGCCCTGGTCGCCGCCGAGGCCGAGCGGAGCCGGTGGGAGGCCGCCGTCCACGACGACGTGCTCACGGCGCTGCGGGTGGCCGCCGCGGCGCGCTCCCCCGCGGAGGTCGCCACCGCCGCCACCGCCGCCCGGGACGCCCTCGACGGCATCGCCCGCGGCCCGGCGACCCTGGTGGTCAGCGCCGCCCTCGCCGTGCAGCAGCTGCGGGCCGCCGCGGCCACCGCCCGGCCCGGCACCGACGTCGCCCTCTCCGCCGGCCCGGGCTCCCTGCCGGGCAGCGCCGCCGAGGCCCTCGTCGACGCGACCGTCGAGCTGCTGCGCAACACCGCGCGCCACAACCCGCTCCACACCTCCTCCAGCGTGCGCGGGCACCTCGCCGGCGACGGCGCCCGGCTCGTGGTCAGCGACGACGGTGCGGGGTTCGACCCCGAGCGCGTGCCCGAGGGGCGCCTCGGGGTCCGCGTGTCCGTGGTGGGCCGCATGCGCAGCGCCGGCGGAGACGCCGAGGTGACCAGCGCGCCCGGCCAGGGCACGACCGTGCGGCTGCGGTGGCCCCGGTGACGCCCCGGCGGCCGGCTCGGCCCTCCCCCACCGCCCCGGCCACCGCGGCCACCGCGGCCACCGCGGCCAGCCCGTCGGCGGACGACCAGGTCCTCGACGCCGAGGGACCGCTCGGCCTGCGCCGCGAGCCCCTGACCGCGGCGCTGCTCACCTGGCTCGGCCTCCAGCTGCTGCTGGCCTGCCTCGGCCTGCCCCGGCTGGGCGAACCGCTGCTCGGAGCGCTGACGGCCCTGGCCGCGGTGGGGCTGTGCCTGGTGCTGGTGGCACCGCTGCGCGCCGGTCGGGTGGCCCTGGGGCCGCGCACCGCCACCGCCGCGGTGGTGGGCGTGGTCGCGGTGGCCCTCCTCAACGCCACCGCCCTCGGGTCCGAGCCCGCCGACGCGACGACCCTGTTCTTCCCCGGCCTGGTGGCTCCCGTCATCGGCGTGCTCGCCCTGCGCGGGAGGGCGCCGCACGGCGTCGCCGCGGGCGCGGTGGTCGGCGTCGTCATCGCCACCACCACGCTCGCCGACAGCGGCGGCCGGTGGTGGATGCCCCAGACCTTCATCGCCGGTGCCCCCCTGCTGCTGTGGTGGACCGGCGGCGTCCTGGTGCGCCGGCTGCTGAGCACCACGAGGCTCGACCTGCGGCGCAGCGACGGCGCCTTCGCCCTGGCCCGCGACCGCCGCGAGCGCACCCGGGAGCGCGAGGCCGCCCGCGAACGGCGCCGCGACCTGCTCCAGAGCACCGCGGTGCCGCTGCTGGAACAGGTGGCAGGCGCCCGGGGACCGCTCGACGAGCGCGTGCGCGCCCACCTGACGGCCGTGGAGGTGGAGCTGCGCGCCGAGCTGCGCGGCCGCGACCTCCTGGACGCCGACGTCCGCCGCGCCGCTGCGCTGGCCCGGACGCGCGGGGTGCGCGTCGACGTCGTCGACCACGCCCCTCCGGGCGCCGACCTGCGCGCCGTCGCCGGCCTGCGGGGTCTGGTGGCCGCCGTGCTGAACGCCAGCACCGACGGCGAGATCACCGCCCGCCGGCCGCCGCACGAGGTGGTGATGACCGTCGTGCACGTGGGCTCGCCCACCTCCATGGCGGCGGTGGCCGCCGCCGTGCGGGAGCGCGCCGCCACCCTGCGGGGCCTGGAGGTGGAGCTGTCCGAGGACGAGGACGCCGTGGTGGTCGACGTCATCCGCTGACGCCCCCACCCCGGCGGCTCGTCAGCGGCGTGCCGCGAGGGCCGCCTCGTACAGCTCGCGCTTGCTCGCCCCCGTGGCCCCGGCCACGTCGGCGACGGCCTCCTTGAGGCGGTCGCCGGCGGCGACGCGCTCCAGCACCTCCGCCAGGGCGCGCTGCGGGTCGGCGGCGCTCTCGGCGGCGCCACCCACGACCACGGTCACCTCGCCGATCTTGGCCAGCTCCCCCGCCCACGCCGCCAGCTCGGCCAGCGGCCCGCGGCGGACCTCCTCGTGGGTCTTGGTCAGCTCGCGGCACACCGCGGCCGACCGGTCGGCGCCGAAGGCCTGCGCCATCGCCTCCAGCGAGACCGCCAGCCGGTGCGGCGCCTCGAAGAAGACCATCGTGCGGCGCTCGCGGGCGAGCTCGGCCAGCGCCGTCGCGCGCTCGCCGGCCTTGCGGGGCAGGAACCCCTCGAAGCAGAACCTGTCGGTGGCCAGGCCGGAGACGGCCAGGGCCGCGAGCACCGCCGACGGGCCGGGCAGGGTGGTGACCCGCACCCCGGCCTCGGCGGCTGCCACCACCACCCGGTAGCCGGGGTCGGAGACGGTGGGCATGCCGGCGTCGGTCACCACCAGCACGGTGGCGCCCTGCGCGGCGGCGTGCACGAGGTCGGCCCCGCGGGCGCCCTCGTTGTGCTCGTGGGAGCTGACCACGCGCCCGGTGGGGACGACGCCGAGCGCCGCGCACAGCCGCCGCAGGCGGCGGGTGTCCTCGGCGGCGATGACGTCGGCCGTGGCCAGCGCCGCCGCCAGCCGCGGCGGGGCGTCCTCGGGGTTGCCGATGGGGGTGCCCGCCAGGACGACGCGCCCCGCCGGGGCCAGGTGCTCGCTCACGCGCCCATCGTCGCGCGGCGGGTCCCCGGGCCGCTGCGCCGGGGAGGCCGTCAAGCGCGGGGCCGGGCCTGCCGATGCTGCGGGGGTGACGGCACGGCGGGGGGAGCTGCGTGAGCGAGGCACTGCCTGAGCGGTCGGAGCGGTCGGAGCGGTCGCTGCGGCACGGGGTGGCGTGGGCCGTCCCGGCCGTCGCGCTGCTGGTCGTGGGCCTGCTCGCGCGCCAGGTGCACCTGCCGGACAGCCACCTGGCGGTGGTGTGGCCGGTCACCGGTCTCGCCGTGCTGTGGGTGGCCGGACGGCGCGGGCTGCGCGAGCGCGGTGCCGTGCTGGCGTGCACGGCTGCGCTGGTCGCGGTGGTGTGCGCGCTCACGGGCGCCCCGGTCGCCGCCTCGCTCCTGTCCGGTGCGGCGAACGCGGTGGCCGCCGGTGTCGTCGTCGCGGTCCTGCACGCCGCCCAGCGCGCGCCGCTGCGGCTGGAGCGCGGCGCCGACGTCTGGACGCTGGCCGCGGGCTGCCTGGGCGGTGCCCTCGCCAGCACCCTCGTGGGCCTGCCGCTGCTGGTCGCCGAGACCGGTTCCGCGCACGCGGCGCTGACGTGGCCGTTGAGCACCTTCACGGGGAGCCTGGTCGTCGTCGCCGGGGGCCTGCTGCTGGCCCGCCCGCGCGCCCTCACCGCCGCCGCGTTCGGCGGGGACCGGCGCCAGGGCCTGGCCGGCCCGGTGGAGTCGGTGGCGCTGTGGCTCGGTGGCGGCGCCGCCTTCGTCGGGGTGTTCGTGGTCCTCGACGGGGTGCAGCTCGCCTTCGCCACCCTGCCCGTGGCCGTCTGGGCCGCGCTGCGCCTGCCGGCCCGCGCCACGGCCGTGCACCTGCTGCTGTCCGCCGCCACGGCGCTGGCGGGCACGCTGCTCGACCGCGGGCCCTTCGCCGGCATGTCCGCCGGGCTCGCCGTCACCACCTGCCACGTCTACGTCGCGGTGCTGGTGGTCGTGGCCGTGTCGATCTGCCTGCACCGCGACGAGCGCTCGGCGCTGACCGCCGAGCTCGGGGCCGCCCTGGCCCGCACCCGCGAGCAGGGCGCCCTCATGCAGGCCGTCCACGAGGCCGTCACCGAGGGCATCGTCGTCTACTCCACCGACGGCGCCAGCCTGTCGCGCAACCCCGCGGCCGACGCGATGCTCGGGAGCAACCCCCGGCGCGGCCTGCCCCGCTCCTGGGAGGGCTCCTACCAGCTGCTCCTGCCCGACGGGACCCCACCGACCACGCAGCAGCTGCCGGTGGTGCGGGCCCTGCGCGGAGAGACCGTCATCGGGGAGGACCTTCTGGTCATCGGGCCCGGGAGCCCGCAGGGCCGCCTGCTCAGCGTCGACGCCCACCCCCTGCCCGACGCCGAGGGCGCGGCCTGGTCGGGCGGGGCGGTCGCCGTCTTCCACGACGTCACCGAGGAACGCGCCAGCGCCGCCGCCGCGGCCCGCACCCGCGACCTGCTGGCCGGCGTGCTCGACGGCGCCACCGAGCTGGGCGTCGTCGCCACCGACACCCAGCACCGCATCACCGTCTTCAGCTCGGGGGCCGAGCGGATGCTGGGCCGGAGCAGCGCCGAGGTGCTGGGCTCCACCCCCGAGACGTACCTGCACCCCGGACAGCTCCGCGAGCGGGCGGCCGCCCTCGGCGTCCCGGCGGGACCGGCCGTGCTGCTGCACGGGCTGGCCGAGCGCGGCAGCGCCACGGGACGCTGGGACCTGGTGCGGCGCGACGGGTCCACCTTCACCGCCGAGGTCACCCGCACCCCGATGCTGGACGGCGACGGCGCCGTGGTCGGCGCGATCGCCGTCTTCACCGACGTCACCACCCAGATCGCCGCGGAGCAGCGCCTCGCCGACTCCGAGGAGCAGTTCCGCCTCGCGTTCGACACCAACCCCACGGGCATGCTGGTCATGAGCCTCGAGCCGGGTGAGGTGGGCCGCCTCGTCCGGGTCAACACCGCCTTCGCCGTCTTCACCGGGCGCCGCCGCACCGAGCTGGTCGGGGGTCGCGTGAGCGACCTGCTGCACCCCGGCGACGTCGCCGGCCACCTCGACCGCCTCGAGCGGATCGCCCGCGGGGCGCCCGTCTCGGCCGGCGGCCTGGAGCAGCGCTTCACCCACCCCGACGGGTCGGTGCGGTGGGCGCGCACCTCCCCGTCGCTGATCCAGCCCTCCGACGGCAGCGCCCCGCACCTGCTGGTGGCCGTCGAGGACGTCACCGCGGCGCACGCCGCGGCCGACGAGCTGCGCCGCGCGGCCCTGCACGACCCGCTGACCGGCCTGCCGAACCGGGCGCTGCTCGCCGAGCGCCTCCGCGCCGCCCTCGCGGCCGAGGACTCGCCGGAGGGCGTGACGGTCGTCTTCATCGACCTCGACGGCTTCAAGCCCGTCAACGACACCCACGGCCACGCCGCCGGCGACCTGCTGCTGCGCGAGGTCGCGGCGCGCCTGCGCGAGGTCGTCCGCGAGGAGGACACCGTGGCGCGCCTGGGCGGTGACGAGTTCGCCCTGGTCTGCCCCGGGCTGCTCGAGGCCGACGTCGCCGGCCTGGTGGAGCGGCTGCGGGAGGCGGTGGCCCGGCCGGTGCGGCTCGACGGCGGTGCCGAGGTGCGCGTCAGCGCCAGCACCGGCACCGCCACCTCCTGCGCCGGTGACGACGCCGACCGGCTCCTGGACGAGGCCGACCACCGCATGTACGCCGCCAAGCGCCGCCGCCCGGGCGCTCGGGGCTCCCTCGCGATCAAGGTCAGCCCGTGAACGGCCGACACAGGGGTGTGCTGACCACCAGCCCCCTGGCCCGGCGCCGCGCCGTCGTGGTGCTCGCCCTCCTGGCGTGCGCCCCCGCCGTCGCGGTCGGCGCCAGCGGGGGCGCCGCGGCCCTGGCCGTCGCCCTGGCCCGCACGCCCCGGGCGCGCGTGCTGGTGGCTGCGCTCGCAGCCGCCTCGACCGCGCTGGGCCTGCTCGTCCTCGGCGCCGCGCTGCCGCGCTCGCTCTCCGCGGCCGTCGCCGTCACCACCGGCGGCGCGCTCACGGCGGTGGTGGCCGAGCGCCTGGTGCGGCGCCGCGCGCGCCGGTCGGCGGCGCCCGGCGCCGGCGGGGGCGTCGGTCCCTGGCTCTTCCTCGACCTGCTCCTGGCGGCCCTGGTGGGCCACGCGGCCTGCGTGGCGCTGGGCACCGCGCTGGCCCAGCTCGCCGGCCTGTCCGCCCCGGTGGGGACCGCCGGGGCCTGGGCGTTCGGCGCCAGCCCCGCGGCCCTGCTCGCCCTGGTGCTGCTCGCGCTGGTGCGCGGCGGCGCGAGCAGCACCCACCGGGTCCGCGCCCTCGAGCTGGTGGGGGTGTGGGGGCTGTCCGCCCTCGCCCTGGGCGCGCACGCCAGCGCCTCCGGGCCCGCCGCCCTGGGCCTGGTCTGCCTGCCGGGCCTGCTGTGGGCGGCGCTGCGCCTGCCGCTGCGCGCCGTCGCCCTGCACCTGGTGGCCACCTGCGCCGCGGAGGCCGCCGCCTCCCTCACCGAGCACGGCCGGGCGTCGCTCGGCGCGCTGCTGCACGGCACCCACCTGCTCCCGGGGGCCCCGCCCACCGCCCACGACCTGGAGCTCCTCCTCGCGGGCCAGACCTCCGCCGGGCAGCTCGCGCTGGTCGCCCTGGTCATCGTGGGCGTGCGCGAGCAGCTGGTCGCGGAGCAGATGCGCGCCACCGCCGCCGTCGAGCGGGCGCGCCAGCACGAGCAGGTCCTCACCGTGCTGCTCGAGGGCGCCACGGAGCAGGCCGTCATCGGCACGACCCCGGACCTGCGGGTCTCCATGTACAGCCGGGGGGCCGAGCGCATGCTCGGCTGGACCGCCGAGGAGGTCCTCGGCAGGTCGCCGCTGGACCTGTGGTTCCCCCACACCGGGCGCGACGACGAGGCCTGGGCCGAGGTCCACCGGACGGCGGAGGCCGGTGAGTCCGGCGTCTTCTCGAAGCGGGCCGTCTGCAAGGACGGCAGGACGCTCGACGTGGTCCTCAGCTTCGCGGCGCAGGTGTCGACGACGGGTGAGCTGGAGGGGCACGTCTCGGTGCTCACCGACGTCACCGCGGTCCGCGCCGCCGAGCGCGCCCTGGCCTCCTCGGAGCAGACGTTCCGGCAGGCCTTCGAGACCGCGCCGACGGGGCTCGTGATGATCAGCCTCGCTCCCGGGCAGGAGGGGCGGGTGCTGCGGGTCAACCAGTCGTTCGCGGCCTTCACCGGCCGCAGCGAGGCCGAGCTGCTGCAGCTGCGGGTGCGCGACCTGCTCGACCCCCGCGACGTCGACGCCCACCTCACCTATCTGGTCCGCGCCGCCGGCGGCGGGGAGCCCGAGCCCCTCGGGGTCGAGCGCCGCTTCACCACCCCCTCGGGGGAGGTGCGCCACGCCCGCAAGTCCACGTCGGTGATCCGCCCCGACGGCGGGCAGCCCCACCTGCTCGCCGTCATCGAGGACACCACCGCCCAGCGCGCCGCCGAGGACGCGCTGGTGAAGCTCGCGATGCACGACCCCCTCACCGACCTGCCCAACCGCGCGCTGCTCGGTGACCGCCTCGAGCGCGCCCTGACCGCCGACGTCCGCCAGCGGGTCGGCGTCACCGTCATCTACGTCGACCTCGACGGCTTCAAGCCCGTCAACGACTCCCACGGGCACGCCGCCGGCGACCTGCTGCTCAGGGCCGTGGCCGAGCGGCTCTCCGGCGCCGTGCGCGCCGGGGACACCGTCGCGCGCCTCGGCGGCGACGAGTTCGCCGTCCTGTGCCCCGGGCTGGGCGCCGACCAGGTCCCCGTCGTCCTGGGCCGCATGGCCCGGGCGGTGGCACCCCCGGTGCGCCTGCCCGGCGGCGCCGTCGTGCGGGTCGGCCTGTCGACGGGCACCGCCACCGCGGTCGGCGGTGGCGACCCCGCGCGCCTCCTCGACGAGGCCGACCAGGCCATGTTCGCGGACAAGCGGCGCCGCCGCGCCGACCGGGCCGCGGCCCGGGAGGACGCCGAGCGCCTCGCCGAGCGCATCGACGAGCGGATGGCGCAGCGGGCCGCCGAGCGCGGAGCCCTCCGGGCCGCCGGGACCGCGACCGGCACGGCCACCGCCACCGCCACCGCCACCTGGGCCGCTCCGGTGCCCTCCCCGGCCCCCTCCGGTGACGACGGCCTCCCCGCACGAGCGGTGGCAGACTCCTCCCGGTGAACCGACCCGCTGGACTCGTGCCGCGGATGCGGCCCTTCACCACCACGGTCTTCGCCGAGATGAGCGCCCTGGCCGCCCGCGCCGGCGCGGTCAACCTCGGCCAGGGGTTCCCCGACACCGACGGACCGGCGTCCCTGCTGGCCGGGGCCGTCGACGCCGTGCTCGGCGGCCGCAACCAGTACCCGCCGGGGCCGGGCGCGCCCGAGCTGCGCACCGCCGTCGCCGAGCACCAGCAGCGGTTCTGGGGCCTCGACGTCTCCCCCGACGACGTGCTCGTCACCACCGGGGCCACCGAGGCCATCGCCGCCGTCGTCATGGCGCTCACGGGCCCCGGTGACGAGGTCGTGGTGCTCGAGCCCTACTACGACTCCTACGCCGCCGTCATCGCGCTCGCGGGCGCCGAGCGGCGCACCGTCCCGCTGCGCGCGCCCGACTTCCGCCTCACCGAGACGGCGCTGCGCGCGGCGTTCTCCGAGCGCACCCGCCTGGTGCTCCTCAACACCCCGCACAACCCCACCGGCACCGTCCTCTCGCGCGCCGAGCTGGAGCTCGTGGCGCGGCTGGCGGTCGAGCACGACGCCGTCGTCCTGTGCGACGAGGTGTACGAGCACCTCGTCTTCACCGGCGCCGAGCACGTGCCGCTCGCCTCGCTGCCCGGCATGGCCGAGCGCACGCTCGTGACGTCCTCGGCGGGCAAGACGTTCTCGGTGACGGGGTGGAAGGTCGGCTGGCTGCACGGCCCCGCCGAGCTGGTGGCGGCGGCGCGGGCGGTCAAGCAGTTCCTCACGTACGTCTCGGCCGGGCCGTTCCAGCCCGCGGTGGCGGCGGCGCTGGCCCTGCCCGAGGAGGTCTTCACCGGCTTCGCCGGCGAGCTCGAGCGCAAGCGCGACCTGCTCTCCGAGGGCCTGCGCGCCGCCGGCCTGGCCGTGAACCGCTGCGACGGCACGTACTTCGTCACCGCCGACACGACGCCGCTGGGCTGCGCCGACGCGACCGGGCTCGCCTGGCGGATGCCCGAGCTGGTGGGCGTGGCCGCCATCCCCGTGCAGGTCTTCTGCGACGACCCGGCCGCGGCGCCAACCCTGCTGCGGTTCGCGTTCTGCAAGCGCGACGACGTGCTGCACGCCGCCGTCGAGCGCCTCGCCGCCCTCGGACCGCGCCTGGCGTCCTGAGGGCTGCGGCGATCGGCGGGAGACCGCCCCGCTCCCAGGCGCTCGGGCGAGGATGGGGCCCGTGACCGCCACCCTCGAGCGGCGCCGGGACTCCCCGCGCCCGCGCCGCACCGCGAGCGAGCCCGACGCCGCGGTGGTGGCCGCCGAGCGCGAGCGGCTCCTCGGGCCCCCGCTGGCCACGACGGCGCGGGAGCGCCTCGCGGGCTGGCTGTGGCCGCTGGCGGTCGCCGCGCTGGCCGGCGTCCTCCGGTTCTGGCACCTCGGCACCCCCCACCAGCTGGTCTTCGACGAGACCTACTACGTCCGCAACGCCTGGACGATGCTCGCCACCGGCATCGAGATGCGCTGGCCCGAGGGGACCGACGTCGACTTCGCCGCCGGGGACGTCGACGTCTACACCTCCCAGGGCGACTACGTGGTCCACCCGCCGGTGGGCAAGTGGATGATCGCGCTCGGCGAGCACCTGTTCGGGGTGCAGAGCGCCTTCGGGTGGCGGTTCTCCGCCGCGCTGGTCGGCACCCTCGGCGTGCTGCTCGTCGCACGGGTCGGGCGTCGCCTCCTGGGCTCGACGCTGCTGGGGACGACGGCGGGGCTGCTGCTCGCCGTCGACGGGCTGCACCTGGTGATGAGCCGCACCGGGATCCTCGACGTCTTCCTGGGGTTCTGGGTGCTGGTGGCGTTCGGGCTGCTGCTGCTCGACAGGGACTCCTCCCGCGCCCGGCTGGCGGAGGCGCTGGCCCGCTCGCGGGCGGGCGGCGGCCCGCTGCGGGCGCGGCTGTGGTGGCGCCCGTGGCGCCTCGCCGCGGCGGTGGCGCTGGGGCTGGCGTGCGGGGTGAAGTGGTCGGGCCTGTACTTCACAGCCCTGTTCCTGCTGGTGAGCGTCCTGTGGGACGTGTCCGCGCGCCGTCGCGCGGGCCTGCCGCAGTGGTGGTCGGGGCTGTGGCGCGACGGGCTGCCCGCGGCGCTCGTGGCCCTGCCGACGGTGCTGGTGGTCTACACCGCGAGCTGGGCGGGCTGGTTCGCCTCCACCACCGGGCACCTGCGGAGCTGGGCGGCCGAGAACCCCGGTGAGGGGGTGCTGTGGCTGCCCCCGGCGCTGAGGTCGCTGTGGAAGTACCACCAGGATATGTGGGCCTTCCACACCGGGCTGGACTCCCCGCACGCCTACGAGTCGTCGCCGTGGGCGTGGATGGTGCAGGGGCGGCCGACGTCGTTCTACTACCAGGGCCAGGCGCAGGGGCTCACGGGCTGCGGTGCCGACTCGTGCACCGAGGCGGTCACGTCCCTCGGCAACCCCGTGGTGTGGTGGGCCGGGTGCGTGGCGCTGCTCGTGCTGCTCTTCTGCTGGGCGCTGCGGCGCGACTGGCGCGCCGGGGCCGTGCTCGCCGGGGTGGCCGCGGGGTGGCTGCCGTGGTTCACGGTCGGGGACCGCACGATCTTCCAGTTCTACGCCGTCGTCTTCGCGCCCTTCGTGGTGCTGGCGGTGGCGTACTGCTGCGGGCTGCTCCTCGGGCCGGCGGGGGCCTCGCGGGCGCGGCGGGCCGGGGGCGCGGCGGGCGGCGGGGCGCTGGTGGTGCTGGCGCTGGTCGCCGCGTCGTACTTCTGGCCGGTGTGGACGGGGCAGCTGGTCACCTACGACGCCTGGCGCGCCCGGATGTGGTTCGCCTCCTGGATCTGACGGCTGCGCCGTGGGTCAGCGGCGGGCGCCGCCGCGGACGGCGGCCGTCGTGGTCAGGGCGTTGACCAGCAGGGCGCCGGTCGCGGCGCACCACAGGCCGAGGGCGAGCAGGTCGCCGAGGTGGACGCCGTGGGTGCTCGTCAGCACCGCGACCACCGGGCCCTCGGTGACCACGCGACCCGAGACGACGAGCACGAGGAAGACCGTCAGCACGGTGACGGCCACCGCCGTCGCCGTCCACAGCGGGGTGAGGCGCACCCCCGCGCCGCGGGAGGGCGCGGGGGCCCTGCGGGCCGCCGGCGGGCTGGTGAAGGTGAAGGTGTCCGGGGTCGCCGCGGGCCGGGGCAGCACCTGGGCGGTGCTCGTGGCCGGGGCGGGGACGGCCAGGGCCGTGCCACCCGCGGTCCCGGCGGTGGCGGGACTGGTGGCGGTGCTCTGCTCGGTCACCCCGTGTGCATCGGCGTGCCGCGCGCAGAACTGCAGCGTCGCAGGTCAGACCCCCTCCCCGCGGAGACCGCGGGCCGCGCCCCGGGGGGACCTGCGCCGGCGGGGGCGGGGTGGGCCTAGCGTCAGGGGGTGGAGATCGGTGTCAGCTCGTTCGCGGAGACCACCCCCGACCCGGTCACGGGCGCCGCGCCCAGCGCGCAGCAGCGCCTCGCCGAGGTGGTCGAGGAGGTGGTCCTCGCAGACCAGGTCGGCCTGGACGTGTACGGACTGGGTGAGCACCACCGGCCCGACTACGCCTCGTCCGCGCCGGCGGTGGTGCTGGCGGCCGCCGCGGCCCGCACGCAGCGGATCCGCCTGACCAGCGCCGTCACGGTGCTCTCCAGCGAGGACCCGGTCCGGGTCTACCAGCAGTACGCCACCCTGGACCTGCTCTCCTCCGGCCGGGCGGAGGTGCTGGCGGGCCGCGGCTCGTTCATCGAGTCCTTCCCGCTGTTCGGCTACGACCTCGCCGACTACGATGAGCTGTTCACCGAGAAGCTCGACCTGCTGCTCGCGCTGCGCGAGGACGGGCCCACCACCTGGAGCGGGAAGCACCGCGCCGCGCTCGACGGCGTGGTGGTGCAGCCGCGGGCGCTCCAGCAGCCGCTGCCGGTGTGGGTGGGCGTGGGCGGCAACCCGGAGTCGGTGGTGCGCGCCGGGGTGCGGGGCCTGCCGCTGGCGCTGGCCATCATCGGCGGGCAGCCGGAGCGCTTCGCGCCCCTGGTCGACCTGTTCCACCGCGCGGCCGTGCAGGGCGGGCACGACCCGATGGCCCTGCCCGTGGCCTCGCACAGCCACGGGTTCGTCGCCGACACGTCGCAGGGCGCCGTCGACACCTTCTACGGCCCCTACAAGGTGGTCATGGACCAGCTGGGTCGCGAGCGCGGGTGGCCGCCCCTGAACCGGCCGCAGTTCGAGGCCGGCCGCACGAAGCGGGGCGCGCTGTTCGTGGGGAGCCCGGCGGAGGTGACCGAGAAGATCCTCTTCAACACCGAGGTGCTCGGCATCGACAGGTTCATGCTGCACGTCTCCCCCGGCTCGATGCCGCACCGCGAGGTGCTGCGGGCGATCGAGCTGCTGGGCACGGAGGTCGCGCCGGCGGTCCGGGCCGCCACCGCCTGAGACACCGCCTGAGACACCGCCTGAGACACCGGCCGGGACACCGGCCGGGCGGTCTCAGCGCAGGGCGCGCCGGCCGCGCTTGACGGCGTACATGCGCTGGTCGGCGGCTCCCACCAGCTGCTCGGCGGTGGGCCTGCCGAGCTCGGCGGAGGAGACCGCGCCGACGCTGGCGGAGACGGCGTCGAGGACCCGCACCACCTCGGGCGAGGTGGCCAGGCCCGAGAGCTCGGGGGCGAGGCTGAAGGGCACCGACAGGGCGGTCTCCAGGCGGTCGCGCAGCTCGGCGGCGGCCTCGTGCGGGGGGCGGGGCTCGCCGTCGTCGTCGACGACCAGCACGGCGAACTCGTCACCGCCGAGCCGGGCGACGACGTCGACGGGACGCACCACCTGCCGGAGCCGGGCGGCGACGGCGACGAGCAGGCCGTCACCGGTCCCGTGGCCCGCGAGGTCGTTGACGGCCTTGAAGGAGTCGAGGTCGCAGAAGGCGGCGACCACCGGCGGGCCCTCGTCGAGCGCGGCGGTCAGGGCGCGCGTGAACGCGGCGCGGTTGGCCACGCCGGTCAGCGGGTCGGAGTAGGCGAGGTCGGCCAGGGCCCGGGAGCGCTCCTGCAGCTCGCGGGTCAGCGCGACGTTGTCGACGACGACGAGCGCCTGGCGGGCCAGCACGAGCAGCACCAGCGCGGCCGCGGCGGCCAGCAGCGGGGCCGTCAGCGGGCGGCGGAAGCTCTCGTCCACCAGCGCCAGGCAGGTGAGGACGAACGGCACGTAGGGCAGGACGTGCGCCGCCACGGAGGTGCGCACCATGGCGCCGCTGGCGGGGCCGCGTCCGCTGAGCACGGCGGCGACCGCCATCACGGCGAAGGCGGCCGTCCACGCGACGTCGGTGGGGCCGCCGGTGGTGAAGCCGTCCGTGAGCCGCAGGTAGACGTAGGCGGAGTCGCCCAGGGCCATCAGCGAGGCCCCGACCACCAGGGCGGTCAGGGCGCGGCTGGCTCCCGAGCGTGCGAGCACGGTGGTGCCCACGGCGAGGACGAGCACGTCGCCGACGGGGTAGGCGGCGGTGACGAGCACCGCGACCAGCTCGTCACCGCTGTCGACGATGGGGCGCAGGAGCAGCGTCCAGCTCAGCAGGCCCAGGGCACCGACCGCGACGAGCCCGTCGAGCACACCGCGCGCGCGCGACGCGGCGCGCAGGCGCCCCTGGGCGAGCAGCAGCACGCCCGCGGGCGCCAGGACCGAGAAGCCGAGGAACCCGACGTCCGCGGCGGAGACCGGGGGCACCTCCTGGTGCAGCACGGCCTCGTAGCCGGCGAAGACGAGCTGGCCGGCGCACCACGAGGCGCACGCCGCGGAGAAGACCCACCAGCCTGCGCGCTGGCCACCGCGCTCGCGCAGGCCGCGACGGGCCGTCGTGAGGGCCGCGACAGCCGCGACCAGGGCCTCGGTGAGGCCGACGACGGCGGTCGGGACGGTGTCGGGCAGGCGGAGCAGCGCCGCGACCGGCACCGCGAGCACCACGAGCAGGACGGGGACCGCCGCCAGGGGGACCGCCCGGCGCAGCACGCGCTCCGGGGCGCGTCGGCCCCGGGGTGCGGCGGTGGAGGTCACCTCCTCCCATCGACGGCGCACCGGCGCTCCGGAGGGCGGGCGCCTGGAGCCACCCGGACGGCTCAGCGCTGTCGCACCGGGTGCGGGCCGGAGCGCGCGCGCTCGGCGGCGTACATGCGGCGGTCGGCCTCGCGCAGCAGCAGGTCAGCGGTGGCCGGGCGGCTCCCGGCGAGCTCGCCGGAGGCCACCACGCCGGCGCTCACGGCCACGTCGGCGCCTGCCGGAGCCCCTCGCGCGAGCAGGGGCTGTGAGAGGGCCGCGTCGAGGCGGGCGCGCAGGTCGGCGGCGGCCCGCTGCGCGTCGTCGCCCTCGGGTGTCCTGACGACGACGGCGAACTCGTCACCCCCGAGGCGGGCCACGACGTCGCCGGGCCTGACGGCCCCCTGCAGGCGCTGCGCCACGGCCACGAGCAGGGCGTCCCCGGCGGCGTGGCCGCGGGTGTCGTTGACGGCCTTGAAGCCGTCCAGGTCGCAGAAGGCGACCACGACGCCACCGGCGGCGTCGAGGGCCTCCTCGAGGGCCCGGGTGAGCGCCGCGCGGTTGGCGAGCCCGGTCAGCCGGTCGGTGTGGGCGAGCACGTCCAGCGCGTCGGCCCGGGCCGCGAGCTCACGGGCCAGGCGGCGGTTCTCGGCCACCACGAGGCCCTGGCGCACCAGCAGCGCAGCCGTCAGCACCAGGGTGCTGACCACCTCGACGGCGCCCAGGTGCCGGTGGGTCCCGGTGACGAGCACGGCGGGGACCGCCAGCACGAGGGGGAGGTAGGGCAGTGCCGTCAGGAGGCCGCCGGTGCGGGGCCGGGTGCGCGCGGCGCCGGGGGCGTCCTCGACGACGGCTGACGCGGCGAACCCCACCAGGGCCACCGCGTAGCCGACGCTGATCCAGCCACCGGGCACGAAGCGACCGGTCAGCACCAGCAGCAGGTAGGTGGCCTGCGTGGCCGCGGACACGACGGCCCCGGCGGTGAACAGCAGCGCCGCCGGGGAGGGCCGGCACCGCGCGGCGAGGGCGAGGACCGCGGTGGTCAGGGCGACGACGCCGGCCAGGCTGACGGCGCTGGCCACGACCACCGGGGTGGCGACCCTGCCACCGGCGACGGCGGGCTGCAGCAGGGCGAGCCACCCCAGCACGAACAGCCCGCCGCCGGCGAGGAGGCCGTCCAGGGCCGAGCGCAGGCGGGACGCGGAGGGGTGGGCCGCGTGGGCCAGGAGCACCATGCCCACCGGCGCGAGGAGCGGCGCGGCGCTGAACCAGGCGACGACGACCGGGTCGAGGCGCGGGTCGCGCCCGAGCAGCTGCTCGTCGACGAGGAACAGCACCTCGGCGACGGCCCAGCAGCCCAGCGCCGCGGTGAACACCAGCCACGGGGCTGCGTCACGCACCCCTCGCCCGGAGCGGAGCGTGCGCGCGGCCCGCAGGCCGCACAGCGCCGTCGCCGCGGTGCTGAGCACCACGAGGGTCAGGACGACGACGGCCTGGGCCCCGCCCCCGGGCAGGCCCAGGACGTGGCGAGCGGGGCCGGTGGCGGCCACCAGCAGCACGGCGCACAGGGCCAGCGCCCCTCCGAGG
>Ga0325403_1000933_pt1 | contig 23068 bp, 17 predicted proteins | sample PopdelMetagenome_19_FD_205665 | JGI IMG/M metagenome (GOLD analysis project Ga0325403, IMG submission 205665) | Populus deltoides microbial communities from Bellville, Georgia, United States - Xylem-PdKOR-R4 | ecosystem: Host-associated > Plants > Phyllosphere > Stem > Wood/Secondary xylem... | reverse complement strand
TAAACACAAAATTTGCCTCCCCAAGATGTTAGCACTAATTTATTAGTATTTGCATAACCCAAATTTTGAAGCCTCTCAAATATCTAAAATAAGCAAAGAAAAAATATTTCAAATTAAAAATATATTTTAAAAAAATAAAAACAATTAGAAAAAAAATACAGTTAATTATGGGTGAAACCAAGAAGAAATATTGAGAACACTGTTGAAATTGACTAAATAATTAAAAAAAAAAAAGGAAAACATACTGAAGAGAGAAACACAAAGCAGAGAGAAAACCTCCCAAAAAACCAATATATATTGTCATCGTCTTTGTCACACGCAGCACATGAACAGCAGCTCATCTCATGTCTGCAACTGGCTCTAAGATAAGCTAAACCCTTATTCCTTATCTTTTCTACTTTTCTGGTGGATTTTGCCACTGTTACTATTTTTGCATGATTACTATGATCATCCATGCATTTTTTTTTAAATTTTTACTCACTTCTCTGACGTTAACTTTGTTTATAAAACTTCATTCTTGCCTTTTTAGTCATGCAAATGAGTGTATACAAATTTATTTTTAGAAGTAGGTTACTATTCACTCATGGTTTTTTTTTATTTTATTTGCTTCATGTCAACGTTAGAACTTGCATTTCATAAAACCGGGCTTTTGCCTTTTCACATATGTATGCATCTGTAAATATTTATTTTTAAAATAATAAATGACATCAACAAGTGTTTCTCAAGTTAGTATCATGTTATTGATAAAGCTTCAGTTTTAACAATTAGAATCATAAATCTTCTAGTTTTTAGGGCCTGATGAGTGATATTTTATAGATTAAAAGAAGTTTAAGAAGGAGCCAGCAAGTTTTCAACAAGTTAGTATTGTGTTTTGATTAAAATTGGTTTTTAATTGCTAGACGATTGTATCTTCTAATTTTAAGGATCGATGTAAGGTCTAACATGATGTTTTTAATTGAGAATAAGATCAATAAAACGTTTATGATTCTCCTCAAAATAGAGATTGATGTTGATCGAGCGTAATATTTTGTTCTACTTTTTTTAAATTATAATAAAAAAGGGGGTCAATAAATATAAAAAAATTAAAAAAAAATCATTGAGTTGTGAGACAACCCGACACTAGCTAGATAAATATTTACTAATAATAAATTACTTGTAAATAAGTTCATAAAATAGTTTTGCTAGTAGATGGCAAGTGAGAAATGAAATTTGGAGAATTTTATCTTCTGTTAAGCATAATTAACTCTTTGTTTTGATATCTTAAAGTAGTATATATTTCAAAATTTTTAATTTTCTTGAAAAACTAAATGATTGACTTTATTTTCCGTATTTCTTTTAATTTTGAACATCCCATTTATAGACAAATAACTTCGTATTTTTGGCCTAATTAATTTGGCAATTCTTGTGCTTAGTAAACGTGGATAAAAGGGAAGCTTGCGGAGATATGAAACCATCCCTAAGTTAAGCTATAGAAACTAAATAAATAAAAGAAACTTGGTTATAGCTACGGCTAGTCTAGCTCCTTATGCTTTCCTTTTACGATATATATAACCATGCCCGTCGGCGTAGTCACCGGCCGTCAACTTTTGTCACATCACCATAGAACTAGGGCGTCGTTGACAATCAGCATCATATTTAAGCCCCTTGGCTCCACCCTTGCGTGGAAAATGATTGCTATTAATTTACACATTTATACAACCTAAAATATAAGGAGTTAGTGTCAGCTACAAAACAACGAATTAAGAGTAAGAAATGGTACATTGCTGTTCATCATCCAAACTGGTATACTAGTTGCATGGCTACATCTACAGGCGGTGTGCCTCCAGGGTTCCGATTCCACCCGACGGAAGAAGAACTGCTTCATTACTACTTGAAAAAGAAGGTTTCTTTTCAGAAGTTTGACATGGAGGTCATTAGAGAGGTGGACTTGAATAAGATGGAGCCTTGGGAGTTACAAGGTACGTAAATATTATTTGATAGAACCCTAATGTAAGTAGTTTATGCATATACATGAGTAAATATAAGAATTTTGATTTCAGCTCCCTTTAAGATCGTATGTTTTGGTTGAAATAATCCCACCCTCTTTTTTTCCCATTCATCGATCTTGCTTTAAACTTGAAATAATTTCTCTCTCGCCTTGTGATCTTAACCACTTGGTGTGTTTAATCTATATATCCCATATAGCTTATGGAAAAGGAAAAAAACTTGAAATAATTCGATATATTAACAACGAAGATCTGTAGCGAAAACGTAAAATAATCTTGACCATTTATTTCTTGATCACCTGGATTTTATTCACCCCACCGAGATATAAAATTTCATCTTGTTTCCTCGATAGTTTTGTGCATGAAAGGGAATTTAAGAAGTATAAACTTGCAATATACCAAGCAGTACAAGCTATATTTTTGGTTTCATCGACTAAAAATGTTGTAGAAACAAGAAACCACTGAGGGGGATGCTAGCTAGCTGCGGTTAATTAGAATATTATATATGTGATTTAATTGCAGGTACGCCTTGTAGATTTGGTTATATGATCAGATCAAGTCAACCATCAATATAATTAATGCAATGATCCCAAGGAGAGAAAGACACTGATAAGAGTTGAATTACAACTCAGTAGCGCAGTGACTCAAAAGCTGATTAGCCATTCAAACTAAGATCTCTTATAAACAACTCCTGAAAAAATTGGAGTGAGCTAATTAATTCATTTTATATCAAGTACTCGTGCATATGAGCTGACTAATTGTATCATCTCTAATGGATTTCAATTACTTTTTTGATGATTTTAATTACTACATGGTGATGCATGAGCGTGTGCGTGCAGAGACATGTAAAATCGGGTCAACGCCGCAAAACGAGTGGTATTTTTTCAGTCACAGAGACAGGAAATACCCAACAGGGTCAAGAACGAATAGGGCAACAAACGCAGGGTTTTGGAAGGCAACCGGAAGGGATAAGTGCATCAGGAACACCGACAAGAAGATTGGTATGAGGAAAACACTTGTTTTCTATCGAGGAAGAGCTCCTCATGGCCAAAAGACTGACTGGATCATGCATGAGTATCGGCTTGAAGATGGTGACGATGCTCAAGGAAACGCTGGTGTAAGTCTTTCCTCCTTGCTAATTAATACCTCACTGCCCCAGCTAACCAAAATAGTAACAAAATTATTTTAAGAGTGACTGCAATATTTTTGCATTGCAAGAAAAGAAATAAGAATAGGAGTGTCATTTTTATGCATATATCTGCGATCACCTGCTCTAAATGTGGCTGGTACATGAAAACAGCTGGCCAGAGAAAACCTCTAGCCTTAGAAACTATAGCAGCAGCAGCAGCAACAACTCTTATCTTACCAACCGGATAAATGATTTGAAATTCGAATAACAGAGAGGTCATTATAAGTAGCTAGGATATCATATACCTCTTGAGCCTCTTCTGTGTATATTTTAGCTCAACGTCCTTTTAGGGAAATGATGGTTCACTCAAGCTTGTTGATGAGACATTTATATTCTGTATGCATGTCTAGGAGGATGGTTGGGTGGTCTGCAGAGTGTTCAAGAAGAAGAATCTATTCAAGGTCAGTAATGAAGGAAGAACCGCAAGCATGGACTCATCTGACCAACAACTCCACACATCAAGCAATCAATCTCGAACATCCATGTACAGAGACAGCCAATACTTAATTCGTCAACACCATAACCATGGTAGCACTCAACAGACTTTTGAACCAAACAAGCCTGAGCTAGCCCTTTACCATCATCACATGGAAACACCCCATCAATATTCTCTCTTCCCGTCCCAAACCCTAATGCCAACTCATAAGCCTCTAGGTTATGACTACTCGGCTCTCCCTTCGGAGTCACCTGTCATGGTCAAGCATCTCATGTCGAAAGCTAGGGATGGTGAGAGTGGAAGTGAAAGCCTGAGGTACCAAGCTTGTGAGCCAGGGTTAGAGGTGGGCACATGTGAAGCATCTCAACAAATGGTTGCAGGAAGAGATGAGCAGGGCATGAATGATCAATGGGCTGTGCTTGTCACTTCTCATCTAGGAAATGAAGATTCTTCCAAAGGGGTGACGTTTAATGCCGCAAATGCACCATCCGCGCACCCAATTAATCAATCCTCACTTCGTGGGGAGATGGATTTTTGGGGCTATGGAAAATAGTGGTACTGTGTTCTTAGTTCCTTTCGTGTTTCTTTTTGGAAGACTACGTACTATGAACATGGATTGGAACCGGTCATGAAAAAACGCCTTTAATATATACCGAGTGTAATTCTAATTGATGATTGCTTGCTGGCTATATATGTCTAATTGGACTCTATTCCATATCTTTCCCTCGCTATATCTTTACATTATAAACTACCGAAAAAAAAAATCTTTTACCCCTTTATTTTCTAGTCATTTTATAAAATACTTGAAACACTACATATAGATAGTTATGTTTTTATTTTCATAATATGCAAAAAAATAAATTATTAATTTATTAAAAAATATATGATTTTAAATTCTTATGTAAATTTTGAAAAAGTTATTTATTGAATAAATCATAATTTGTTTTAGTTAATTAAATTTGTATTGATATAGATTATATAAATTTATAAAATACTTTAGTTAATAGACATATAACTTAATAATATTTAAACAAAAGAGTTATGATTATAAGAAAATATAGAAAGATCGAATTTGAAAGTGACAAATTCAAAAATAATGATTTGCCACCACTTGAGAGTTGTAGTGACACTGAGTGTTCAATTGATAAAAAGGCTTTAATAATTAAAAGATCACTTAATGTTCAGATTAAGAATGATGAAGTAAAGTAACAAAAGGAACATCTTTCATACTAGATACCATATTAGTTCTAAACTTATTAGAAAATAAATATGAATACTATTAAGCATGAAAGAACTTATAGACTTCAATGATTGAATGATTATGATGAAATAAGAGTTACTAAATAGGTTTAGATTTTTTTTTAGTTGGAAAGTATAAGGATGAGGTTTTGTATGACATGGTTCATATATATGCTACTCATATATTATCAGGGTGTCCTTAGCAATTTGATAAGAAAGTCAAACATGTTGGGTTTAAGAAGAAATTTTTTAAAAAAAGGATAGAAAGATTTTCACACTTGTACCATTGTCACCTATATAGGTTTATAAAAACCAATTAAAGCTGGAAAAAAAAAAAGAGAAGCTGAAAATTCAAAACAACCATGTGTGAATGTGAGGAAAAGTGAAAATGATGAAAGCATTGAGAGAACATATTCAATCAAGGTAGAGAAAAATAAGGTTTCAACCAAAAGAGGAGAAAAGAAAGAAAGGGTGAGAAAAGAAAAGAGTGGAAAAATAAAGAAATAAGTTAGTTTTTATACAAAAAGAAATGAGATTAAATATGCCTATTTTTCTAACATACCTATAATTTTACTTGTGTATAAGAAGATATATTTTAACACTAATAAACTTGATCCTTATGTTTCTAGTGTCTTTGTTTTTTTTTTATAAGATTGTAAAGATATTTTCTCTAATAAGATTCCTAGTAGGTTGCCTCATGTTAGAGGAATTGAACATCAAATTGTGATGGATATTTGTTTAAATAAAATAAATTGTGTGTGCCAAATTGTTCTATGAGTGAATTGTTTATTCGTGAAAGTCATGAAGATAGTTTAATGGGACACTTTAAGGTCACTAAGACTTTAGATGTTTTGCATGAGCACTTTTAATAGCCTAAGATAAAAAAAAAAAAGAATGTGCAAAGAATTTGTGATAGATGCATGACATATAGACAAACTAAGTTTAAAAGTTTTACTTATGGTTTGTATACTCTTTTATCAATACCTCAAGAACCTTGAGTTGATATATTTATGTATTTTGTTTTAGAATTGCCTAGGTAAAAAAGGAATAGATATTCTATTTTTGTGGTTGTAGATAGGTTTTCTAAGATGGTACATTTTATTTTACCAATACTTTAGGGTGCCGTTTGTTTGCTAGAAAGTAGTTTCCTTTTGGAAAGTGAATTTCGGGAAAGTGAATTATTTTCCGATATTTGGTAGTATAATGAAAAATAAGTTTGAAAACACTTTCTAGTGTTTGGTTATGTCATGAAAAATAAAATGAAAAATAACTTATTAATGTTTTATTTTTCAAGTTTATTAAAATAATGAGGAACAAATCTTACAAATTAAAAAGTTGAACGAGAATGAAATTGAAAAAAAATATAATTTCATAAATTATCTGAAAAAATAAATAATAATCAAAATAATAGAGATCAAATCTAAAAAATAAAAAAATTGAAAGATGAAGAAATTAAAATAATAATAATTAACATTTCATAAATTATTTCAAATAAAATAAGTAACAATCAAAAGAATGAGGATCAAATTTGATAGATAAAAAATTTTAATTAAAAATGATAAGGAAAAAGAAAATAAAAATTATAAAAATGAGGACCAAAGTTAATATAAAAATTAAATTCTAAGGAATGAAATTGAAAAAAAATATTCAAAAAAAAAATATATATATATATATATATATAGCAATTAAAAGTTTGAGGACCAAATTTGATATAATCAGCAAATAATATGACATTTCTAAATTTTTCACAACTTCCGGAAAGTGTTTTTCATCCAAAATAAAAGGAAAACACTTTCCTGGAAACCAAACCAAATTTTTCTTCGACTAGAAAGTGTTTTCCGTTTACCGGAAAGTGTTTTCTGTTGACCAACTTTTCTAATGGCAAACAAACATAAGAAAGTTTGGAAAGTGGTTTCTCGGAAACCATTTTCCAGGAAACAAACACACCTTAAGATAGTACATTTTATATATTGTCATAAAACTGTTAATGCAACTAACATAGTAGACCTATTCTTTGAGGAGATACTTGAGCTTCATGAGGTTCCTATAAGTATTGTTTATTATCATGATTTTAAATTTCTTAGCTATTTTTTAAAGGTTTTATTTGGTAAGTTGGGGGTAAAATTGTTGTTTTCTACTATGTAATCCACAGACAAATAGTCAAACTGAAATAGTTAATAAGATTTTGACTATATTACTAAGAACTATCATTCAAAACAATTTGAAGAATTGAAAAGATTGATTGTTGTTTCTTGAATTTTGATATAATAGGAGTGAACATTCTACTACTAATTATTCACCTTTTGAAATTGTTTATAGCTTAATCCTTTAACTCCTTTTGATTTAATTCCTTTACCTGTTAATGAAAAAGTTAGTCTTGATGACAATAGAAAATCACAGGTAATGAAGGCTCTCTATGAGAGTGTACAACTGTAAATACAGAAAAAGAGTAAGTAATATGCATTTGAAGCTAATAAGAGCTTAAAAAGGGTTATCTTCGAACCACATGATCGAGTATGGGTGTATATGTTTAAAAAGAGGTTTTCTAAAAATATGAGGTTTAAGTTGATGCCGAAAGGAGAAGGTTCATTCCAAATCCTTGAAAAAATTAATGACAATGCTTACAAAGTGAATCTACCAAGTACTATAGTGTTAGTGCTTGTTGCGATGTCGCGGTCGCACAAATTAATTACCCTAGCTTCAAACACAACACACAAAATAGTATAGAGCAAGCAATGGATCGATCCCACGGGGAAGATTCAAGTCAGATTTTTATGCTAGATGATATGCAATTTGGGGGGGGGTTGGATGTTATCTAGGCTAAAACAAAAGAAAACAGAAAACTATCAAACGAAATTTAATAAAATCAAAAAATTATCAAGAGAATAAACATTAATCACAAGCACACATCCACCTACAAAAATCAGAACTGATCATGGAAACGAAACATCAATTTATATTCTGAATATTTATCTTTTCTTAACATTGGTTAGTTAACGGATCCGCCGTATAACTAACCCTAACCATCAAACAACCACAGTGTCCGCACTAGTAATTTAATTCAATGGCAGGCTTAAGAACTAGATAAGTTGATTAATCAAGAAAACATAACTGTCCGCAGTCTATGTTTGACTTGATTGAATGTTCTTCCTAAGATTAATAACGTAGATCTGCCACAATTATTAAACTCAGTTGCTTCACAAGTTCATATACCACAACTCCGGTTTTTGATATCAAACTTAGCAATAGATTGTCTACAATAATAACTTAGAGTCCGCTCTAGCAATTAAAATAAACAATCATAGAAAAAATAAACATAAGAGAACAAACATATTCATCATATAAACTGAAAGTAAAAGGTAAAATAAATCTCACAATTCTTGAAATCCGAAAGTTTCTGTGTCCTTGCAACCAAGAAAAAGTGTTTAGCTTTGCATGTTTGTTGAACAACTAATCAAAAAGAAGAAAGAATGCATAATTTTGTATTTCTTAGAGGAGGGGGGTGTTTTTCTCCTCATTGGCTACCCCCCTTCTCTTCTCTCATTCTTTTTATATCTTAGGAAACCCTAGGTCTTTATTTTACAAAATAGTCCTCCATTAAGTAGACTGTTTACATTTAAGTACTTTAATAACTATTTTCCTAAAAAAGGAGAAATAGCCTTGCATGAAATCTTCAAGCTTTGACTTAGAGGAGCTAAATTGCTGAAATAAAAACTTGGATATCGATTTAGATGCTTCGGAACAGAATTTGGACTCGTTTCTTCACGAAACCTGTTTGCTGGCAGAATTCAGATGTCATCTTTGAAAACTCATATCTCCCTCATATGACATCGGTTTTGGCTGAAATTTGGAGAGTTTATAGAAATTTGAGTCATGAATCCAAAAAATTGATTTTGCATCAATTGGACTTCTGTAGCTCCAGATATTCAAGTTGGAATGGCCGAAGGTCAACACTGGCAGATTACGAGATTTGACTTTGAAGGCTGCGATTTCCATGTTCTTCCTTATTTTATTTTCTTGCCTTAGATGCCCAGAAAGGTATGGATGTTAGCTTTTTAATGCCACTGGAATCACTTCATTTCAACCTCTAGAGCTCACGCTCTGCACAAAACATCGACTGAAGGTCAAATCTGTCAATTATCTCCAATTTACTCCTTTTTGCATCTTTCATCCAAAAGTGCCTTCAAAACATAAAACAAAGAATATCAAGGCATTTTATATATAAAACATAGGCAAAAAACTAGTTAAATATGGATGAAACTATTGAATAATATGGTTGCATCAGTGCTACTTTTAATTTTTTTTATCTCTTTTTGTTTGATGTAGGTGATGATTCGAGGTCGTATCCTTTTGAGAAGAGATAAGATGATGTGATCAAAACTATACCCAAGGATTCATTAGAAGTTCTAGATGGATCAATTACAATATCAAAAGCAAAGAAGCTAAAAGATGCATTCAATGGGCTTATTTAGAGTATTTGGACCAAGATGAATTTTAAAGAAACTACATTTTCAATAAGTCATATCAAATCTTAGTCAATTTGATCCATGTACAATAGGGGTATAATCCATTTACTTCATAGGCTAATTAATTTTGAAAACTAAAAGATTATATGTTTTCATGTGTTTTATAGATTCTAAACTATGGTTCCTTATTATATGTTGAAACATAAGAGGCTAAGAAAGAATTAATTGCAAGAGTTTTTCTTATTTGTTTTGGATTTCAAAGGGGGTGGCACTTCACATATTTCAACCAAAGGTTCTTTTCAAGTAATGATTTCATTTAACAATTGCTTCTTCTAATTTATCATGTGTGGCAACTTGGCATTAATATTCAAAATTATTATTTTTATTAGTTTTCATGTTTTGAGCCTTAATTAAGATATTTTGAGCTTTATTTTAATTTGGGTTGATGTTAGCCCATTAGGTCATCTAGGATTTGTTTTATTTCAAGTATAAATATTATTTTTGTAAAAAAATATTTTTTAATGAAGTTGGAATACATTATTGATGCATATCTATTTTGTGTGTGAGAGAGAGGAAACTCTTTTAATTTGGTTCTTTATTTAAATGCTCTCACTTATCAAAAAATTAATCAAGTTTCGTGACATCTTATACTTCTCTTTCATGTCTTTTCATAGGTATTGGGTGGAGTTCAGCTTATATAGTCTTGATGCCCCAAAACAAGTTATTGTTGCATCAAACTCAATCACAAATCTTAATTTAGCTTTCTTAAAAATAAAATAAATAAATAAGCTTTTTTATATATATTTTTAGATATAAAAAAATTTCTCAGTTCGAAAATCAAAATTTGTATACACTTGAATCTAATTAGATTGATATTTAATTAAAAAATAACTAAAATTAAGATATTTGATCTTGCAACACGAATCATGTACTTAGTTGTGTTTAAAAACTATTTTTCTTATAATAATATTTTCATTTAGTGAAATATATTTTTAATATCTTAATTATACGACAATAAAGTGCATGATAAATTTTTGTATGAAATATATTTTTAAAAAGTAAAAAAAAATCATAATAAATATGTGGGGTCGAGATAAAAAAAAAAGGTAGATTATTTACAAGAAATGGTGAAATTGCATTACTCTAGGTTTGAGTTAAATAAAAAAAAAATTAGATTATCAATAATAAAGGGTGAAATTGTATTTTTTTTAAATTGAGGGGAAAAAGCATTAAACAAAAAAAACAAATAAAAGCCCAGATGTTATGGATTAACATGTTAAATCTATGACCCGGCTAATAGACTCAACTAGGTTAAATGATTTTTTTATCAATTTTTTTTAAATCAAATAGAAAATAGAAAAAAAATAAATAATAAATAAAAGGAGTCTAACTGTGTAGGCTTGAGCATTAAAAACATTAATCCATTCACTGGGACTTCCATCCCAGCCCACACACTTGGGCTTGTCTTTATTTTATTTTATTTCTTGAAGGGGCGAGCCACCATTTTTTTAATAAAAAAAACAGCAAATGACGTGTCATCTATTTTCTATAGAATCTGATGACTAGTAGTCGTTGGAAAATCAAGGGTTCAGGTATTTCTATTAAAACTTATATTTAACCCTAAAAATCTTAACAATTATATCCATTGCCTCAAAAAAACCCAAAAAAATGGCTTAAAGAACCCGAAATCTACCTAAACTTGAAATTATTCTTGTAGTTAGATCTACCTCATAAAGCAAGTTGAAGGGAAAAAAACACTTAAGTGAAACTCTTATCATCAAATGGAATCCATTAACACTGATATTGATCATTTTTGTGGTCAGAATAGTAAAACACGATTACTTTTTCTCTCGACACTAAAATCATATAAGCCTCTCAATTCTCTCACAAGAAAGGAACTAAAAAATAAGGAAAATAAGATTTAGTATTAAAATTAAATTTGGGAAAACTAAAGGGATCGGTCATCCAATAATTAAAAAAAATGGGGGAATAAAATGAACTTTCCAAACGAAATTCAAAGCCACCATCTATTTTGCCTGTTTTTTTCACTTTGATCCTTTATCTTTCTATCCAACCATTTTCTAAAGAAAAACAACAATTAGTTACTAATTTGATTTTAAAAGGGCTCATTTATGCAAAAGAAAAAAAAAGTTTATGGACCAAACTAAAAATTTTAGAAAAATCATTATTCTAATACACAATAATTTGTAAGAGAATGAACAATGAAAAATACTATAATTGTTTCCCCATAAGGCTTAGTTTATGCTAATAACACTACTAATTAACCACTTGCTAATTAGTGTCTAATAAAAAGTGTGTGTGTGTGTTATACAAACACACACAGACACTAGTTTATTTGTTTGTGTTTTCGCTGTAAATTGTACGTAAATTTTCTAAAACATAAAAAACACATTTAGATCTTTAAGAACTTTCATGCATTTTCACATTTAGATCTTTAAAAACTTTCATACATTTTCATTAAACTCGATACAACGGTTTAAACTTAAAAATCCCTACCCAAATCTTTGATTGATATCTAATAAGCGCGCTTACCCCGTGATCTGAATTATGGACTCTATTAGATCGAATTGATTTTTTATTTTGTTATATGATAGAAAATACCAAAATTAATATATTATCAACTCAATACTAAAAAATAAAATTCAATAAAAACCTCACACTAAATGATTTAATTAGCAACAAAAAGACCTCTCTCTCTCTCTCTCTATATATATATATATATATATAAATAAAGTTCCAAAAAACATAACCGACTCTTTGATTAATATTTAGTTAAATATTAATTGATTAATATTTAGTTAAATATTAATGCAACTCGGATTATAGATTCCACTTGATCTATTTAATTTTTTTATTTTATTATATGATAAAAAATAAATAATAATTTATCATCATTTCAATATTGAAAATATTAAAAGATAAAATTTGATAAAATTTCCTCTCTAAATGATGGAATTAGATAAAATTTAATAAAAAGCGATTTATCATCACCCCCATTTAATTCAATTTTTTTTTCTTTTGTATAATTGCCTGCCCCTTTCCGAGGAAAAAACTTCTATTGAACAAGGATCAGCACACACACTTCCATGAGGATAACATCCAACGAACCACGGTGGTAATTTATTGCATCTTTTACAAATCAGCAACTGATTTTTTGGGGAAAAAGAAAAGGAATCTTCATATTTTACAAAAACATACTGCATCATCTTTTATTATTCCTCCTAACCAGGAAGGCTATGAGAGAACCCACATCTGTGTCCAAAACGAGCACGAAACAGGCGCGCTTCCACTTAGGAGCTTTCTTTGTCATAAACTTCACCAGCATACTTCCAATTCATTACCTTCCATATGTTCTTCAGATAATCAGGTCTGACATTCTTGTACTGCAGCATGGAAAATAAACTTCCAAGTCATATAAGAGAGATTTGCAAACAAACAAAAGGGTGTTTAAATTTGTGATTAGCCCAAACAAGAACAATAGTTAAGACAACACCGAGGAAAGCATTGGCAAGAAGATGAACCTAACTGGTCACATGACATTTCCAGCAAAATAAGTTGTGGAGGGGGGAGGGTATGATTGCTTGTCATTTTTATCGTTTTTCCAACATCAAGATCCACAAACTGGCTGCCAATTGATTGGCCAGTGAGCTCAACATGTAATGTAAAGTAAAAGTTCATAATGGAAAATGGGTGTGAGGAATGCTCAAAGATTGTTTAGGCGAAACAAATGAAGTCCTGGTTTCATGTTTTGGGTGCAATCAAATATTAAAATAATTGCTGCTTTAAGCACGAGGAAAACACAAAATGCAAATTGATCTCAGATTCAAGGACTCAAAGAAGAAACCTAACCACTCATTTCATCACCAACAAGCCTTTATTCCATGAAAATAATATAGTCCAAGGAAGATTATAAACTTTCACGTTTCTTATTGTAAGCAGGTGACACTTTTACTCCATTTCTATACTCTGCACCCCTCATGCACTCTTGCAACAAAGAGGAACAATTTTGAAATTCATGATGCTCACCAACCAACAAAGTTTCTTTAAACAAAACTCTACAATACATTCTAACACATAAAGCCCCATGGTGATAAAGATAGGCCAAACATAATCAAAACCTACTATTACAAGGTCCTCTCATCACAAAGAAAACAGAACTAAACATCAGAAAGCAACCACATTGCATAATTTAGATTGAAAAAAAAAACTCTACCTGCAAATAATATGCATGCTCCCAAACATCAACACCAAGTAATGGAACCAAGGGTCCTTTAGTTACCAATGGATCCTGTCACAAGAATCATAAGCATAATTAGATCAACTAACAATAATGAATAAGAACAAGTATCTGCAGACTAAATAGATCTGGGGAAATCTATCTCATCTAGAATCTAAATCAAATACGTAAAACAACCAAATTCAGCACTTGCACTGACAAGTCCTTTTTCTAACTTGCAAAAGTTTGATAATTACAGAACTCACAAACAAGCAACAAACAAGATAACTGTTTAATCATTAGCCAACATAGACTTCATTCTCTTATCCGAAAGGACAATGACCAGCTCCAAAAACAATCATAGAAATAATAGATAACGATTATGGCAAGAAGATCCAGATAACTGTTTAATCATTGTTTTATTTATACATTAAAGATTATAGCAAAAAGATCCAGATTACAGTTTAACCATTGTTCTATAAGAGAATCATATAAATTAAAGCAGTTCTGTGTCTATCTAGTATTGTCATAAGAAGTCTATGCTTTTTTCTTAATATGATGAATGGATAAAAATTTAGAAACAGCAAGAATTGAGCAACTTATAAAAATTTAATTAGTCATTATCAATCGACTTGAAAACAAAATCTGTAAATTTACCTGATTTTCTGTGGTCTCAACCACAAGTTTCTTTGATTCTTTGTCCAGACCAAGCCACTGCAACAAGAGAGAAGTGTGTAAGGAAGACGCAAACAAGCATATTATAACTAACGTTAAAATTGAAAACCTTAAAAGTTTAAACAAGCTGGCCTACTTACCACCCATCCAGAGCCCTGTACAGCAGCACCCTCTGTGCTCATTTTTTTAATCAATGAGTCCAGAGAACCAAAATCTTCATCAATAGCCCATCCCAGCCTACCATGTGGTGGTTCACCGCCTCCTTCCTGCCATATATAAGCATTACAGTTAGGTACAGAAACAATAGCAGGTGCCAAATGTATCTACAAAAACAATAAAACTTACTTGGACAGGAGTGAGATTCTTCCAGAAAATTGAATGGTTGACATGACCTGCGTGAGAATAATTAAGTCAAGAACTGATAAGGAAACATTAGTACGCATGTCAACAAACAAAAAGTTTTGAGTTCTAAGCTGGTTTTTTTTTTTTTTTTTTTTTGCAAGTTTCCATGATCATATGGACAACCTAAAGATGAAGCGATAACCACTTGAAAGGCAATACATAAAAGACAAATGATTTTTCCTACAAATCAACAAGCAAGAAAATAGATGTTTCAGAAATAAATAAATCCTAGAGCAGCGGGTAGATCTTTCCTATGCAAAGCAGAGGACAATACATTTACAATCTTTTCCTTTGCAATCAAACTAAATATATTAGATAATCTTTGAGCTGGTTATTCTTAGTGTCATGCATTTAATGGCATCTCAACTGGGTGTCTGCTTCATCATAACAAGAAATTTCCAAATACCAGTTTATCAATGACCAACTTAAACAGAGTGAAAAAGGCAAATATCCCATTCTTAGCATCAATTTTGGCCAGAAATAATGAAATGCTGCTAAATAATTATCAAATAAAATAAGCAACTCTCTTTCCAAATTTCAATTTTCTTGTTCGAATTAAAAATTTCCCAAAAATAAACAAACAAATAAAAGCCTTTCCAAAGAGAACCAAATTCAATGGCCATTCAAGCTCTCCTCTCTACCAAAGCAGTCCTCCCTAAACAAACTGAATTATCAAACTTAATATCGAAAAAAATTAGAAATAAAAAACCTCCGCCGTTGAACTTGATAGCGCTCTGCAATTTAACAACAACAGAAGAATCGCCCTTTTCCATGGCATGATGAAGTTGCTCGAGGGACTTATTGTAATTAGTGATGTAAGTCTGGTGGTGTTTCTGGTGATGGAGCTGCATGATCTCCCCGCTAATTGCAGGCTCCAAAGCTCCATAATCGTACGGGAGATCAGGCAGGGAGAATGTCTGCAATCCACGGAATTGAAGCTTCAAGCCTAGGCCTAGGGTTTTTCGAGAAACGAGAGAGCGTAGAGCCATTAGAGAGGGATTTGTCTTTCTCGTCCACAAGTGGAGTTAAGTCTTACTATTATTATTAACTAAAAAAATAAAACGCACGGGGATTCACTGTATAAAATACAATGCTGATCCTTTCAAATGGCACTGTGAATGCACGGGTTCACAATGCTATTTTTTTCAGTTCTTTTTAATTTGGTCGGCGAATTTGTTGAAGAATGATGAAATTTTTATCTTTTCAGTTTTTAGAATTAAAGAAAAAAATTAATTTTATTTCCAAATTTTATTTTAGCTCTTTATGTTAAAAAGATGAGAGAAAAATCATCAAAATCTAGCATACAGGTTTTTTTAGCTTGAAATTGCCAATAAAACATATATGATGTTGGTAATATTTTTTATTTTTAGTTATTTTCAAGTTTTATAATAGTTTTTTTATTATTTTTTTAAAAGCTATGAATGAGTTTATCAAGTTTTTTATAATGTTTTCTAAAAGTTTTGAGTAAAACAAACGGGTTGGAAATTCAATTTTTTGATTGAAAAAGCCATGAGCTTTGTCTTTTTGCCACCACAAACTAAACCGAGCAATATAAATGACGTGTTATTTAATTCTTTAAAAAAAAAAAACCCTAGCACGATTGTTATCCACCCCATATGTGAAAACAAAAAAAGGCCTATCAACGTAAGATTGTCCTAACAGGCCTACACGCAGACCCTTGTTTTCTTTTCTTTTAAAAATTATTTTTTTTATTTTTTAATTAATGCTTTTTTATATATTTTTTTTAATTAATTTTTTATTTGTATTTAGATTAATACTCTTTATCTCTTTTATTTTGTTTGGAGAGCCTTTTTTAAATGATAATTATTTTTTGGTTATTTTGTATGCATTTAATTTTTGAAAAATATTTTCTTGATTCATTTATAAATTATTTTTATCTTTTATATAGATGAATTTTATTTTTAAAATAAAAAAATTTATTTTCAGATAATATTTCTAATATGTGTAGCCTTACATAGTTTTTTTTATTCATCAATTTAATATGTGTATCTGTTACTATTATTATTTGATTGAATAAAAAATAATTTTTATAAATAAATTTAGCAAACACAATCGAGTAAATGTCTTGTCTTACGAGATTAAATATCTTAATTAACATATTTTTCTTGATTTTTCCAGTTTTATTTCTAGTTATCATTTATGGATTTTTTTTTATTTACTAATGTATATAGTTCTTGATTTATTTGATTACATATATGCATTAAATTTTTTTATTTCCGTTTAGAATTTCTTTTCAATATAAAAACATGTCGAAAATGCCTGCGTATAAATTTGTTTTTGTTGGAAAATTTTATGTTCAATTAGACCCTTAATTGACAAAAATAGACTCTCAAACTTTGTAATATTGTTCATGTTGGTCATCAAATTTTTAATTTGTGTAGTTACAACTACTTTTAGTTTTTTTTTTTTCTCAATACTCCTTTAACAAGATCCCAAATTGTCTATCTAGATGGTGTCCTAACTAGCTGAGAGTTAATTTGTTGCCGGTTTATAACCAAAAAACATATTTTTTTTATGAAAATCTTGATTTTTCTTGGATTTTTTATTTTTTATAAGAAAAATGTTTTTGGAAAATTAGAAAAAAAAACTTTACGGATTTAAAATTGAGTTACGAGAGGTTGTTTGCTTTGTTTTTCTGCTTTTATACATTTTTTGTATTTTATTACCATTGTTTAGAAATTGTTCTTGTTTTTTTATTCATTTACTTTCTTTCACTCTTCACCTTGATGTTATTTTTTCTTTATCTGCTTGTAGGTTTTATTTTAATGTTTAGTTTCTTGGATGTGCTACTCATATTCTGGTTATTTAGTTTATTTTCTCTTGTCAAATATGATTAGCCCAAATCTCACCTATTAGTGTTGTTTCCTTTTTTTAATTTATTTCTTTGTTTGCTTTTAGTGTTTGTTGTTTCTATTGTATCATCACTACCTTTCTTTGCTTAAAATATTACTTTTTAGTAGTGCTCATTGTTGCTAGTGGTTGTAATTGTTTTTTCTTCAAGGTTCTTCATCGCTTTTCTATTACATGTTTGGTTTTTTATTCTTACTTAAAAAAAAAACTCAAAATTTTAGCAAGCTTATCTAAATGTTGTTTGTTATGTTGGTTGTTGTCTTATTTTTGTTTTCTTATAAAAAAGTTTCACTTTATGGTTGTTTTTTTTTCTTGTCTGAAGTTTGTTTTTCATTACAGCTTTTGCTCTTCCTTTTTTTTTGTATATTTAGCTTTTTTTTTTATTTTTTTCTACTGTATATATTCATCATCTTAGTTCTTTCTGAACTATTAGTCCTACCCCTTTTCATTTATGTTGCATTTATCATGGAATTTGATTATATGCTTAATTGTCTTTGTGCCTGTTAATGGTGGTCCCACATGCACATTTGCATTATTGTTGCTTTCTATTTTGATCTAGTCCATTCTTTTTTTTATTAGGAAAAACAAAAGATATACATCATTGGTTATGTCACAAAGAAGTCTTAGCCTTTCAAATGCAATGACAACCTTAATTTCTAGAATTTGATTATGAATGAGCAATTTGGTTTCATTAAATTTTATGTGTTCTAATAATATTTGAATCTTACAATGCGTGAATAACCATAAAAGTTAAACAATCAAAATTATGTTATATGTGATCCTAGATATTGTGGCCTTGATTGGTCCAACTTAGAATATTTTGTTTTCATAAAAGAAATGAATATCATCTGCAATACATGCATGAAAATGAACCCCTATCAAATTCTAATATTAGAGACCAATTTGTTTTTCCTTTAAATAATTACACGTTGACATGTTGAGACTGTAATTCACCTTTTCTTTAATGTTGTAAAATAATCTTTCATTATTTTTTTCATTAGAGAAATAATTGATATGGTGGAAAAATCTCAAATCTCAAACCAATTGGTAAGTAGAGATATATAAAAGATAAGCATAATCAATCACATAAAAACACATATAAAATTTATATGGTTTAACAACTTAGACCTGCTTCACAAGTGAGAAGATCAGTTAAATTCACTACATGAAAGTAGAAGATTACAAGTTGTCGCATAAATTTTCTCTTATCTAAATTCCTGAAGTAACCCAAAAATAACTTTCTCTCCTTTCTCTAGCCACTAAAGTGTAGAGAATGAAACATTTGCAAATAAATCTTACCTTCAAATATGACAGTTTTAGGTTTTTATATGAACTACGTACATAAGTATTTATTTTCTCACATAAGCCTAAAATTTAGAACAAACCCAACAAATCTCAACCTTCACTTAAATTGAGCCAACATAGAAAACTTAAACTCCTCTTTGATCACCTCCACCAGGCACCTTTAGAGTAATACAAAAACCAATCAAGTTTAAGGAATACTTGAACTTAACTCTAGAGATAGGTTTCATCAATATATATATATATATATATATGCAAGGTTCTTAGCTATAATAATCTTTTTCACTTAAACAACACCTTGTGATGTGAAATTTAAAATAAAGTGATACTTGACATCAATATGTTTGGTCCTTTTATGATACTTTCAGTTCTTGGCTGGATGAAAAGCATTCTAGCTATTATAATGATAAAAATTAACTCATGTGACAAACCAAGATTTCGAACCAAAACTCCTAGTTATAAGATTTTTTTCACTGTTTATATCAATTCTATATACTTAACCTCTATTTTAAACAAGGCAATAGTGGATTGCAAAATTGCTTTTTAACTAATAACATACCCTGAGAGAGTGAAAACATAACATCTTAATGACCCCTTCTTATCTTAATCACAAGTACAACATGAATCTATAAAGCTCTTAACACTATCTATAGTGCTACTAACCCTGTCATATACCAAACCAACATCTATAGTACCTCTAAAATAAGAAAGTATCCATTTCACGGCCTACTATCTAACTTTACTATAATTCCTATAAACCTACTAATTATATTAATAACATATGAAATGTCTAAATGCGTGTAGACTATAACATACATAATACTTCAAACTTCACTAGCATAAAGAACATCTAACATATGCACTTTCTCCTTCTTATTTTCTGGTCATAAAGCTAAAGATAACTTGAAATGGGTTATAAGTGGAGTACTCATTAACTTGTAATCTTGCATACCAAAACACCCAAATACCTTCTTAAGATACTTTCTTTGCGAAAAATATAGATTGTCGGCATTTTGATCTCTTTGTATTTCCATTTATAAAATCTTTTTTGCTATACCTGAATCCTTCATCTCTAACTCACCACTCAATTGATCCTTTAAACTATTAATCTTAAACATATTCTTAGAGGAAATTAACATATTATTAACTTACAATAATAAGTACATAAATAAATCATCTAAAAGATTTCTAAAATACACACACTATCATAATCACTCATAAAGTAACCATGTCTAAGCATAAAAATATTAAACCTTTTATACCATTGCCTTAATGATTGCTTCAAGTCATACAATAACTTCTTTAATAAGTATACATGGTCTTTCTTGCCTTGAGAAACAAAATCCTTTGACTGATACATATAAATCATCTCCTCTAAGTCATAATATAGAAAAAAATATTTTGATATCCATCTGCTCAAGCTTTAATTTAAACAAAGAAATCATAATAAGTAATACCTGGATGAAACTTTGTTTTTCACAACTATAAAGAACATTTTATTAAAGTCAATAACTTCTTTTTGTGTAAATCTTTTAGCAACTAAATGTGCTTTAAATCTTGCATCTTTAATCTTTCGAACTCTATCTTTCCTTTTATAAATCTATTTGCAACCAACAATCTTCTAGCCATATGGTAGTTTAATAAGCTCTTGTGTTTGGTTATTATAAAAGAGTCTAAATCTTTTTATTTATAACAAGTATCAAGTGAGAAGATTATTTACAAGAAATTTTTTCTTTGTAAGAACAAAGCTTATGATCATTAAAATTCTCTACAACATTCAATGTAAAATTTACTAAATCAACATAAGCATTATTAACTTGTACTTTTATCTGTCTTTCTTTTGCAATACTGTAATGTTGTTTTTTAGGTACATTTTTATCATCTATATCTTGCACCACTTCTTCAATAGGCTCAACTAAAGCATCTTTCTTTATTGTCTCTTAATCTCTAACTTCACACTCCACCTTCTTGTTGGTACCTTATTCCATCTCAAGATCAATAATGGTTAACTTCTTTTCCTTACAAAACATAACAGACTAATCAAAGGTCAAATCCATGCTAGTAATAAACTTAAGTCACTTGGGATCAACACACTACAATTGATATCCCTTCACTCTAAATGCATAGCATAAGAATATATATTTCCTCGTTCTCTGTCAAGTTTATCTTTCTTAATATGATCATAAAAAGACAACTAAATACTCTTAGTTTAAAGTAATCAATAGGAGAACTAGACCATACTTCAGATGAAGTCTTCAACTTTAAAATTATTAATGAAGATCTATTCACAAGATAACAAGTTATTTTAACTGCTTTAGCCCAAAATATTTTTGACAATCCATTTTGTAAAAGCATACAATGAGCTTCTTTCTAAGAGTGTTCTATTTTCTCACAATATAATGTTTAATAGTTCCTTTATTATTATATATCTCATTAAACTCAATTGAGAATAATTCCATACCATTATCAGTTCTCAAATGCTCGATCTTCTTATCATTCTACTTCTCAATCAAGGCTTTTCACTACTCGAAGGTTACAAACATATCATTTTTTTTCTTTAGAAAATACACCTAGACTTTTCTAGAGTAGTCATAAATAAATATCAACATATATATCATGCTTTATCTTTTAACATAATAGGAAAAGGACCCTGAATGCCAAAATAAACATAATACATAGTACCATTAGTACGATGAATAATCATAAGAAATTTCACCCTTACACTATTTACCATAAAACACAATGTTCAAAGAAATCTAATTTACTTGTTTTCTAACCATATAATAAATCTTGTTTGCTTAATTCTATCATTCCTTTCTCACTTATATGTCATAGTTGCATGCGCTTTAATTGAGTAGAAACACTATTTGAATAAATCAAAGATGACACACTAGTTAAATCAATAACTGTTAAACCTTGAAGATGGTAGAAACCATTAATCAATTTTCTTTTCATCACAATAAGAGCACATTTACAAACCCTCATAACTTTACGTTTAACATAATAACCATAACCTTGGGAATCAAGAAAAATCAAAGAAATTAAGTTTTCTTTATCTCTAGAATATGTTGAACCTTTAATGTCCTAACAATGCCATCACACATCCTAATTCAAATTGTACCCTTACCAACAACAACAATTCTTTTGTTGTCAATTAACAAAAGAGTACCATTGACAAACTTATAAGTGTCAAACAAGCTTTTATTAAGAGATATGTGTAAGTTGAATAAAGAATTCACCCATCACCTAAACTACTAACAAACACAACCAGAACAATTTCAACGTCATCAAAAATTTTCCCTTCACTAGCAATATTTACATCATTAAAGGTTTTCTCCTTTTCTTCTTTATCTTTTCGCTTAAGACAGTTCTTTTTAAAGTGCTCCATTTCACGACTTAGATTTTGATATAGACTTGGCTCTACTACCTAGACCCTTATTATTTGTTTTACCCATCGCAATCAAGCTCTTTGTATGATCATCATTATAACTCTCTAACACATGTTTTTTCAACTCTCTGAAGTTTAAAGATGATTTGAAATCTTCTAAACTAATATTATCCCATCCATACAACAAAGTATCAACATAATGATCATAAAAAAGGCAACAAACACAATAAAATCAAAGCCTTATCCTCATCTCCAACCTTAAAATCAACATTTCACAAATATGAAAGTACTCTATTGAATTCACCAAAATCATGTTTAATGGGCATACCTTATTTTATTTGGAGAGTATACAACTAATGTTTCAAATATAATTGATTCGTCAAGGATTTGGTCATGTAAAGAGCTTTCATCTTTGTCCATAATCCAATAGTTGTAATTTCCTTAACAACCTCTCTCAAAACCTCATTAGACAAACAAAGTTGAATATAACTTTATGTCCATTTCATGACATTTTTTTTCTCATTATCCATCCTTTTAGACAAACTGTCTATACCTTTTAGTACCTTAAATAAATCTTGTTAAACTTACAAGGCACACATATTAAGATGTCATAAATTGAAGTCATTTCTATCATTAAATTTCTCCATATTTAATGTAAAGGATCAATGCAATCCATAGTGTTTTATCCCCAGGCAAACAATGTCCATAGTTGAATAAAAAACCCATAACTTTTATTTCATAATATAATATAATAATAACTGATCAATTAATTAATTCATTAGGAAAATTTCCCAAAGTTGTAACCAAATGGGTTCTGGAATGTTGCTTACGAACAAAAAAACCCATATAGGTGTCGATAGACGTCGGGCGACGGCTCC
>Ga0325403_1000927_pt1 | contig 23109 bp, 26 predicted proteins | sample PopdelMetagenome_19_FD_205665 | JGI IMG/M metagenome (GOLD analysis project Ga0325403, IMG submission 205665) | Populus deltoides microbial communities from Bellville, Georgia, United States - Xylem-PdKOR-R4 | ecosystem: Host-associated > Plants > Phyllosphere > Stem > Wood/Secondary xylem... | reverse complement strand
CCTCGGTGGCCTCGGTGCTGCGCGTGGAAGGGGATCGTTGATGGCGAGTCAGTGGCGCGGGGTCGTCGAGGAGTACCGGGACCGGCTGCCCGTCGTGGCCGACGCCCCGGCGGTCACGCTGGGGGAGGGCGGCACGCCGCTCGTGCGCGCGCGCACCCTGTCGGAGATGACCGGGTGCGACGTCCGGCTGAAGGTCGAGGGCTGCAACCCCACGGGGTCCTTCAAGGACCGCGGCATGACCGTGGCGATGACGCGGGCCGCGGCGGACGGCGCTCGCGCCGTGATCTGCGCCTCCACGGGCAACACCTCAGCGGCCGCGGCGGCGTACGCGACGGCCGCCGGCCTCAGCTGCGGCGTGCTCGTGCCCGAGGGCCGCATCGCCATGGGCAAGCTCAGCCAGGCCGTGGCGCACGGTGCGACGCTGCTGCAGGTCGACGGCAACTTCGACGACTGCCTCACCGTGGCCCGCAAGATCTCCGAGGCCTACCCCGTCGAGCTGGTGAACTCGGTCAACCCGGCTCGCATCGAGGGCCAGAAGACCGCGGCCTTCGAGGTGGTCGACGCGCTGGGCGACGCACCCGACGTCCACTGCCTGCCCGTCGGCAACGCCGGCAACATCACCGCCTACTGGCGCGGGTACACCGAGTACGCCGACGCGTCGACCGGCGGACCGGCCACGCGCCGTCCGCAGATGTGGGGCTTCCAGGCCGCCGGCGCCGCGCCGATCGTGCTCGGTCACCCCGTCGACGCCCCCGACACGCTCGCCACCGCGATCCGCATCGGCAACCCGGCCTCCTGGCAGCAGGCGGTCGCGGCCCGCGAGGAGTCGGGCGGCGTCATCGAGGCCGTCACCGACGAGGAGATCCTCGCCGCGCACCGCCTCCTCTCGCGCCGCGACGGCGTGTTCGTCGAGCCGGCGTCGGCGGCCGGCGTCGCCGGCCTGCTGAAGAGGCACGCGGCGGGACAGGTCCAGAGCGGTCTGCGGATCGTCATCACCGTGACCGGGCACGGCCTGAAGGACCCGCAGTGGGCCCTGAAGGAGGCCGACGGCACCGAGGTGCTGCCGGTGCGCGTCGGCGTCGACGCCGTCTCGGCGGCGACAGCCCTCGGCCTGGAGTGACCCGCCGGTGAGCGCCCCCCGCGTCGTCCTCGGGCGGCGGGTCAGCGTCGTCGTGCCCGGTTCCAGCGCCAACCTGGGCCCCGGCTTCGACGCCCTCGGGCTGGCCCTCGGCCTCACCGACGAGGTGGAGGTCGAGGCGGTCGGCGCTGCCCCGCCGTCCGGAGCGCCGTCCGGGGTACCCGCCGCGACCGCGGAGGTCGTGGTCAGCGGCGAGGGCGCGGAGAGCATCGGCGGCGGCGAGGGGAACCTCGTGGTCCGCTCGGTGCGCGCCGCCCTGCACGCGGCGGGGGTGCCGGCGGCCGACCAGCCCGCCCTGCGCGTGACCAGCCGCAACGGGGTGCCCCACGGCCGCGGTGTCGGGTCGTCCGCTGCCGCGGTGGTCGCCGGGGCGGCCGCCGGCTCTGCACTGCTGGCCGAGCCGCTGGCGCCCGGGGCCCTGCTCGACCTGGTCTGCGGCCTCGAGGGGCACCCCGACAACGCCGCGGCGTCGCTGCTGGGCGGTCTCACGCTGGGGTGGCGCGACGGCGCCCACGGGCCGTGGCGCTCGGTGCGCGTCGAGCCCCACCCCGACCTCGTCCCGCTGCTGTGCCTGCCGGACGTCGAGCTGTCCACGGCGCGGGCCCGCGCGATGCTGCCGCTGCAGGTGCCCCACGGCGACGCCGCCCACGCCGCCGGTCGCGCCGCACTGCTCGTGGAGGCGCTCACGCGCAGCCCCCAGCTGCTGCACGCCGGCACCGAGGACCGCCTGCACCAGGCCCAGCGCGCGGCGGCGATGCCCGCCAGCGCCGCCCTGCTCGAGGCGCTCCGGTCCGCCGGGCACGCCGCCGTGGTGTCGGGCGCCGGCCCGTCGGTGCTCGTCCTCTGCCCCTCCGCCGAGCACGCGGCGCGCGCGCAGGACGTCGTGCGCAGGCACGCGGGATGGCGCACCGCCCGGCCCGGGGTCGCGCGCGCCGGAGCCGTCGTCAACGTCGTCGGCTGACCGCGGGGGTGCGGGCGGGGGCGATCCCCTCAGGTCCGCCGACCGCCCGCCGATGGACAGGTGCAGCCCTCCGCGGCTGTCCGGGTGATGCCGGGAGCCCTGCCCTCCGTCTCGGATCCCCTGCTCCGTCCGGGTGCTACTGTGTGGCCAGCCCTGCTGGTCCGCGCCGCGGCACCGATGTCGCCGCCATCCGCTGGCTCACGGGTCACACCACCTGCCGTGGATAACCACGGACCCCTCCGCTCTGCTGACGTCCCCTGAGGCGATGTCCGCTCAGCACTCCACCAGGGCTCCGCACGGCGAACACCTGCACCGAGACGGCCGCACGCGCTGTCCGGTGACCCGCCCCTGGCGCACGCCGGGGCGCTGACGAGGGGGAAGGACCTTCGTGACCGACACCACCGAGATCGCCGCGCCCGACGCTGACGCCGCCGCGGCGACCGAGCCGGGCGCGCGCCGCGCCGGGCTGACCGCGCTGCGCCTGCCCCAGCTGCAGGCCCTGGCGGTCGAGCTGGGCGTCGCGGGCACGGCCCGCATGCGCAAGAGCGAGCTGCTCGACGTGATCCGCGCCGCGCAGGGCTCGGGCCAGGGGGAGAGCCGCAGCGGCGCGGCGTCCACCCCCGCGGCGCGCACCACCGTGCGCCGCCAGCGCCGCTCGCCCGAGCAGACCCCCGAGCAGACCCCTGAGCAGACCCCCGAGCAGACCCCCGAGCAGACCCCTGGTCAGACCGGGGAGCAGGCCGCGGAGCGGTCTCAGGGCGGGGGCCCGGAGGCACCCGCGGCCCAGACGGCCCCGTCCGCGACCGCTGAGCCCGCCCCCGTCGAGCCCTCCGCGCCGGCGGTGGAGCAGCACGACCGCTCCGTCGCGCCCGCTGAGCAGACGAGCCCCGCGGGCGCGGACGCCCCGGGGGAGGAGCGGCCCCCGCGTCGTGCGCGCAGCGCCCGGCGCGGTGTCGAGACCCCCGAGCGGGCCCCCGCCGCGGGAGAGCCCCGCACGGACGCGGCCGCCGAGTCCCCGGTGCGCGCGGACCGCGTGGAGCCCCAGGACCGCGTCGAGCGCCAGGACCGCGTCGAGCGGCCCGAGCGCACCGACCGCACCGAGCGCGCCGAGCGCCAGGACCGCACCGAGCGCGCCGAGCGCCAGGACCGCACCGAGCGCGCCGAGCGCCAGGACCGCGTCGATCGGCCCGAGCGCGCCGAGCGCCAGGACCGCGTCGAGCGGCCCGAGCGTCACGACCGCACCGAGCGGTTCGAGCGGCCCGAGCGCGTCGAGCGCCAGGACCGCACCGACCGGCTGAGCCCGAGCCAGCGCGAGGCCCGCGACCGCGCCGAGGAGGTGCGCCTCGACCTCGACCGCGCCCTCGCCGAGCGCAGCGAGCGGAACGACCGCGCGCGCCGCGAGCGCACCGGGGAGGGCAGGCCCGAGGACCGTCCCGCGGGCGTCGTCGACCGCACCGAGGTCCGCCCGGACCGCCAGCAGACCGTGACGCAGCAGGGCCCCGACGTCGACGGCTCCTCCGACACCCAGCTCGACGACGACGACCTCCTCGGTGGCCGTCGCGGGCGCCGTGGCCGCTACCGCGACCGCGACCGCGACCGGAAGGGCCGCCGCGGCCGCACCGAGTCGAGCGCCGACGCCGACGTGCCGGTGGAGGTCTCGCCGGACGACGTGCTGCTCCCCGTCGCGGGCATCCTCGACGTCTCGGACAGCTACGGCTTCATCCGCACCTCGGGCTACCTGCCCGGACCGGGTGACGTCTACGTGCCGCTGAGCCAGGTCCGCAAGGCCGGCCTGCGCGCCGGTGACGCCGTGACCGGCGCCGTCCGCGCGCCCCGCGACGGCGACCAGGCCCAGCAGGCCGTCAGCGGCACCCGCGGCGGCCAGAAGTTCAACGCCCTGGTGCGCCTGGACACCGTCAACGGGATGACCCCCGACGAGGCCCGCCGCCGTCCGGAGTTCAGCAAGCTCACGCCGCTCTACCCGAACGAGCGCCTGCGCCTGGAGACGGAGCCGGGCATCACCGCGACGCGCATCGTCGACCTGGTGGCCCCGATCGGCAAGGGCCAGCGCGGTCTCATCGTCTCCCCGCCCAAGGCGGGCAAGACGCTGATGATGCAGGCGATCGCGAACGCGATCAGCATCAACAACCCCGAGGTCCACCTCATGGTCGTGCTCGTCGACGAGCGCCCCGAGGAGGTCACCGACATGCAGCGGACCGTGAAGGGCGAGGTCATCGCCTCGACCTTCGACCGGCCCGCGTCCGACCACACCGCCGCCGCCGAGCTCGCCATCGAGCGGGCCAAGCGCCTGGTGGAGCTGGGCCACGACGTCGTCGTGCTGCTCGACTCGCTGACCCGCCTGGGCCGCGCCTACAACCTCGCCGCCCCGGCGAGCGGGCGCATCCTGTCCGGCGGTGTCGACGCCGCCGCGCTGTACCACCCGAAGAAGTTCTTCGGCGCGGCGCGCAACATCGAGAACGGCGGCTCGCTGACGATCATCGCCTCGGCGCTGGTCGAGACCGGCTCGAAGGCCGACGAGGTCATCTTCGAGGAGTTCAAGGGCACCGGGAACATGGAGCTGCGGCTCGACCGGCGCCTGGCCGACAAGCGGGTCTTCCCCGCTGTCGACGTGAACCCCTCGGGCACCCGCCGCGAGGAGATCCTCCTCGGCCGTGACGAGCTGACCGTTATGTGGAAGCTCCGCCGCGTGCTGACGGCGCTCGACAGCCAGCAGGCGCTCGAGCTGCTGCTGGGCAAGCTGCGGGACACCAAGAGCAACACCGAGTTCCTCAAGCAGGTGCAGACGTCCACCCCGGTGACGGGCAGCCGTCCGGCCGCCAAGGACTGAGCGGTCCGCTCCGCCTCGGAGCAGATCCGCACCGCGCAGCGGGCCCCGCCGGGAAGCACGGCGGGGCCCGCTGCGTTGCAGGAGGGGTCAGCAGCCCTTCCGACTGCTGGCAGAATGCTCGCCGGCTCCGGCTCACGTGCGCCCCCACCTGGTGGGCAGCACGACCCGGCGGCCACCGACACCGAGGAGCAGACGTGAAGACCGACATCCACCCCGACTACCACGAGACCACCGTGACGTGCACCTGCGGGAGCACCTTCACGACTCGCAGCTCCGCGCCGGGCGACGAGATCCGCGCCGACGTGTGCAGCGCCTGCCACCCCTTCTACACGGGCAAGCAGAAGATCCTCGACACCGGCGGCCGCGTCGCGCGCTTCAACGCCCGCTACGGCAAGAAGAGCTGAGACCGGTCCCCTCGACGCCGGCCCGTCCCGAGCAGGGGCGGGCCGGCGTCGTCGTCCCACCACCTGCAAGCCCGACCACCGGTCCGTCGTAGGAGTCCCTCGTGAGCACCCCTGGCGGCGATCCCGCCGCTGACCGGACCGACCGCCTCTCGGCGCTGCTGGCCGAGCACGCCGACGTCGAGCGCCAGCTGGCCGACCCGGCCGTCCACGCCGACGCCGCCCGAGCCCGAGCGCTCGGGCGTCGCTACGCCGAGCTCGGTCGCGTGGCCGCGGCGTCCGCAGCCCGCGACTCCGCCGAGGACGACCTCCTCGCGGGGCGCCAGCTCGCTGCCGAGGACGCCGCCTTCGCCGAGGAGCTCCCCGCCCTCGAGGCCGCGGCCCGGACCGCCGCGGACCGGCTGCGCGAGGTGCTCGCCCCGCGCGACCCCGAGGACGGCTCCGACGTGATCCTCGAGGTCAAGGCCGGGGAGGGCGGAGACGAGTCCGCACTGTTCGCCGGGGACGTCCTGCGGATGTACCTGCGGTGGGCCGAGCGCACCGGCTGGCGCACGGAGGTGCTGTCGGCCACCGAGTCGGACCTCGGCGGCTACAAGGACGTCTCGGTCGCGGTGAAGCGGCGCGGCGGTGACGACGCCGTCGACGGGCCCTGGGCGCGGCTGAAGTTCGAGGGCGGGGTGCACCGCGTGCAGCGGGTGCCCGTCACGGAGTCGCAGGGGCGCATCCACACCTCCGCCGTCGGCGTGCTGGTGGTCCCCGAGGTCGAGGACGCCGGGGAGGTCGAGATCGCGCAGAACGACCTGCGGATCGACGTCTTCAGGTCGTCGGGGCCCGGGGGGCAGTCGGTCAACACCACCGACTCCGCCGTGCGCATCACGCACCTGCCCACCGGCACCGTGGTGAGCTGCCAGAACGAGAAGAGCCAGCTGCAGAACCGCGAGCAGGCCATGCGCATCCTGCGGGCGCGTCTGCGAGCGGCCGCGCAGGAGGCAGCGGAGGCGTCGGCCTCGGCCACCCGCCGCTCGCAGGTGAGGACCGTGGACAGGTCCGAGCGGATCCGCACGTACAACTACCCGGAGAACCGGATCAGCGACCACCGCACCGGCTACAAGTCCTACAACCTCGACCAGGTCCTGGCCGGCGACCTCGACCCGGTCGTCCAGTCGTGCGTCGACGCCGACCTGGCCGCCCGCCTGGAGGCGCCCGTTGACTGACGGCTCTGGCAGCGGCGACGGGGCTGGCGGCGCTGTCCGCGGCGGAGACCTCGCCGGGGCCCTGCGCGCCGCGACCGCGAGGCTGGCAGCGGCGGGCGTCCCGTCGCCGCGGGCCGACGCCGAGCTCCTCGCCGCCTCCGTGCTCGGGCTCAGGCGCGGCGAGCTGGCCGCCGCGTCGCTGCGGGGCAGCCACCTCACCGCGGAGCAGGCCGGCGAGCTCGCGCGACTGGTGGCGCGCCGCGAGCGGCGCGAGCCCCTGCAGCACCTGCTGGGCAGGGCGCCCTTCCGCGGCCTGGAACTGGCCGTCGGCCCGGGCGTCTTCGTGCCCCGGCCCGAGACCGAGACCACGGCCGGCGTCGCCGTCGACGCCGCGCTCTCGGTCGCGGCCGCCGGACGGTCCCCGCTGGTGGTCGACCTGTGCACCGGGTCGGGGGCGATCGCGCTGGCCGTCGCCTCCGAGGCGCCGAGCGCCCTCGTCGTCGCCGTCGAGCTCGACACCGCGGCCCACGCGTGGGCGCGGCGCAACCTCGACGCCCACCCCGCGGGGGAGCGGGTCCGCCTCGTGCAGGGCGACGCCACCGCCCCGGACCTGCTGGCGGAGCTCGACGGGACGGTCGACGTCGTCGCCTCGAACCCGCCGTACGTCCCTCCCGGTGCCGTGCCGCGGGAGCCGGAGGTGCGCGACCACGACCCGGCGCTCGCCCTGTGGGGAGGCGGCGACGACGGCCTCGAGGTGCCGCGCGGCGTCGTCGCCCGGGCTGCGGCGCTCCTCGCGCCGGGCGGTCTGCTCGTCGTGGAGCACGCCGAGGTGCAGGGCCCCGCGCTGCGGGCCCTGCTCGCCCCGCCGGTGTGGTCGGGCGCCTCGACCTCTGACGACGCCACCGGCCGCCCCCGCGCCACCAGCGCCCGGCGGGCCTGACCACCACCTGAGCGCGCACCTGCCCTCGCGGTGCGGCGGGCGGTGAGAGACTGCCGGGGTGAGCAGCCGGTACGACTGCACCGACGCCGCGCAGCGGGAGGCGGGGCTGCGCCACGCGCGCGACGCCCTCGCCCGCGGCGAGCTCGTGGTGCTCCCCACCGACACCGTGCACGGCATCGCCGCCGACGCCTTCGACGCGGACGCCGTGGCGCGGCTGCTGGCGGCGAAGGGCCGCGGCCGCGCCATGCCGCCCCCCGTGCTCGTCTCCGACGCCCGCGTGCTCGACGGCCTCGCCACCGGCGTGCCGCCCACGGCCCGCGCCCTGGCCGAGGCCTTCTGGCCCGGGGGCCTCACCCTCGTGTGCCGAGCCCAGCCGTCGCTGCGCTGGGACCTGGGCGACACCGGCGGCACCGTGGCGGTGCGGGTGCCCGACCACGAGCTCGCGCGGGAGCTGCTGCGCGCCACCGGGCCCCTCGCCGTCAGCAGCGCCAACCTCACCGGCCGGCCGGCGGCGACGACGGCCGCCGAGGCGGAGGCCCAGCTCGGCGCCGCAGTGGCCGCCTACCTCGACGACGGGCAGCCCGCCCGCACCGAGGCCCCGCCCTCGACCATCGTCGACGCGACGGGCGAACGGCTGCGCGTCCTGCGCCGGGGGGCCGTGCCGACGGCGGCGCTGCGCCTGGTGGCCCCGGTCGACGACGACGACGAGCCCGCACCGGCTGCCCCGGGCGGTGACGCCGCAGCGGCCGGAGGGGCCGGGGCCGCCGGGGGCGGCTCCGCAGAGCCAGCCGGGTGAGGGCCTACCTGCTCCTGCTGCTGGTGGCGGCGGGGACGACGTACCTCGCGACGCCGCTGGCCCGGCGGGTGGCCGAGCGCTTCACCGCCATGACGCCCGTCCGCGACCGCGACGTCCACAGCGTCCCGACCCCGCGCCTGGGCGGCCTGGCCATGCTCGCCGGGGTCGCGGTGGCCTTCGCGGCGGCGAGCCGGATGCCCTTCCTCTCCGACCTCTTCACCGAGTCGCGACAGGCCTGGGCGGTCCTCGGCGCGGCCGCGATCGTCTGCCTGCTCGGGGTCGCCGACGACGTGTGGGGGCTCGACCCGCTCACCAAGCTGGCCGGTCAGGTGCTGGCGGCGGGGCTGATGGCGTGGCAGGGCGTGATGCTCCTGGCGCTCCCCGTCGCGGGGGGCCTGTGGGTGGGCTCCTCGGGCCTGCAGCTGGGCGTCACCGTGCTCGCGGTCGTGGTCGCGGTCAACGCCGTGAACTTCGTCGACGGGCTCGACGGGCTCGCGGCGGGGGTCGTCGGCATCGGGTCGGTGGCCTTCTTCACGTACTCCTACCTGCTCACGCGCGGCGCCAGCCCCGACAACTACGCCAACCTCGGCTCGATGGTGGTGGCGGTGCTCATCGGGGTCTGCTTGGGCTTCCTCCCGCACAACGCCCACCCGGCCCGGATCTTCATGGGCGACTCCGGCTCCATGCTGATCGGCCTGCTGCTGGCGGCGTCGGCGGTCTCGGTGACCGGCCGCTTCGACCCCCAGGCGATCGGCTCCGGGGCCCAGATCGTCCCGGTCTTCCTCCCGGTGCTGCTCCCGGTCGCCGTGCTCATGCTCCCCCTCACCGACCTGGTGCTGGCGGTGGTGCGGCGCGTGCTGGCGGGCCAGTCGCCCTTCGCGGCCGACAAGCTGCACCTCCACCACCGGCTGCTGTCCCTGGGCCACACCCACGCCCGCGCCGTGGGCGTGCTGTGGCTGTGGACCGCCGTCGTGTCCTTCGGGTACATCGCCCTCGCGTTCCTGCCCCTCCACCTCGTCCTGCCCACCTGGGCCGCGGTGCTGCTCCTCGCCGTCCTCGTGACGCTGGGCCCCAGGCGCGCCCGCGCCCGGCGACACGGCCCGGTGCTGCTGCGCGAGCGGCAGGCGGCCGAGCGGACGACGCCCGGAGCAGGGGCGAGCGGTGCTCCCGCCCCCGGTCCGCCGAGCCCGCAGCCCCCCTCGGCCTCGGCCGAACGGGTGAGGGGTCCGGGAGCGCCGCGCAGACCCGGAGCCACCCCGAGGAGCCGCACGTGAGGGGCCGGGGCCTGCTCCCGTCGATGCTGCGGATGTCCTTGCTCGCGTCCGCCGTCGCAGCCGTGGTGCTCCTGGTCGTCGGCTGGTCGGTCAGCGGCCCGTCAGCGGCCCTGGCGGCCGTCTCCGGCGCGGGCGCGGTCGTCGTGTTCAGCGGCACCACGCTGGTCGTGATGGGCCTGGCCCGCCACCTCGACCCGCCCATGCAGCTCGGCGTGGCGATGGCGGTCTACACGACCAAGGCCGGCCTGCTGTTCGTCGCACTGCCCGCACTGAGCCGAGTCGGTGACGCCGAGCTCCGGTGGGTCGGCGCATCAGTCGTCGTCGGGGTCGTGGCGTGGACCAGCGGGCTCCTGGTCGGAGCAGTGCGAGCGCGCCAGACCATCTACACCGGCACCACGTGCGACACCCCGTGACCCGGCACGCCCACCGCATCCGCGTGCTGGTGACGACGGTGTCCCGGGTCGAACCCGTCGTGCCGGGTGAGGTGACGCGCGCTCACCCCCAGGAGCCGCCCCCGCAGCCTCACCGCGCACCGCGGCTGGTCGGGCGCGGCCGAGCAGGTGCGGCTGAGCACCGCCTGTCGGTGCACCGAGCGCGACCACCGCGAGCTGGAGGGCGCCCCCGAGCCTGGCGGGACCACGGGCCGGACCGACCCGGACGGGGTGGCACCGCCTCAGCACTCGCTCTGCCGCGCACGCCGCTGCACCGCTGCCGCTGACCAGGACGACGGAGGGTCTGGCGGGATCGGGCTGGGAGGGCTTGCAGCGCACCCTGGCAGCTGCTGGAGAGCTCGGGACGGTGCCCGTGTCGTGGTCCACCGACCGGTCGGCCTGCCCGGCCCCACCAGCGGGGCTCACCTGCATCCCGTGGGGTCCCGACGAGCTGCCGCCCGTTCCTGCCGCCGCCGTCGCCGGGGTCTGACGCCCTGGATGCTCATGACCCCGCAGGTGGAGGAGCCCTGCTGCGCTGCTAGAGTCCAGCCCGCGATGACTACAGCGCCGACGCCCGCCACCGCTGCGCAAGACGCTTCCCTCCGAGGTTCCTCGGCGACCAGACGCTCCGACGTCACGGTCTCCGTTCCTCCGGAGTCGAACGGCAGCAACGCGATGTGGGGTGTCCCCTCGTACTTCCTGGCCGGGGTGCTCCTCCTGGGGCTTCCTGGGTGGTTGGTGGACCGCTGGCTGGGCACCCACGGCTTCGTGGCCGTCGGAGTCCTGGCAGGCATGGGGCTCGCGATGTACGTCATCTGGGTCCGCTACGTTGGTCCCGCCACCGCGGCAGCGGCCGACACCTCCGGTGGCGCCCGCCCCGCCCGCAGCGACGAGGAGAGCGCCTGATGCCGTACGCCCTGGCCAGCGGAGGGTTCGAAGCCCCGGGAGTGTCCAGTTTCTGGCACCCGCTGATCGGCGACGGTGCCTTCGCCATCACCCGCACGATGTTCGTGGCCGTGCTCTCGGTGATCCTCATCGCCCTGGTCATGACGGCTGTGTCCCGACGCCTCCAGCTCGTCCCCGGACGAACGCAGTTCGCGGTCGAGGGTGTGTACAACATCGCGCGGAACCAGATCGGCGTGGACTTCATCGGTGAGGCGCGCCTGCGCCCCTTCCTGCCGCTGCTCGTCTCGCTCTTCCTCTACATCCTCGTCAACAACCTCGCCGGGATCATCCCGTTCGTCCAGTTCCCGACGATGAGCCGCTTCGGCTATGCCGTCGGACTGACAGCGATCGTCTTCGTCGTGTACCACGCGGTCGGCATCCGGAAGAAGGGCCTCGGCGGTTACCTGGCCGGGATGATGCCTCCTGGCGTGCCGATCCTGCTGGCGCCCATCGTCTACGTGCTCGAGCTGCTCACGTACTTCGTGACGAGGCCGCTCACGCTGTCGCTGCGACTGTTTGCGAACATGTTCGCCGGCCACACCCTCCTGCTGGTGTTCGCACTCGGCGGTGAGTACCTCCTCCTTCACGGCGGGAACGTCGTGCTGCAGGGCGCGGGCATCGCCAGCTTCCTGATGTTCATCCTCATGACCTTCTTCGAGCTGCTGGTGCAGTTCCTGCAGGCCTACATCTTCGTGCTGCTCACCGCCTACTACATCGCCGACGCGATGGCCGAGGAGCACTGAGGCGGCCAGAGTCGCCCGCCCCCCGACCACCCAAGACCCACCAGACCCGGCGCGCTGTGCGCCGCAACGAAAGGGAGCAGCATGGAAGGCAGCCTCAACGCCGTCGGTTACGGTCTCGCCGCGATCGGTCCCGCCATCGCCGTCGGCCTGATCTTCGCCGCTTACATCAATGGCGTCGCCCGCCAGCCGGAGGCTCGCGGTCTCCTGCAGCCGATCGCCATCCTGGGCTTCGCCCTCGCCGAGGCCCTCGCGATCCTGGGCTTCGTTCTCGCCTTCATCGCCTGACGTCCCGTCGGACGGGTGAGCTGGAGCTGGAGGAGTGAACGTGCTGCAAGTAGCAGAGACGGAGTCTGAGGGCGGCTTCTGGGCGAACGCCTATCCGATCATCCCCCACCCCGGGGAGCTGATCGTCGGCCTCATCGCCTTCGGCGTCATCTACTTCGTCGTCGCCAAGCTGGTCGTCCCGCGCTTCGAGACGGCCTACGCCCAGCGCCGCGAGGCGATCGTCGGCGGCATGGAGAAGGCCGAGCGTGCTCAGGCCGAGGCCGAGGCGGCCCTCGAGGAGTACCGGGCACAGCTCGCGGACGCGCGGGCCGAGGCGGCGCGCATCCGCGAGGAGGCGCGCTCCGAGGGCGTGAAGATCATCGCTGAGATGCGCGACCGGGCCTCCGCCGAGGCCGCGCGCATCACGGAGTCGGCCTCGCGCCAGGTCGAGGCCGAGCGCCAGGCCGCCGTCACCTCGCTGCGCACCGAGCTGGGCGGCCTGGCCACCCAGCTGGCCGGTCGCATCGTCGGCGAGGCGCTGACCGACTCCGCGCGCCAGTCGCGCATCGTCGAGCGCTTCCTCACCGAGCTCGAGCAGTCGTCTCCCGAGGACGTCCGCGCGAGCGCCACCACCGCCGAGCCCACGACGTCCGCGACCAGCGCGGGCCCGTCGTCGGGTGGCGCGCACCGGGTCCCCTGATGCGCGGCGCCTCGCGAGTCTCCCTGGCCGCCGCGCAGGACCGGCTCGAGCCGCTCCTGGCACGGGGTGGGGCCTCGGCCCTCGGCCTCGAGCTGTACTCGGTGGCCGGCCTGCTCGACACCTCCGTCGGGCTCCGCCGGGCGCTGACCGACAGCACCCGGTCCGACGCCGACCGCGCGGCCCTGGCCGAGCGGCTGCTCAGCCGCCAGGTCTCGGGGCCGGCGCTCGACGTCGTGACCGGTCTCGTGCGCAGCCGCTGGTCGGAACTGCGCGATCTCGGCGACGCCCTGGAGGCCCTCGGCACCCAGGCGCTGCTGGCGGGTGCCGAGTCCGACGGCGTCCTCGACACCGTCGAGGACGAGCTGTTCAGGTTCTCGCGCCTGGTCGCGGGTGACCGCGCCCTGGCCACGGGCCTCGACGACGGCCGGGCCACCCCGGCCCAGCGCGGAGCGCTGGTCGACTCGCTGCTGGCCTCCCGGGCCGAGCCGACGACGACGGCGCTCGTGCGCCAGGTGGTGACCGCTCCCCGCGGCCGCCGGGTCGCAGGTGCCCTGGACGACCTCCTCGAGAGCGCCTCCGCACGACGGTCCCGCCTCCTGGCGGTCGTCACCGCGGCGGTGCCCATGACCGCGATCCAGCAGGACCGCCTGGCCGCAGCGCTGGCGCGCGTCTACGGCAAGCACGTCCAGGTGCAGGTCGACGTCGATCCAGAGGTGCTCGGCGGCCTGCGCGTGCAGGTCGGCGACGAGCTCCTCGACGCGACCACCGCCAGCCGCCTCGCCGCCGCCCGGCGTCGAGTGGTCGGCTGACCCCGCGACCGCGGGGACACTGGAACCACTGACGAACCACCACGACCAGGGAGCAGGAACACACGATGGCGGAGCTCACGATCCGGCCTGAGGAGATCCGCGGCGCGCTCGAGGACTTCGTCTCCTCGTTCACGCCCAGCGGCAGCTCCCGCGAGGAGATCGGCACGGTCACCGAGGCGGGAGACGGCATCGCCCGCATCGAGGGCCTGCCCGGTGCGATGGCGAACGAGCTGCTCCGCTTCGAGGACGGCACCCTCGGCCTCGCGCTGAACCTCGACGAGCGCGAGATCGGCGCCATCGTCCTGGGGGAGTTCGCCGGCATCGAGGCCGGCCAGCCGGTGCACCGCACCGGTGAGGTGCTCTCCGCCCCCGTCGGCGACGCCTTCCTGGGCCGCGTGGTCGACCCGCTGGGCAACCCGATCGACGGCCTCGGCGACATCAAGGCCGAGGGGACCCGTGCCCTGGAGCTGCAGGCGCCCTCGGTGGTGCAGCGCAAGTCCGTGCACGAGCCGCTGCAGACCGGCATCAAGGCCATCGACGCGATGATCCCGATCGGCCGCGGTCAGCGCGAGCTCATCATCGGTGACCGCCAGACCGGCAAGACGGCGATCGCGCTCGACACGATCATCAACCAGAAGGCCAACTGGGAGACCGGCGACCCGAAGAAGCAGGTCCGCTGCATCTACGTGGGGATCGGCCAGAAGGGCTCGACCATCGCCTCGGTGCGCGGCGCGCTCCAGGACGCCGGCGCGATGGAGTACACGACGATCGTCGCGTCTCCCGCGTCCGACCCGGCCGGCTTCAAGTACCTGGCGCCCTACACCGGCTCGGCCATCGGCCAGCACTGGATGTACGGCGGCAAGCACGTGCTGATCATCTTCGACGACCTGTCCAAGCAGGCCGAGGCCTACCGCGCCGTGTCGCTGCTGCTGCGCCGCCCGCCGGGCCGCGAGGCCTACCCGGGTGACGTCTTCTACCTGCACTCCCGGCTGCTCGAGCGCTGCGCGAAGCTCTCCGACGAGCTGGGCGCCGGCTCCATGACGGGTCTGCCGGTCATCGAGACGAAGGCGAACGACGTGTCGGCCTACATCCCGACGAACGTCATCTCCATCACCGACGGCCAGATCTTCCTGCAGTCGGACCTCTTCAACGCCAACCAGCGCCCCGCCGTCGACGTCGGCATCTCGGTGTCGCGCGTGGGTGGCGACGCCCAGATCAAGGCCATGAAGAAGGTCTCGGGCACGCTGAAGCTGGAGCTGGCGCAGTACCGCTCGCTCCAGGCCTTCGCGATGTTCGCCTCCGACCTGGACGCGGCCAGCCGCAACCAGCTGTCGCGGGGTGAGCGGCTGACCGAGCTCCTCAAGCAGCCCCAGTACTCCCCGTTCCCGGTCGAGGAGCAGGTCGTCTCCGTCTGGGCCGGCACCAACGGCAAGATGGACAAGATCCCCGTCGCCGACGTGCGTCGCTGGGAGTCGGAGATGCTCGACCACCTGCGTCGCAACGACGTCGCCCTGGCGACGATCCGTGAGACCGGCCTCCTGGGCGACGACACCGTCCAGGCGCTGTCGAAGGCCATCGACGACTTCAACGCCGGCTTCCGCACCAGCGAGCAGGGCGGTGCCGACGCAGGCCCGTCCGAGGACGCGCTCGACGACGTGCAGAACGAGCAGATCGTGCGCCAGAAGTCCTGATGACGACCACCGACCCGCGAGCGACGAGCACCCCGAGAGGAGGCACCCGTGGCAGGCCAGCTGCGTGAGTACCGGAGCCGCATCCGCTCCACCCGGAACATGCAGAAGATCTTCCGGGCGATGGAGCTGATCGCGACGTCGCGCATCACCAAGGCGCGCCAGGCGGTGGCCGCGTCCTCGCCCTACGCCCGTGCGCTGACGCGTGCGGTGTCGGCGGTGGCGACGTTCACGGACGCCGAGCACCCGCTGCTCACCGAGCGCGCGAACCCGAGCCGTGCGGCGGTGCTGGTGGTCACCAGCGACCGCGGCATGGCGGGGGCGTACTCCTCCAGCGCCATCAAGGAGGGGGAGCGCCTCATGGCGACCCTGCGCGAGCGCGGCGTCGAGCCGGTGCTGTACGTGCTCGGCCGCAAGGGCGTGACCTACTACCGCTTCCGCCGCCGGGCGATCGAGGCGGAGTGGGTCGGTTCCTCGGAGTCGCCGACGTACGAGCTGGCCGACGAGGTCGGCGAGACCCTCGTCGAGGCCTTCCAGAAGACGGGCGCCGAGGGCGGCGTCGACGAGATCCACGTGGTGTCCACGCGCTTCCTGTCGATGGTCACCCAGGAGCCGCAGGCGCTGCGCCTGCTGCCGCTGGAGGTCGTCGAGGGCGTCGAGGAGCCCGCCTCGGACGAGGTGCTCCCGCTCTACGAGTTCGAGCCCGACGCCGAGACGGTGCTGGATGCGCTGCTGCCGCGCTACGTCAGCGCCCGCATCTTCAACCTGCTCCTGCAGGCCGCCGCCAGCGAGCACGCTGCCCGGCAGCGCGCGATGAAGTCGGCCGGCGACAACGCCGACGACCTCATCAAGAACTTCACCCGGCTGGCGAACCAGGCGCGCCAGGCCGAGATCACGCAGGAGATCACCGAGATCGTCAGCGGTGCTGACGCGCTGACCTCGGCCCGCTGACCCACCTGACTGACACTCCGGAAGGACCCGCCATGACCGCGACCGCCGAGCGCCCCGCTCAGACCGACCCCGCTGGTGCCACCGGCCGCATCGTCCGGGTCACCGGGCCGGTCGTCGACGTCGAGTTCCCCGGCGACGCCGTCCCCGACATGTACAACGCGCTCACCATCGACTACGAGCTCCTGGGCGAGAAGCTCACGCTCACGCTCGAGGTGGCGCTGCACATCGGTGACAACCAGGCGCGCGCCATCGCCCTGAAGCCGACCGACGGCCTCGTGCGCGGCATGGAGGTCAAGGACACCGGCAGCCCGATCTCCGTGCCCGTCGGCGACGTGACCCTCGGTCACGTCTTCAACGTGAACGGCGTGCCGCTGGACCTCGCCGAGGGCGAGACGCTCGAGATCACCGACCGCTGGCCGATCCACCGCAAGGCGCCCGCCTTCGACCAGCTCGAGTCGAAGACCACGATGTTCGAGACCGGCATCAAGGTCATCGACCTGCTGACCCCGTACGTGCAGGGCGGCAAGATCGGCCTGTTCGGCGGCGCCGGCGTGGGCAAGACCGTGCTCATCCAGGAGATGATCCAGCGCGTCGCCCAGAACCACGGCGGTGTGTCCGTCTTCGCCGGGGTGGGGGAGCGCACCCGCGAGGGCAACGACCTCATCGCGGAGATGGAGGAGGCCGGCGTCTTCGACAAGACCGCGCTGGTCTTCGGCCAGATGGACGAGCCGCCGGGCACGCGCCTGCGCGTCGCCCTGAGCGCGCTGACGATGGCGGAGTACTTCCGCGACGTCCAGAACCAGGACGTCCTGCTCTTCATCGACAACATCTTCCGCTTCACCCAGGCCGGTTCCGAGGTGTCGACCCTGCTGGGCCGCATGCCCTCGGCCGTGGGCTACCAGCCCAACCTGGCGGACGAGATGGGTGTGCTCCAGGAGCGCATCACCTCCACGCGCGGTCACTCGATCACCTCGCTGCAGGCGATCTACGTGCCGGCCGACGACTACACCGACCCGGCGCCGGCCACCACGTTCGCGCACCTCGACGCGACCACGGAGCTGTCTCGCGAGATCGCCAGCCGCGGCCTCTACCCGGCCGTGGACCCGCTGACCTCGACCAGCCGGATCCTCGACCCGCGCTTCCTGGGTCGCGACCACTACGAGACCGCGATCCGCGTCAAGCAGATCCTCCAGCGCAACAAGGAGCTGCAGGACATCATCGCGATCCTCGGCGTCGACGAGCTGTCCGAGGAGGACAAGGTCGTCGTGAACCGGGCGCGCCGCATCCAGCAGTTCCTGTCGCAGAACACGTACATGGCCGAGAAGTTCACGGGCGTGCCCGGCTCGACCGTGCCGCTCAAGGACACCGTCGAGTCCTTCTCCAAGATCGCTGACGGCGAGTACGACCACGTCGCCGAGCAGGCCTTCTTCAACGTCGGGTCCATCGAGGACGTCGAGAAGAAGTGGGCGGAGATCAAGAAGGAGACCGGCGAGTGAGCCTGAAGGTTCAGGTCGTCTCGGCGGAGCGCGAGCTCTGGACGGGTGACGCCACCATGGTCGTCGCCCGCACCGAGGAGGGGGAGATCGGCATCCTGACCGGTCACGTCCCCACCCTGGCCGTGCTGGCCGCGGGCGAGGTGCGGGTCGAGGCTCCCGGCGGGGGCGTCACTGCGCAGGTCGACGGCGGGTTCCTGTCCGTCGAGCACGACACCGTGCTCGTCGTGGCGGAGCGCGCCACCGTGGGCGAGCGGGCTTCCAGCTGACACCAGAAGGCATCCTGGTCGACGCCGCGGTGATCGCGGCGTCGATCCTGGTGCTGGTCGCGATCCTCCTGTTCGGGGTCGCGCTGCGCCGCAGGTACCTCACCGGGGTGCCCGGCAGCTTCGACTGCGCCGTCCGCCGCAGGGGCCGTGCGTGGGTGTCGGGCATCGGGCGCTTCGGCAGTCACGACGTCCAGTGGTGGAGCGTCCTGTCGGTGCTCCCGGGCCCGCGGGCCACGTGGTCGCGGGCTGACATCGAGGTCGTCGGACGGCGCCTCCCCAGCGTCGAGGAGGGCGTGGCCCTCCAGCCGGGTGACGTCGTCGTCCGGTGCACGTTCCGCGGGTCGTGCCTCGAGCTGGGGATGTCATCGGACGCCGCGACCGGCTTCACCTCGTGGCTCGAGGCCGCGCCCCCCGGCGCTCCGGGACACCCCGCGATCTGACCCGCACCGCCCGCGGTCACGCGGCGCGCAGCAGAGCGCGGGCGGTCCGCTCGTCCTCGGGGAACACCAGCACCCTGGGGCCGTCCGTCGTCGGGGCGAGGGTGGCCCTGAGACCGGCCGCGGCGAGCCGCTGCCGGTCGACCTCGGCCTCGACGAACGTGTCCGGCTCGCTCACGACGACCAGCAGCCCGTACTCGTCAGCCCGGCCCGCGCGCGGCTTGCGCGCCACGACCGAGTGCCCCTTGGCGAACGTCCACCGCAGCGCCAGGACGAGCAGTCCCAGCATCACCAGGGACAGCAGCAGCCCGACCAGGGGTCCCGGAACGCCGCCACCTGTCAGTCCCACGGGGACATCGTGCGCTCCGACGGGCCCGCTGACCAGCCTGGGGCCGCGCGTCAGAACAGGCGGGACTCCACGTCGTCGACTCCCCGCAGCGCGTCGTAGTCGAGGACGAGGCACCGGATGCCCCTGTCGGTGGCCAGCACCCGCGCCTGGGGGCGGATCTCCTGGGCCGCGAGGACGCCCTCGACCGGTGCGAGCAGGGGGTCGCGGTTGAGGAGCGCGAGGTAGCGGGTGAGCTGCTCCACGCCGTCGATCTCCGCGCGGCGCTTCACCTCCACGGCCACGGTGCCGCCGCGGGGGGAGCGCACGAGCAGGTCGACAGGACCGATCGCGGTGGGGTACTCGCGCCGCACGAGCTGGTGGCCCTCACCGAGGAGGTCGACCTGCTCGGACAGGAGCTTCTGCAGCTGGGCCTCCACGCCGTCCTTCACCAGGCCCGGGTCGACGCCCAGCTCGTGGCTCGAGTCGTGGAGGACCTCGTGGACGGCGACGACGAGGCGGTCCTCGGTCTTGGCGGAGCGCACCGACCACACCTGCTCCGCCCCGGCGGCGGCGTGCGGGCCCGTCGCCGGCTCCACCGACAGCGCGCACGGGGGGCTCATCCAGTTCAGCGGCTTGTAGGAGCCGCCGTCGGAGTGCACCAGCACGCTCCCGTCGGCCTTGACGAGCAGGAGGCGCGTGGCGAGGGGCAGGTGGGCGTTGAGCCGTCCCTCGTAGTCCACGGAGCAGCGGGCGATGACGAGGCGCACGAGCGGCGAGGGTAGCGAGCGCGCTGATGGTCGAAGATGGTGGTGTGCCCCGCCGCCGGACAGTGAGCAGACGCCGCGCCGGCGCCACCGCCACCGCCCCCACCCGACCCGTCGGCTGGGCCACGGGCGAGAGCGCCGCCGACGGCGAGTGGCTGGTGCGCGCCGTGCCCGGTGCCGCCGCGCTCAAGCCCTACCGCTGCCCCGGCTGCGACCAGCTGATCCCCCCGGGGACGGCCCACGTGGTGGCCTGGCCGGCAGACGCGCCGCCCGGTGTCGGTCCTGCCGAGCGGCGGCACTGGCACCGGTCGTGCTGGCGCGCCAGGGCCAACCGCCGGCCCCGCTGACCCGGCGCTGACCCGGCGCTGACCCGGCGCCGATCCGCCAGAAGGCCCCGGGGGCCGCCGCCGCGTCGCTACCGTGGCGGCCATGCTCGTCGCCTTCTCCGTGGCCCCCGCCGGCACCACCGACCCCACCGGGTCCGTCGCGGCCGCCGTGGCCGACGCCGTCCGCGTGGTGCGCTCCAGCGGGCTCCCGCACAGCACCGATTCGATGTTCACCACCGTCGAGGGCGAGTGGGAGGAGTGCCTGGACGTCGTGCGGCGGGCCTGCGAGGCCGTGGGCGCGCACAGCGACCGGGTCTCGCTGGTGCTCAAGGCCGACATCCGGCCCGGCCGCACGGGAGAGATGCAGGCCAAGCTGGACCGCCTCGAGGCCGCCGTCGAGCGGGCCGAGGGAGAGCCCGGCCGGGGCCAGTGACGGCCCGCTGACGGTCGGCCGAGGGCGCTGACGGGGTGGTGACGGGGTGGTGAGGGAACGGTGAGCGGCGGAGACGCCGCGGTGCTCCCGCCGGTGGAGACGCGCCGCGACGCGCGTCCGGCCCGAGGGGTCCGGGGTGCCCGACCCCGCACAGGCCTCCGGGGGCGGTGGGTCGCCGCGCTCGCCGTCGTCCTGCTCCTGACCGGTGCCCTCCTCGCGACGGTCGCCCGCCCGGCGCGCGAGGCCCGTGCGACCGTCCCGACGGCGGGCTCGGCACCGCTGCTCGTCCTGGACGCGTCCGTCCTGGGTGGGCTCGACGGGCGCGACGGAGCGGTGGCGGTGCGCGCCACGGGCTCCGGTCCCGTGCTGGTGGCCACCGGTACCGCAGCCGACGTCTCGGCCTGGGCCGACGGGGCGGCCACCACGACCGTCACCGCGGCGGACACCGCCGGGTCCCTGACCGCCTCCACCTCCCAGGGCGAGGCGCAGGTGCCCGACCCCGCCGGGTCCGACCTCTGGACGGCGCAGGCCACCGGCACCGGCAGCGCCGAGCTGACCACCGAGCTGACCACCGAGCTGAGCACCGAGCTGACCACCGGTGCGCCCCTGGCCGTGCTCGTCGCCGCCGACGGCGCCACCCCGGCGCCCACGGCGGTCGAGCTGGTCTGGACGGAGCGTCCCGTGCCGCTGGTCGCCTGGGTCCTGCTGGGGGCCGGGGCGCTCCTCGGGCTGCTCGCCGGGCGCAGGCCCCCGCGCCGAGAGCCCGTCGTGGTGGTCCTGCCGGTGACGGGGCCGGTGGCAGCCCGGAGCCCCGGACCCCGACCCCCCGTGCGCGAGGCCTCCGCTGACGCCGACGACACCGAGCCGGTCCTCCTGCGCCGTCCCCGGGGCAGCGACCGGCGGAGCCCGCGGTGAGGCCCACCGGGGCCCCGCGGTGGGCCGGGGCGCTCACGGCCGCGGGTCTGGTCCTCGCGGTGGCCGGGTGCTCGCCCGGCTCGCCGGGCGACCGGGCCGCGGCCCCCGGGCCGGTCCCCGCCGTGGTGACCGCCCAGGTGTCGCACGTGCTCACCGCGGTCGGCCAGGTGGACCCCGCGGCGCTCGACGGGCGCTTCGGGGGCGCTGAGCTCGACGTGCGCAGGGCGGCGGTCGCGGTTCGCGCGCAGGTCCCCACCGCCCCGGAGCCGGCGCCGCTGGCTGGTCGCGTGCTGATGACGGCGGTCCCGCCGACGGGGGAGTGGCCCCGGTGGTTCGTGACGGCCCTGGAGCCCGGGGGCGGTGCCGTGCCGCAGGTGGTCGTCCTGGAGCAGGCGGGGCCGCGCGACCCCTACCGGGCGGTCGCCGCAGCCGCCGTCCTCCCCGGGGCGTCGCTGCCCGAGCTCGCGCGCGACGGCGAGACGGCCGAGCCCCTGGCCGCGGACGCCGCCGGCCTGCTCGCCACACCCGCCGACGCCCTGAGCGGGTACGCCGACGTCCTCACGCGCGGCGACGAGGCACCGGCGGCGGCGTCGACCGTCGACGACGCCCTCCGCACCCAGGTGTTGAGCGAGCAGCAGGCGGAGCGCGACGGGGTGTCCCAGTTCGTCGAGTACACCGCTGCGCACGCCCCCCGGGAGGGGGCGGTCTGGTCGCTGCGGACCGCGGACGGAGGAGCGCTGGTGCTGGGGGTGCTCTCCGGGACGCGCTCCTTCACGCCCCGCGGCGTCGGCGTCAGCCAGACGCTGCCCCCGGACCTCGCGGCCCTCGCGGGCCGGTCGGACGCCCCGGACGGGCTGGAGGTCCGGACGGCGGAGGTCGTCGTGCTGCACGTCCCCGCGGCGGGGGCAGCGGCGCGGGTGTCGCTGGTCGCGGGAGCGCGGGGCACCACGGGCGTCGAGGTCCGCTGACCCCTGGGGGAGGATGGGGCCATGAGCACCCCGGCGAGCCGCCCCGGCCCGCGCATGGACCTGCGCGGCGCCGTCGACCTCTCGAGCCTGGCCAACCGCGCGCAGCGCCCCACCGCCACCGGCCCCACGACCACCGGCTCCGCCGCGGGGCAGCGCCCGCCGTCGGACGCCGCCGGGGGCGCCTCGCCCCAGGCGCCCGAGGGGGAGGGGCCCCGCGTCGTCGTCGACGTGACCGACGCGGAGTTCGGCGCGCTGGTCCAGCTGTCCGCGCAGGTGCCCGTCGTGGTCGACCTGTGGGCCACCTGGTGCGGGCCGTGCAAGCAGCTGTCGCCGGTCCTGGAGCGCCTGGCGGAGGAGTACGCGGGCGCGTTCCTCCTCGCCAAGGTCGACGTCGACGCGAACCAGCAGATCGCCGCCGCGTTCCAGGTGCAGTCCGTCCCCACGGTGGTGGCCGTCCTCGGCGGCCAGCCCGTGCCGCTGTTCCAGGGCGCCTACCCCGAGCCCCAGGTGCGCCAGGTGCTCGACGAGATGCTCAAGGTCGCCGCCCAGAACGGCATCACCGGCCGCGTCCCGTCCCCGGACGCCGCCGGCGCCCCCGGCGAGGGCGTGCCCGAGCAGCCGCCGCTGCCGCCCCTGCACGCGGAGGCGGAGGACGCCCTCGCCCGCGACGACCTCGACGGCGCTGCCCGCGCCTACGAGCGCGCCCTCGCGGAGCAGCCCGCCGACGCCGAGGCGCGCACCGGCCTGGCCCGCGTGGGCGTCCTGCGCCGCACGCTCGGCGCTGACCCCGCGGCTGCCCGCGCCGCCGCTGACGCTCCGGGTGCCGACGTCGAGGCCGTGCTCCTCGCCGCCGACCTCGACCTGCTCGACGGTCACGTCGACAGCGCCTTCGCCCGCCTGGTCGCGCTGGTGCGCGTCTCGCACGGGGACGACCGCGACCGCGCGCGCACCCACCTCGTCGACCTCTTCGAGGTCGTCGGCTCCGACGACGAGCGCGTCGCCCCCGCGCGCCGCGCCCTGGCCGCCGCCCTGTACTGACGGGTGCCGCCGGCCGTCCGACGGCCGCGGCACCACGACGGCGGGCGCCGACCACC
>Ga0325403_1000926_pt1 | contig 23110 bp, 16 predicted proteins | sample PopdelMetagenome_19_FD_205665 | JGI IMG/M metagenome (GOLD analysis project Ga0325403, IMG submission 205665) | Populus deltoides microbial communities from Bellville, Georgia, United States - Xylem-PdKOR-R4 | ecosystem: Host-associated > Plants > Phyllosphere > Stem > Wood/Secondary xylem... | reverse complement strand
ATAATATAATTTGTTTTAAAATATTTAACCAAATACATTTCATTATTTAATAAAGAAATTCTAGATTAAAAGAAATCTATTTTAAAAATACCATGACATGCTATGATCATCATCACAAATACTAACTTAGATTAAAGGGTTTGAAACAGATAAAGGAAAGTTTGTATTTAAGTCTTAAAAGTATTTTTTTTAATTTTTTTAATTTTAAATTAATATTTTTTTTGATATTTTTAGATTATTTTAACGTGCTGATGTTAAAAATAATTTTTTTAAAAATATTATTTTGATATATTTTTAAATAAAAAACACTTTAAAAAATAACTACAACCACACTTTCAAACACTCTAAAATAATTAACTCTCAAGGAAAAAAAAGAAGTTGTTTATTCAATATTTTATTTTTCTTTTCCTTACATGAATGAGCTCTAACTTAATTTTTAAAAAATATCAAGGAAAAAAAAGAAGTTATTTATTCAATATTTTATTTTTCTTTTCCTTACATGAATGAGCTCTAACTTAATTTTTAAAAAATATCAATTAAGAATAATAGCATGAAAACTCAATAAACTTCAAATTAAGGTTGTGTTTGTTTTTTGAAACAAATGCAACAAGGTGTTTGGTAACAAATCAAATTGTGTTTTGTACTGTGGGGCCTATTAAAAAATTGAATTTGAAACATAAATTTTACATGATTTTTTAACTATGTTTCGTAAAATCTAGTTTATTTTTGCAATTTAAAAGCATTTTTGAAAACATTTAATTTGTTTGCTTCAAATTAATATATTTTTGGTGTTTTTAGATAATTTTAATACGCTGATATCAAAAATAATTTTTTTTAAAAAAATATTATTTTAATATATTTTTCAAGTGAAAAACATTTTAAAAAACATTTTTGAAAAAAATTAATTTTTTTTTATTTTTTTGCTTCAAATTAATATATTTTTGGTGTTTTTAGATAATTTTGATATGCTGATATCAAAAATAATTTTTAAAAATAAAAAAAATATTATTTTAATGTATTTTTCAAGTGAAAAATATTTTAAAAAGCAACTGCAACCATATTTTCACTAAACATTTTATACATGTTTTTTTGCTATACATAAACTTTAATTATAATTTTTACCAAACATATATCTAAATCTAACTAACCATAACTAATTATATTTTTTTTTAACTTATTTTTTTTAAATTACAATCATAAAAAAAAAAAAATACCTGAGATGTTTATTTTAGCTTGCACGGAATTTTATATCTGTAACATATACATAAAAAAGTATTAAAATTCTCAAGTTAAAATCATTGTTTTTACCATAATTCAGTGTAAACTTTACCGTATCTAGCTCATTAGCTTTTTAGGCGAGGCATTTTAGTAATTTACCATAAGGTTCTTATCGAGGAACAATAACATCCGTCAATTAATTCAAACTTGCAAAGAAAAGAAAGACAAGACGCCCTGCTTTGAATTCTCTGCCGCCATGGGCGAAGTCTCTCGGTTTACCTTTTCTCTCTCTGACAAATGCTCTTCGAAGCCCGTGGACAAAACCCTTGCTGTTACTCATCGTCTGCTTCCGCTAAATCTCCGCTTGCCTGCAACTTCCCCCGTTAATCTCAACGTTAGACTCTCAATCTCAAGCTCAAGCTCGCGTGGCTGTGCGCTCAAATGCTCAGCTTCAACACCTGGTACCTAATTCTCACTTTCACTCTCTAAATTGCTTTGTTTTGCTTGTAGTTATTTTTGTGGCTTTTGATGAAATGATGTAAAAGACAATGAATTGTACTGTTTGGTTGTCAAGAAATGGAGGGAAAGGAAACGAAATTTAGCAAATTTGGCGGGGCCTGAACTCAGATGGTGGGAAAATCTATGGCCTTAAGTGAAGACACCCTGTAATCCAGAAAAAAAGATGGTGGCTTGGGGTGCAGTGACTTGGATACTTTTGATTTGAGTCTTTTAGCCAAGCAGGAGAGGAGGATTTGACAATCCTTCTTCATTGTCTGTTTGGGTTTGAAAGAGAATACCCTTCCTTATGCATCGTTGTTGATTGAAAATTTTGGATGTAAACTATCTTTTACTTGGGCAAATTTTGGGATTCGCAGCTGCCTAACAAAATCAAACTTTTTTGTTCTGTCACGATATTCTCCCAACAGCACAAGCTTTATGCAGGAGGGGTATTAGTGTTAATTGTTGTTGCAGCTTGCGTGGAAGATCAGACGAGTACCATGTGCATGCGTCTTTTGAATGTGTTCATGGAAGAGTTACTTGATTGGTTTCATCTCTGAGGATGGTGCCTGCTCATTTTTATGCTCTTAATGTAATGCAACTTTTCCTTCAGAATCGGGATTTCTTAGATCATAATTGTTTGGAATTTTTTTTTGTTACCTTTCGGTTTATTTGGGTGAAACAAAAGAATCTACTCCATGCCAAACCTGTCAAAAATCTCCCATCCAACAGGAGTTTTATGGGTTCTCATGCTTCTGAGTTTCATGCAATGGTTCTGTTTCACTCTCAACCAAGTAAGTAATCATGTATCTCCTGTCAATGATTGGCAGCCGCCTTCAGATCATTATATGAAGATGAGTGTTGATATTTTCAAGCCTGACAGGAGGAGGTGCTGGGGTGTTTTTTTTTTTTTCCTTTCTTCTTGGAAATTACAAATGTGAACTTATGGCAAGAAGGTCACTTCAAGAAGCCTCTGTCTTGGATCCAGCAATTATTGATGCTTATTCTATTTAGGAGGATTTGGTTTTGCTGCTGATTGTGGTTTTCAAGATCCAATCATCTGGAATCTCATTCAAGTGATCCATGCAATGCAATAAAGGCTCATTCATTGGAAGATTTTCTGATCTCTCTGTGATTTATAAGGATATTAGTGCTATTCTCAGTAGGTTTCTTCATTCGCACTTTATCCTTTCTCCTCCTTCCAGCAGTAGAGCTGCTCATCTTTGGGTTAGACATGCTAACACTGTAACCGATTGTATTAATTGGATGGAAGTTTGTCCAATGTTCCTTACCTCTACGGTGTACTATCTTCTGACTGTACTAGTTATTTATTAATTTTATGATGTGGTCATCGTTTTTCTTCTTCTTCTTCATAAAAAAGAAGAAGAAGAAGTGAGTGCTAATCATTATGTTTGAACTCTTTCCAGATAACCAGGCAGCAAGATTTCAAGAAGCTTCAAAGAATGGGAATTTAATTCCTCTATACCGATGTATATTCTCAGATCACGTAACTCCAATGCTTTCTTACCGATGTCTGGTTAGGGAAGATGATAGGGATGCTCCAAGCTTTCTGTTTGAATCGGTTGAGCCTGGCTTGGATGCTTCAACAATTGTATGGCCTTCAACTTTCACTGTTGTTATATTTGTGAAAATGCATGTTTATGTAATACGTTGCTTTTGGTCAACATGTTAGGGGCGGTACAGTGTCATAGGAGCTCAACCAAGTATGGAAATTGTGGCCAAAGAAAACATGGTTACAATTATGGACAATTATGAAGGTCGTCGGAGGGAGGAGATTGTGGAGGATCCAATGGAGGTTCCTAGAAGAATCATGGAGGGCTGGAAACCACAATTTATTGATGAGCTTTTTAATTGCATTTTAAAAGTTTGTTTAACTTAAAATATAATTAAAATGTTGTTTTTTTAGTACTTTCTAATAATTTTGATACATTTATTTAAAAAAATAAAAAAATATTTTAATATATTATCAAATAAAAATACCTTTTTTTTAAAAATCATCATCACAGTCCTAAAAACACTAATTTTTTCGAACCATAGCAAATGAATTGCGAAAGCATAAAAACAGTGGACTAATTTGTAAAATTAGTGAAGATGAAAATCTCTTTGGATGCAATTTGAATTTAAAGAAGGGAAAAAATTATAAACGACCTCGTTTTAACCCTCGATGACAGAGTTAAACAAAATTAAACAGAATCGTGTCTCTCCTTCCCCTGTTTTTCTCTCCTCTCTTCGATCCTGTCACCTCCAATCCCAGAAAAAAGAAAAAAAAAATGGAGTCCCTCTTGCGATCCTTAACGGGTCAAGACCCAAACCCGGACGACTACAGAAACATCGACTTCTGGTCAGACCCAGAACGTTCAGGCTGGCTAACAAAGCAGGGAGACTACATAAAAACCTGGCGTCGCCGCTGGTTCGTTCTCAAACAAGGGAAACTTGTGTGGTTCAAGGATCGAAACGTGACACGGGGGTCAATTCCCCGTGGGGCGATCCCCGTGGGCAAGTGCTTGACCGTGAAAGGTGCAGAAGATGTGCTTAACAAACCTTATGCGTTTGAGCTTTCGACGAGCCAAGAAACAATGTTTTTTATAGCAGATTCGGAGAAAGAAAAAGAAGAGTGGATCAATTCGATTGGGAGGTCAATTGTTCAACAATCTCGGTCTGTTACTGATTCTGAGGTTGTTGATTACGACAGCACTCGCTGCTGATTACTTTGTTTTTGTTGTATCAAATAAAAAAAAATTAGTTAGCTAAACTCTATACCATGTTTGTTTTTGTTGTTCCTACAGTTGTGTATGTAATAATAAATCTTGGGGTATTTCTATAGTTTAATTTGAAGGGTTTGCATGATTGATTGTGGTGTTTCCTTTAATTTTTTTGCAATTGAATTTGGATACTTATTTTGTGACTCAACTTCGTTGTTTGATTGTGATTATTGAGTGCATAGGTGATTTCATGAGTGTTAGAAATTCAGTCAAAAAGGAACTACTGGGATTTGGATCTTGTTGAATTTTTTTAAAAATTTATTTGTTTACTTGAGAATGAGTGCCTGTGTTCTCTGATAATTCATTAAAAAGAGCCTGCATTTCTAGTTAGTTTATGATGCCGGTGCTATTCTTTGGTGGGTGATTTTGTGAAGGGATTTGTTTAGAATTCATGGTATATTATTATGCACATCAAGACTGTAGGGCTTTGGTGAGATTTTTTTTACAATTGGAAGAAATTGAAATACATTACTAGAGATTGGAGTTTGGTTCCTGACAACAACTTTTTTCTGGACAAGTAGATCAGATTATGCAGACTGATGATGAACTTCTTAGTTCTTCAAAATGCAGTTGAACACTCAAGTACATTATATTACTGATTCTGTTAAATCATTGAAATTCTTTATGTAGTTGTCATGAGGATCCGGTGGGAGTTTAGATTCCTGAAAAGGGTTTAGGAAACTGTGTTAATTTAATATACTAAGCTTTATGTGAAAAAAACTGATATTGGAAACATATGCTTTGATCCAGTATGTTTTACAGCTGAACTCATCATCTACCTGCAAGCTCTGATGTCCTAGCTCAGACCATAGCAGTAAGAACAACCTCAACTTTCAAGCACGGATGTTTTGCTAGTTGATTGAATTCAGTTTCAGTCCCAGTAAGCCTGTTACCTGATTGAATGCAACAAACTTGTTGCGTCATTTGTCCAACTGGCCTTGCTTGATTCAACTTTGGACTTGATAGGCGTGGGTTTCTGCTGGTAAATTTAGTCCTCTTCTACACTAGCTCTACGCACAAGTTGTGGATCTTTTGTTTGAAAGTACTTGTTCTGCCTTAGCCTTTCTGACATGCCATCGCTGGATGTCCTGGGTAGAGGACTCTGCCGCAGCCATACACAATAAGCATTTGCAACTTTTGTTACTGTGGAGGACGTGCAATTTTACCATGGGATTATAACTTGACTTGCATTTTTGCTGATTCATTAAGGCTTTAAGGAGCTAGCAAGCTAGATTTCTTGCCAAAAGCTAAATGATTGTTTTTGCCTCCAGATTCTTTGAAGGGAGTTCAAATTTCTTGATCACGTTTGTCCTTCCAAGTGCAGCCACATCTCAAAGCTCCCATTAGGAAGCTCAATGCAGTTGGAAGGTTCAGTAACTAAACTGCAATAGTTTCTTCACCAGGACCATTACGTACTTTATATATACTGTTGAAAGTAGTTGAAGTTTTAAAGAGAACCCAGTATCCAGCAACATGAAACGAGATTGATCTGATAGATGAAGTGCCGTCTATCCATATTCAAGGTTTCTTATATTAATGTTAGTAATGAACGACATGTCTCAAAAAAAAAAAAATACCCTGGGAAAAAACATAAACCCCTGCTAGCCAGCAATTGAAGTTTTTTTTTCCTTCCATATTCTGAACCCTAAGATTCGTGACCAAAGCACCAAAACAAGGAAAGATCAAGCTAAAAATCCTGGTAAAGATCCTTAAAACTCTCAAGTCCGTTAAGATTAACAGAAAATCAAACCAACAAGCTCTGCTTGATATGCCACGTGTCAAAAACCCACCACTTGATGTTAGATCCGAAACCTTCTCATTCCTAGCCTTCCCAAATTGAATATAACACAACCTCCGCGCTCTTTACAGATACTAAACGACTCTTCTAGTTCAACAAGACCCAGGCTTGTGTTGGCAATGGAGACTTTTACTAGCTTGTCCGCTAAGGTCTTTACAAAAAACAATAAAAAAACTCTATCACCATCAAGATCAGCTCTGCTTGGTCGATCTGATTTTGGTTTTTCTCCGTCTCCAAATCTAAAGAGACCACATTTTTAATCATTTGATTTTGTTTCGACGCAGAGATGCTCCATTGTTGGTCGTGAAATCTCACCCTGCACCTGATGCAGAGGTACCTTATTTCTTTAATGATTTCTTTTATTTTCATTTCATTGTGTATTTATATTTTTATTTATATCATTTTTCCTTTGAACAATAAACAGAATTCGTGTGTGATAAGAAACAAAACTCATAACTTTCATATATGAGCATGCATGAATGCATAAAAATCTATAGTTAATCATGGATCACTTCCGTTTCCTGGATTATAAATTATCAAGAGGAAACATGACAGGATCTCTTAGTCCGTTTTCCCTCTGAAGATACTCACAGCTTCAATGTTAACGAAGAGGACTCGCTATAGTCTTATAGAAGAATTAGCTGATGTGAAGAACTTGAAAGTCATAATTGTGATTATCAAATAAAGAAAAGGTGCACTAAATTCTACGTTCCCAAGTGGTATCAGTGGTCCAACAATGCAGTAGTATAAGATCACCCTTCAAGTTTTGTTCCAAATTGGTAAATGAGCCTTGCTCTTGCTCCAGAGAGGTCACTTTTAAGATGTAGATAAGGCTGGAGTTCTTGTTTTCTGCTGAAGTTCTTTTTATCATAGCTTAGGAGCTTAATTGAGTTCATTCAAAAAGCTTCATCTCGATTGATTTAAATTTTCAAATAGGTCTTGAATGGCTTCGACACTGCCGTATCCCGGAACCAAAAAATAAGTAAGTTACAGTGTGTTCCATATTCTTCGATCCAAGTTTGTGCTTACTGTGATTTCAAAACAATGATTGTAGCTTCTCTGCTTCTCAGCACCGGAAAAAACTGTTCATGTGAAGTTCTATTTGCAGAAGGAGTGTGTATTCGGTGAGCAATTTCTCCTAGTTGGGGAAGATCGAATGGTTGGTCTGCGGGATCCATCAAGTGCCATACCACTCAACTGGTCAGAGGGACACACATGGAGTGTTGAGCTGGTAAGGAGGAACTATCAAAATAGCTATTATACTGGTATTCGATAAGATATACAATACAGAATCTGGATTCTGGCAGGATGTACGAGTCAATTTGACGATGCAATACAGGTTTATTCTTAAAAGAAGCACAGGAGAAATCGTTTGGCAGCCTGGCCCAGATAGAACTTTCAAGACATGGGAAAGCAATAGCAGTATAGTGATTGCTGAGGATTGGGAAAATGCTGGAGCTCAAAAAGTTATTGAGGAGCAAGTTATCAATACTCCAGATTTGGAGCCTGTTGTTGCTGTAAATGTTTCCCATAGAGGGGAGGAAGTTACACCTGATTTCAACAAGGATATAATGCTTTCAGGGCTGTTGAATCCTATAACAGATTGTGCAGAACAAAACGTAAAGAAAGACAAGTCGTGTGGAAGATTGAATTTTATTGATTGCATAACCCTAGAGTTTTTGTTTAACAGAAAAACAATCAAATCTGCTGATCACATAATAAAATTCTAATAACAAAACAAGAAAATAATAACATAATTTACTCTTAAAGACTTGGTCTTCAAGTAGAAATATTCCAGCTAATCTTCTCCTCAGCAACCCTCCTAATCTTTTGCAGCTTTTAAGAAATTCTTTCAACACTTCTTATCTAACAACAGCAGCAGACACCTAGCTTGCTTCTTAATTCTTCAAAATTCACTTTTGAAAGAGCTTTAGTTAACACATCTGTAATTTGATCATTAGTTCTGCAAGAAAGCTGAATAACATCACCTTTTTCCTGGACTTCTCTAAAAAAAAATACAATTTGATTTTAAAGTGCTTAGTCCTGCAATGAAAAACATGATTATTTGTAAAAGAAATTGTAGCCTGGTTGTCAACATAAATCTGTGTTGGCTTAAGTTGATCCATATGCAAATCGGCAAGTATTTTCTTGATTCAAATTGCTTGATTTACAGCAGTAATAGCTGCTACATATTCAACCTCAGCTGTGCTTTGAGCAACAAACGACTTGCTTTCTTAAACATGTTTTTTTAAACACCAAGAGAACATTCTTGATCCAAAGCTGAAACAATAGCCTGTAGTACTTTTCATATCATCCACAAATCCTGCCCAATTATTGTCAGAATAGCCATGAAGCATAAAATTATTAAGATGAGAAAATTTTATACCATAGTTCATAGTACCCTTGATATATCTTACAATCTTTTTGGTTGCTTGAAAATGTAATTTACCGGCATAATGCATGAATCGTGAGAGCAAACTTACTGCAAAAGTAATATCAGGTCCTGTTGCTGTAAGATACATCAAACACTCAATTAAGCTCTTGTATTAACCTTCATTAACTTTGTTTGCTCACATCATCCTTGATGAATTTTTCCTTCAGATTCATAGGAGTGCTTGTGCTTTTGCATTTATCCATGTGAAACTTTTTCAGTATCTCCTTAGCATATTTCTTTTGACATATGAAGATTCCATCATCGCTTTGCTTCACCTCCATTCCTATAAAATAGGACATCAAACCAAGGTCTGTCATCTCAAATACTTTGAGCATTTCAACGTTGAACTCTTCTATCAGTTTCTCATTACTTCATGTTACAAGCAAATCATCAACATAAATAATACAATAATTAAATTTGTATATGTTCCCTTTACATATAAAGTGGCATCAATTAGACTTTTTACAAAGCCAAGTTTATGAAGATATTCATCAATTCTGCTATACAATGCCCTGGGAGCATGTTTAAGATCATTTAATGTCTTATTTAACAATTATACTTTTTGCTCTTGCCTCTTGGCTTCAAAACCTTCTGGTTGCTCTATAAAAATATCCTTTTACAGATAATCATTCAAAAAAGAAGATTTTACATCTAACTGATAAACTTTTCAACTCTTCTGTGTTGGCAGTGCAAATAGCATTTTGATTGTATCAAGTTGTGTTATAGGTGCAAAAGTTTTTGAGAAGTCCACTCCAAACACTTGAGCATAACCCTTCACAACCAATCTAGCCTTGTATTTGTTTATAGAACCATCTACATTAAGTTTAGTTCTATAAACCCACTTCAATCTTAGGCCTTTTCTATAGAGGTTTGTCCACCAACACTTAAGTATCATTCTTTTCAATCATTTTAAGCTCCTATTTCATTGCTTTAATCCATTCATCATTCTTTACTGTCTCTTCAAACTCTGCAGGCTCACAAACAACAATGTTACTTCTTTTATAAACATCAGATAAAGATCTTGTACCTTTGTTTGTCTCATTATCAATACTGTCAACAACTTTCCAAGTTAATGACTCCTTCTTCTCTTCTGGTTCCTTCCATTTCCATTGTTTGTCTTTCATAAAGTTAACATCTCTGCTTACTATAATTTTTCCATTTTATGGTTGGAAAATTCTGTAGGCTTTAGATGGACTTCTGTATCCAATGAATACTTCTAATTTAGCCTTTGTATCCAGCTTGTCTCTTTTAACTTGTGGCATATAAGTAAAACAAAGACAACCAAAAGCTTTAAAATGTTGCAGGTCTGGTTTATATCTACACTTAGCTTCAAATGAGGTTCTTTTCTGCAAAACATTGGTTGACATCCTGTTCAGTAGATACACTATTGTGTTTGCAACCTCAACTCACAGTTTCTTTGACAGCTCCTTTTCATGCATGATGCATCTAGTCATCTCCATGATGCTCTTGTTTTTTCTTTCATTCACACCATTCTATTGTGGTGTGTATAGTGTTGTAAGTTGGCGTTCAATGCTAGATTCATCACAAAATTATTGAAATCTTTCACTAATATATTCCTTCCCATTGTTAGACCTTATAGTCTGTATCCTGTGGTCACTTTGATTTTCCACCCATGTTTTATACTTCCAAAATACATTAGCAAAATCATATTTTGAATTTAAGAAAATAAATCCAACAAAATTAGAAATAATCATCTATAAAGATTTTATAGTATCTACCACCATTTAGTGAAACTGTTCTTTGATGACCTCCAACATCTGTGTGCACCAATTGAAGTTTATATGTTGCTCTTTATGCACTTTGAGAAAAATGTTTTCTAGCCTGCTTTCCATATTAACAAGCTGCAAAATTTGTTAATCTATTCTCCAGCCAAGGAACACCTCTCACACGATTATATCTCTACATGTACATCGGTCCAGCATGATGAAATTGCCCAAGCCTTCGATGCCACAATTCTTCATTGCCTGTATTTATGGCAAAAGCAATATGCTCCTTTCTCCTCTACAAGGTTTAGAGCAAAACCTTTTTCTCCCATTTTCACCTTGAATACATTGTTGACTTGTTATCTTTGATCAAGCACAATTTATCTTTTTCTCTATAAGTTGTCCAAATATGACTTTGAAACCCTTCTTTATAAGTTGTCCAACACTTAGCAAATTCTAATCAATGTTAGGTACATATAAAACATCTGAAATGTATTTCAAACTTGACAGGCTGTTTATAGCAACAATTCCTTTGCTTTTGACTGAAATATAATCACCATTTCTAATTTTGACTTTGGAAATAACAATTTTTTCAAGCTTCTTGAACAACTTCTGATTATTTATCATGTGGTTTGTGCAACCACTATTAATCAGCCAGGAATCACATGAATTATTGCTTGTTGCAAAGCATGTTGTAACAAACAATTGTTACTTTTCATGTTGTTCAGCAACATGATTTGCTTTTTCTTCATGTTGTTGTGATCTGTAGATTTTTTCCACATTTCCTGCATTTAATATCTGGTCTCCACCAACACTTTCTCTGCTAGTGATATATATATATATATATATATATATATATATATATATGAATGACATGGTGGATATGATTTCACCTTGATTCTGTCATTTTTAACTTTTTTTTCTTGTTGAATCTCTTGTCTTTTCCTCCTTCAAAGTGTTGGGCCCTTGCTTGAAAAGCCCTTGCACAGATTCTTCGTGTCTCATTAATATTCTTTGCTCTTATGCCTGTAATGCATTTACCAATTCTCTCAGGGATATATCAGTTAAGTCTTTTGACTCTTCTAATGAAGAAATCCTTGACTAATATTTTTCAGGCATGGTTACCAATATTTTTTGCACAATTCAGTCATTAGAAAATTCCTTTTTTAGCGATCTCACCATGTTTATTATGCTTAGTAACTTGTCAAAATAGTCTTTGATGCTCTCTGTCTCCTTCATCTTTTGCATTTCTAATTCTCTGATTAAGTAGAGTATTGCATATTTTTAGTTCTTTCATTGCTCTGGTATTCCTTTTTAAGATAGTCCCATATACTCTTTGCAGACTCCAAATTCATGATTCTTGTGAATATTATGATTGACACAACAACATATATGTAGGCTTTAACTTTGAACTTCGTTATCTTTTTTTCCTTGTCAATCTTTAGTTAAGCTACTGTTGGATTTGCAGGTAAATCAGGAACAAAATAATTTTCTTCTACAACCTCCCAAAGATCCAATGCTTCAAGATGAATTGTCATTCTAATGGCCGCGGCTTCATAGTTGTCACCATCAAACAATGGTGGTGAACCATGTGAGATGGTTGAATCAATTTCTATTGCTTTAATGTTCTTTTTGGTTTTGTATTTGTGGTTTGGTTTGTGTTTTTTGATTCTCTGAACTCAAAATCCCTCAAGATGATTTAAGCTTTGATACCAATTTGTTGAATCCTATAACATATACAAAACGTAAAGAAAAACAAGTTGTGTGGAAGATTGAATTTTATTGATTGCATAACTCTAGATAGAGTTTTTGTTTAATAGAAAAACAATCAAATATGTTGATTACATAACAAATTATTAATAACAAAACAAGAAAATAATAAAGAATTTATTCTTAAAGACTTGGTTTTCAAGTAGAAATCTTCTAGCTAATCATCCAGCTAATCTTCTCCTCAGCAACCCTCCTGATCTTCTGTAGATTTTAAGGCATTCTTTCAACAAGGTCAAATTGCCTTAGCAGAAGATAAATCAAACGGAAAGTATGAGGTCATCAATGGTTTTTCTTATCCAGGGGAGGGCACATCATTAAAGCAAACATAAAACATGAGGTACCAGCAGACAACAATAAATGCACAACTCTTACTAGCAAGAACACAATAACAATGGAGGACAAAGAAGCCTTGTTGACTTATGAACAAGGCGTTGTTTTTGTACCTGGTTTGAATTTCTTCACAAGCAGTTTCTACTAAAGAAGCACTTTTCAAGGAACTGCTCTAATCTTTTCTGAAACCTTTATGGGAATCTTAGAAGCTAACCCTAGAATGTGCTTGGGGTAACTTTTGGACAAACCAAAATTTTATCATCTTCCCCTAAACCCCTGCTTTTGGGAGCAAAAATCCATGCATTCTCCCTTTTTATCGGGACTGAATTATGTAAATATGACATTTGTTTGAATTGTGATCATATTGAATAATGCACTTGCCACCCGTCATTAAAGCAGCATGATTGCTGTATGATGTGTTAACTATTACGCTACTGAATTTGCTGCTCGATGGACACATGTTAAGGTTGTGGACATCTTGCTCCTGAGACCCAGTCAACAATTCGTTAACTGGCCATTCCAGAATTTTTAAGAAATTGAACTCCTGTTTTTAGGGAGTCCACCTAAATTTATGTTGTCCTATATTCTAAAAGATCTAGCTCTATGACCCAAGGACTTGACTTCCTATCTAGGGAAGGAGTACATATGCTTCAAGAATAGTTGCGTGCCTAAACGGCTTGAAAAAACTTCCTATCATTTCATGCATCGAAATATCGCTTTCTCCTATACTTCTAGAAGAACATTTCAAAATGTTCCGGCTGCTGAAATATGAATGTTTTCTGTTATGAAACATGATCTTCAGTCAATACTGCTCCACTCTGGATCAAGTTCAAATCTTAAGGTTGATCAAAGAGAGCTTTGCTCTGTGCATCGCTATCAAATCGAGGGGTAGACTATTGCACCACTTTCATTTGTCATTTGCAGAATAACACAATCCATTCAACAAATTGCCCGAAGGTTTGCTCATTGATTTCGAGCAACTCTCTACTCATAAGCAAATTAAGAGACAGATAATTAAGGTGAAACATGATATAACAATATTAATCTGATGAAGGCATATGAGCCTGTATAGAGCAATATCAGACGCGAGAAGTCAGTTTTCTAGTCCCCTTTAGTGACCTCCTGGAATCTTCTGATTGTTGAGATTTATTCACGTAACACGGATTATGAAGTCTACAAGCGATGCAGTTCATCAGCAGATCCTTGATGTCCTCTAACCAACATCCTAGATGAGGGTTGCACTTGATCAAAAGGATTGTACCCACAAGCGAGCGTACTGAGAGCTTAACGGTAAGTAGTGTTATGGCAGTTAGTGAGGCCAAACTTTATTGGCCATTTGGTGGCCTGTGGAACACAATGAAATGGTATCAGATACATGGTACATACAAGTCATCCATATCTTGCATGCTGATCTAAAATTACCTGTCAGTGTCATGTATGCCTCTGAAAATTTACCCATCATAGCACAAGTATATATGGTAATTTTCACCCGAGAAATGATAAATAAAAATAAAACCTCCAAGAAAATTATGAGTCATCCAATCCTGATCTTAATGTAGGATCCAATAATGGACTGACCATCGGGTGGTTCAATTTTAAGCACCTGGAACTTGCAATTACTATACCAGCATTTTAACAGTAGCAAAAAGGGATCGAATGCCACCTTAATACAATGAACCAATTTCAATTAACTTTCTACCTATCATAGATAAGAGAGATTGCCTTTTCCCTAAATAGTGTTAAACTGTTTTACAAATCCATCCTTTTGAAACAATATATCATTAGACATTCTGTTTTGTCAAGCTGCAACAACTCAAATTTTGATGCAAAACCTCACAATAAAGTCCAGGATCAACCCTAGCACCCAAAACAAAAGCCATTCCCAGTCTCATAAACCATTATAAGAATGACCTGGTTGCATACTAGCAGGAAAATTATCTCTCTGATTTACGCCTGTGTTCATCTCCTTCTCTATAATAGTCAGAGGCGGGCAATTTGTCCGCTCGTCTCTTATCTTGTCTTCTCTGAATTAGGACTTTGATTTATTCCTTCTTGATCTCTTTTCTTCCCTCGTATCATCATCTTCTCTTGACCTTGGTTCAATTTCATCACGATCATGCCTCCTCTATCTCTTTTCCTCCCTTATGTAATTATCTTCTCTAAGACTTTGGCTCAGGTACATCATCCTTGTATAGGAATGATGAAATCAATCATATCTTTCATTTACATTTTGTAGCAGTTAAATACACATACAGGATAACAAACATTTGTTTTGAAATCCTAAACTATAGAGCAGTTCAAAACTGCTTCCTAACTTTAAGGGCTGTTGCAATCTATGCAACTTATTTGAATAATTCAAAATAGAAAAACTACAGGGCTATTACAATCTATTGCAATCCATTGAGCTGTGATATGCCCCCTCAAGATGGAGCTCGAGATAGAAGTCCAATCTTGGATTTGAGATCTAGAAAACGGATATGATGAAGAGGCTTGGTGAGTGCATCAGCAAGTTGATCTGCTGAGGATACATGGGCAACACGAAGGACACCATTTTGTACTTGGTCCCTGATGAAGTGATAATCGATGGCAACATGTTTTATTTTTGAGTGAAAAAGAGGATTAGAGCAGAGTTGGGTAGCTCCAACATTGTCACAGTATAAGACTGGACAACACAGAAGTTCAACATCTAGATCAATTAGAAGATAGCAAAGCCAGTTGAGCTCAGCTGCTACATTCGCTACTGACCTGTATTCCGCTTCAGTTGAAGATCTTGCAATAGTTTTCTGCTTCTTAGAACTCCATGAAATGGGATTGCGACCAAGATATATGACATAGGTACTGGTAGATGAGAAATCATTTTTGTCACCTGCCCAATCTGCGTCTGAATAGGCATGTGAATTTAATGGAGACCTGTGATGTATTTGGAGGCCATCATTAATAGTTCCACATAGATAGCGTAAGAGGCGTTTAACAAAGCTCCAATGATCAGTTGTTGGAGTATGCATGTATTGAGAGAGCTTGTTAACTGCAAATGCAAGATCTGGTCTTGTAATCAAGAGATATTGAAGGCTGCCAACAATTGTTCTGTACTCAAAGGGATCAGGCAAGGCAGTGCCTGATTTTAACAAAGGTGGACTAGTTGGAATAGGAGTGAACACAGGTTTGGCATCTGCCATATGAGTTCGAGCTAGAATATCCAAAATATAACGCCTTTGAGATAATAAAATTCCATGCTAATTGTGAACAACTTCCATGCCTAAAAAACACGATAACTGTCCAAGATCTTTAATGGAAAACCGATGAGCAAGAACAACCACAAAGGAGTCGATCATTGTAGTGTGGTCACCGGTAATTATTAAGTCATCCACATAAACCAGGATATACATTTTCTTTCCAATAGTATTGAGAACAAATAATGATTTATCCGTATGAGAATTTCTGAAACCTGAGTGAAGAAGAAAAGTGCGAAGTTCATGATACCATGCTCTAGGTGCTTGTTTGAGGCCATAGATTGCCTTTCAAAGTTTGCAGACATAGGATGGATGATCTTGATCAACAAAACCTTGTGGTTGTTGCATGTGGACAGTCTCGGAGAGATGGCCTTGAAGGAAAGCGTTGTTGACATCAAGTTGGCATAAAGTCCAACCCCGAGATACAGCAAGGCTGAGGACCACACACACGGTTGTTGGTTTTACTACAGGGCTGAATGTGTCAAGATAGTCAACACCAGGTCTTTGGTGAAATCCCTTTGCGACTAAACGTGCTTTGAAACTGTCAACAGAACCATCAGTGTTACGTTTAATTCGAAATATCCACTTATATCCAACTATATTTTGTGTAGAATCAGGTGGAACAAGTTCCCACGTTCCATTTCTGACTAAGGCATCACATTCATCAGACATAGCTTGACGCCACCTGGGATCGAGAAGGGCTTTAGTCACAATGGTTGGTTCAAGATCACTGGATGTGGAGAGTCGGGTATAAAGATTCAGCTTCGTGATGGGTTTGTGAATGTTGTTCTTAGCTCGGGTGGTCATGGAATGAGTGGGAAGGGTAGGAGTTTCAGGTAGGGAATGGAGGGTTGATGTTGTATCTGTTGAGGATGTTATGGAAGGGGAGGTTGTATAGGTGATGATGGTGGTTGGAAGCTGAATGGGGTTGGATGGTGGAGCTGCACTTTGAGGTTGCTGAATATTGAAGACTTCAAATGACATAGTGAGTGGTGGTTGTGAAGTGGATGAAATAACTTTAATTGGTGCAGGAATTTAAGTGGTGATGGGATTGGAAAGTGAAGTAGAGGATGAACTTGATAGTGAAGAGAAGGGAAACTGTGACTCAATAAATTTGACATGTCTTGAGACGTAGATTCTGGAGGTGGAAGGATCAAGACAATAATATGCACTTTGAGTAAGAGAATACCCAAGGAAAACACATGGCTTGGGCCGTGATTCAAGTTTGTGTGAGGTGTAAGGGCTGAGCCAAGGGTAGCACAGGCAGCCGAAGATTAGTAACTTGGAGTAGTTTGGGGCTGTTAGAAATATTTTGTGGTAGGGTGAGGACAAGTTTAAAGTGGGAGTTGGCATTCTATTAATGAGATAGACGGTTGTGGCAAAGGCATAAATCCAGTAAGAAGGGGGTAAAAAAGCATGTGTGAGTAGGGCTAGACCAGTTTCAACTATGTGAAGATGTCGTCTTTCAGAGTAACCATTATGTTCAGGCGTGTGAGGGGGGGTTATGAGATGAGAGATACCATTGGTGGAAAGAAAAGTAGCTAGAGAGATATACTCACCACCATTGTCAGAGTAGAGGGTTTTAATGGTGGAATTAAAGTGTTTTTTGACAATGGCTTTGAATCGTATGAAAACATCTTTGACATCAGATTTGTTTTTGAATGGGTAAAACCAAATATATTTAGTGAAATGATCAATAAATATAACATAATATTTAAAGCCATTATGAGAGAAAATTAGCGAGGTCCACACATCAGAGAATATAATTTCAAGCGGTTTGGTGGAGAAAATTACAGAGTTGGAGAAGGGCAGCTTGTGGCTTTTATTGCAAAGACACACATTACATGAGTAATTGGAAGATAAAAAGGAAGACAAGCCTAAATGATTGCTAGAGACAATATGTTTTAGAATTGAAATGGCTGGATAGCTTAGGCGATGATGCCAGTCGAAGGACGTGGGCTTTATTGTTGAGAAAGCAATGAAAGGAGAGGAAGAGGGCCACTCATAAACACCATCTTTAACTTGTCCCTGTAGCAGTGTTGTCCTGGTATGAAGTTCTTTAATAAGAAAAGTGGATGGTAAGAATTCTATGGAAACATTGTTAGAAGTGGAGAAATGTGAAATAGAGATGAGGTTCTTTTCCATAGAGGAAACACAGAGAACATTGTGTAATTGAAATGTATGGAGAGGAGTTGTAAGAGAGGTGGAACCAGTGTGAGTGATGGGAAGAGTGGATCCATCTCCAATCATGATGTCATCAGTACCACTATATTGAGTATGCAGGGAGAGGTTGCTTAGATCTGAGGTGACATGGTGTGAAGCACCACTGTCTAAAAGCCAAGATGGCGCGGTGGAGGGATGGGTGGCAAAGTGAGCTTGTGGTTGCCAGGGTGTTCCTTGTTGGGGAGTGTTGGATGTGGGTAAAGGATGAACTGGTACAAGGCGAAAGGAAGGGCACCGATTGGCAATGTGACCCCGAATCCTGCAAATTTAGCAGTGACCAAGGTATGGTTTGTGAGAAGGACGAGAGGCCGGTGATGAAATGGGTCTTGTAATGGGTACAACAGGTGAGTGGTTGGAAAAGTTGTAGGATGGGCGCTAGTAGTTTGTGGTATTGCTACGAGGTGGAGAAGGACGCCAATTTTTGGTGTTGGTTCGATATGTGGGATTGGTAGTAGCTGGAAAATGATGTGGCTTAGATGGGAGAGTTTGAAGAGAGGCCTCAAAATTGAGAAGTTTTTCGTGAAGTTCTTCAAATGTGATGGAGGTATCTCTGGCCTGGACAGCATGGACTAATTCCTTGTAATCATCACCGAGACCATCAAGTATTTTGTTCGTGATTTCTTCTGCATCAAGGGAGGTGCCAAGAAGAGCAAGATCATCTGCTCGTGTTTTAATAGTTTGCATAAATTCAGTTATGCTGAGGGAGCCTTTGGTGGTGTTTTTGAGTTGGTTTTTGATTTGTTTGATGCGACCACGAGAGGGTTTAGCATAGGTATTTGCTAGAATTGTCCAGGCTTGGCTAGAGGTGGTGGCTTGAGCGATGAAAGGTATAATAGTGGGTGAAATGGAGCCAATAACAACGTTGAGAATCAGTTGATCCTGGCGGATCCATAGAGTGTAATTGGGATTGGAAATGGTGGCATTGGCTTGAGTCAAGGTAGCTAGCTGGCATGGTTTGGAGCCATCAATATAGCCAAAGAGAGGTAATTGGTAGAGGTGAGTTTGAGAGGGGCTTGAGCAGCAACATTGATGTTGATGAGAGTTTGGTGTGGTTCATTGGTGTTGAGAATGGTTGCAGAATTAGACTCTGTAGCCATGAGTGTTAATGAATAGGGAAAAAAAAAATAAAGTGGATCGGTTTAGGGTTTTGATATCATATAGGAATGATGAAATCAATCATTTCTTTCATTTACATTTTGCAGCATTTAAATACACATACAGGATAACAAACATTTGTTTTGAAATCCTAAACTATAGAGTAGTTCAAAACTGCTTCCTAACTTTAAGGGCTGTTGCAATCTATGCAACTTATTTGAATAATTCAAAACAGAGAAACTACAGGGCTGTTACAATCTATTGCAATCCATTGAGCTGTGATACCTTGTGCCTTTTCAATCTAGTTTCATCTCTCTTATAATCATCTTCTCTTGGCTTTGACTCAAATTCATCATCTTCGAGCCTTCTTAATTTCTTGTCTTCCCTTCTGATATAAACTTCTCTCGGCTTTGTGCAATTTCATTATCATCATGCTTTCTTAGTCTCTTTTCCTCTCTCCTATCACTTTGTGTAGGGTGGCTCTCTGAGGGCCTATCATAGCTAAATCCTTCCTCACTCTTCCTTGGGTCACCAAACATTTCATTTCCCCATTTAGAACTTTTATCTTCAGAACCCCAACCTGTGTTTACAGCTCTCTAGATACAAAAGGAAAGGAAAGCATAAATACGTGAGCCAGCTATTTTAAAAAGCAAAATGAGTTGCAAGAACCTAATTTGCACAGCAAATTCAATGACCGCATCCCACAAAGTAATTTACACCAGTAATATTTTTTGGTCCAAAAATGAACTAAAATCACAAGTAATAAAGCAGATAAGAGGATCGAGTGATAAGTTCCAAATCAAATAAACAAATACCCAGCCAATAAAGAAGGTATGAAAACAGGAAGCAACTACAACTTGAAAAATTAAGATTAAAATTTTTATTAAAGGATAAAATTAAAATTTCATAAAAGAGGCAAGAAAAAAATGAAGAAAAAAAATCAGGATCAAATTTGAAAAATTAAAAAAAAAAGAGAAAATTTTAGATTGAAGGATGCAATTAAAAAAAACTTATAAAAGGATACAAAAATTAAAGAATCAAAAGAATAAAAATTGATACTCAAATATTCTCAGGAGGATTGTTTTGAAATTCTAAATGTCAGACATGAATTTCAAGGTAGAAGAGAGAAAAAAAATAAAAAAATTGGCTCCATGACAATCCATCCAACACGAGCTGCTTATGGAGGAAGAGGATGCCGCGGGCAATCAACTGACATGGTGGAAGTAGATTTTCAACCATGGGATAACTCTTCACACACCTTCAAAACTCCATGGCACCTTTCGTGCACTTCCACGGGGTGGGCATGTGCCTGACAAACTTGAATTTTTTATATTTTTTTAATTACTGTAAAAATAAATTTACCCATTTACTTTTCTGATTATAATAAAAAATCTCAGATAAAAATACCAAAATACTCTCAAAAGAAACCTAAATTAATTTTGTCACCAAAAATAATTTAGTCAATTTATTGTGCTAAAAATATAAAATATCTCACTTCATATATATATATATATATATATATATATATATATATGGTTAAAAAAATTATTTTTAATGCATTCTCAAACGAAAAGCATTTTGAGAATAACCCTCACCACTATCCTAAATACCCCAAGGGAGTTTAAGAAGAATTCAAAAAAACTTCGGCTGATAATGATGCCTCCAATGAATGTTTAAAATTGTGGTATATGGTATTTTTTAAAATAACTTTTCGCTTGAAAGTGCATTAAAATAAATATTTTTATTTTTTTTATTTTTGACATCAGCACATCATAAACAATTAAACAAAATATTAATTTAATATTTTTCAAGTAGAAAACACTTTTAAAAACATTTAAAAACATAAAAAAAAAATCATGTGAAACACTCATTTAAATCCAATACCTCAATCACATTTCTCCTCCTGTCTCTATAAAAGTTATTTTTAGTTTTTTTTAATGGCTAGATTATAATTTATCTATAAGTGGGGTTTTTTTTTTTCCTTTTCTTTTCAATTTCAACTTAAAAATATTATCAAACTAGGTTAGAAGTAATGAATTCAGATTTTTGATGATGTATTTAGAATTAGAGGGATGGAGCAAAACTCTTTCATTTACTTTCTCATGTCTGGCCATAAATTTGGGCCTAGCTTTAATAGATTTGGATGGATTCTATAGCGGATCAATTTACTTGGGCTCGGGAACATGGCTTCTCACGACCCTGACCTGTAGTGTGTAGACCATTTAAAGATTAAATTAAATTAATTAAAACTTTTATAGATGCTCTTGTGATGCACAAATCAAATATGTGTGCGCAAACTAGTCCACTACATTAAAGCTTGTTATCCATATGATTTTTTTATTTTTTAAAATTTATTTTTTATTTTTTTAATTGATATTTATTTTATTTAAAATTATTTTTTATTTTTTTCATTAAATTGCATCCTTCTTTTAGAGATTTTATCCTTATTTTTTAATTGTTTTACAGGTTTTTTTTATTAATTGTTTCCCACCAATCTTATCCTTCAAACATAAATTGATTGAAAATTATGTTTTTTAATTGAATTTGAATAATAAAATTTATGGAATATGAATTTTAGAGATTAAACCAAGTTTGAAAGATTGGCTGGGTTTTCCTTGTTTTATTTTTAAATTGATATTTTCTTATTTTTTTTTATTTTTTAAACTTTTGTCTAATTATTTTTTTTGGCTTAATTCATTTTTTCTAACTTTTTTTTTTTCCGGTTTGATTCTATTTGATTAGCCCTTAACAATTTTTTTCTATTCACCCCTACTATTTTTTTAATCTATAAATTAATCATCATATTACAAATGATTTTTAATTTCACCCCTATGATTTTTTTAATCTTTCGAGTTTGGTCCTAATTCTTTTAATTGTAATTTTTTTTGTTGGGGATATTTTTTGACTTTTTTGATTTTATCCTTGTTGGGTTTTCTCCTGTAAGATTTTAAGCTCATTCTTTTTTTTTTTTTTTACAAGTTGTTTTATTAATAATTTTTTTAAGAGATTCCATCCTTTCAAGATTAAATTGAATGACATTTAAGTTTCTTGATTGAACTCAGATCTATTATTTAACAAGTTGCAAGTTTTTTTAAATTAAATTAGATTTAAAAAGCTTTTTTTTTAAGTTGATGTTTTATGGTTTGTTTTAGTATGATTTTTTTTTCAGTTTATTTTTAATAAGATTAGATTATTTGATAATTCGAAGAGACTAGAGTATGAATTTTTTTATCAGTGTATTATTATTATTATTATTATTTTCTGCCTTATTTAAATTGTTATTTTAACCGATGATTTAGGACTAATATTTTTTTTTTAACATGTTGCTTTTTTACAATGCGCTGAGAAGATATATAGTATATATTTAAAATGCGCATACTGTGTTGTTACTGTTTTCCGGCAAGAGGACAGGACAAAGAAAAACAAAGACAGTAACTGGCCACAGAAAAAGCTGAAAAGTAAATTCTTGTCACCAACGCATAATCCAAAAAAAAAAAAACACTTAAAAATCCAAGAAATACTGTGGGACGTGGTAATTTCTCAGCGTACTATTTCCTATCCGTTTATTAAAATCCAAACCTTTAGAAAAGAAAAGGCGTACAACTACTATCCGTTCTTCATAAATCTGTCTCACCCGTGATCATCATCATCATCAGTTTAGATTTGGATTCACCTAAACACCTAATTATAATCAGACTTAAAAGTCAAGTCAAGCATATTACTATGATTCTCTCCTTTCCAAGGCATATACCCCCTCTCCTCTGCTCTGCTTCATAAATAGCAATCTACTTTCCTGTCGGCTACTCCATTATTATTATTAGTATTATACCTCTCACCCAAATGCACTCTTTCCTGTCCTAGATAGGACTTTCCTTTCCCTGACTGATCACTGGAATTTTCCAGTTCCCGTTCACCGGAAATGACTTCTCGTCGACTATCGCTCACCTCTTTGCTCTTTCTTTATCTAGTAGTTTCCTCTCAGTCCCTAGACTTTGATGATTTACACA
>Ga0325403_1000925_pt1 | contig 23137 bp, 19 predicted proteins | sample PopdelMetagenome_19_FD_205665 | JGI IMG/M metagenome (GOLD analysis project Ga0325403, IMG submission 205665) | Populus deltoides microbial communities from Bellville, Georgia, United States - Xylem-PdKOR-R4 | ecosystem: Host-associated > Plants > Phyllosphere > Stem > Wood/Secondary xylem... | reverse complement strand
CACTTATCAACTTGGTCATAACATGTGATAGAATAAACATTGCTATAAGGATATGTCATTGCATCATGAAAATTAAATTCAATTTTTTCATCTCTTACCTCCATAGACAAAGTATCCTTACCACAATCAATTTTTGTATTAGCAGTTTTCAAGAATGGTCTCCCAAACAGTATAGGAGTGTTGTTTGATGAATCACAAGAATCATGTTCCATATCAAGAATATAAAAGTCGCATGGAATGACCAAACTACCAATCTTGACTAGGACATCTTCTATCACACCATGTGGGTAAACAAAACTACGATCCGCAAGTTGTATTACAATGTTAGTTTTATTCAAAGGCTCAAGACTAAGAGAATCATAAACATGTTTAGGCATAACACTAATGGATGCACCTAAATCGTACAAGGCCCTTTTAAAACTAGCATTGCCAATAACACATGGGATAGTAAACACACCTGGGTCTTTTTGCTTCAAAGGCATATTCTTTTGAACAATAACAGATACAACTTTACCCATACTTACCATTTCATGACCTTTTAGTTTGAAAGCTCTCTTGGTAGTACACAACTCTTTCAAGAATTTGGCATACTTGGGAATTTGCTTGATAACATCAAGCAAAGGAATGTTGAGTTCTACTTTCTTGAAAACCTTTAAAATCTCTTTTTCTTTGTCCTCTTTATTTGACCTAGAAGAACTCACAGGAAAGGGTGGAATTGTTTTAAAGTTGGAATTCATTGAGTGAGGAGTTACCTTTGGAGTGTTGGTCGATGTTTCAATTTGTAGAGGAGGAGGATGTTCCTTCTTTGTGCTCAATTCGGTTTCTATCTCTTCTTCTTCCTCCATCTCAATTTGGTTTGACTTTTTATCTTCAAGTTCTTTCCCACTTCGCAGCATGATCACACTAACATTCTCTATTGGATTCAATGCTTGGGAGGGCAATTTTCCATTCATTTGTGCTTCCAATTTCCCCACACTTGAAGTTACTTGCCCCATTTGCTTCTCCAAGTTGTGAATACCTGACCTTGTTTCCTGTTGAAAAGACATGATATTTTGTTGCAAGGTCACAGTGTTAGAAGCCAAAGTTTTCATCATCTCACGAAGATCATCACTGGATGACAACCCCATAACATTGGAGTTTGTGAATGAAGGGGGTTGTCTTGCTTGATAATTCTGTTGGGGCTAAAATCCATGGGGATGGAACTGTCGGCCTTGATTGCCTTGTTGAGATGGGTTCCCATAACATAAGTTTGGATGATCTCTCCATCCGGGATTGTACGTGTTGGAAAAGGAATCATATTTACGCTGGACTGTCCGTTGAATCCTCCATCAACTGCATGAACTTGTTCAATGTAATATTCTTGCATTGTTGGGCACATATCTGAGGTATGTCCTTGTAAGGAACATATGCTACACACTTTCACCTGCTGTACATTTCCACAAGCCAAAGAACGCACAAGAGAAGTAAGATCATTAACTTTATTTTCAAGGTTAGAAGTACTTACCTCATTTACTTGTTTGTTTGTGAAGTCTCCACACGTGCCAAATTGTTTCGAGTTGGCTACCATGTTTGAGATCAATTGGCGTGCAACCTTGGGTGTCTTATCTACCAATGCCCCTCCATTTGCAGCATCAATGATACTACGGTCAGTAGGCATCAATCCTTCATAGAAATATTGAATGAGCAGCTGATCGGGTATTTGATGATGAGGGCATTGAATGCATAGTTGCTCAAATCTTTCCCAGTACTCAGAAAGTGTCTCTCTATGAGATTGTCGAATCCCACATATTTCTTTCCTTATGTTGGCAACTCGAGATGCTGGGAAATACTTTTCAAGGAAAATCTTCTTCATGGCATTCCAAGTTCCAATGGAACCTGGGAGAATAGAGAAAAACCATGTCTTTGTTGCCCCTTTTAAAGAGAAAGGGAAAGCTTTCAACTTAACATGTTCTTCGTCAACTCCATTCGGTTTTATGCCAACGCAAACCATATGGAACTCCTTAAGATGAGTATGAGAATCTTCACCTGCAAGACCATTTAATGTTGGTAGCAAATGTATAAAAACAGATTTGAGCTCGAAGTTTACATTATTATCGATGTTGATGCACAATGGTTGATTTTCCACGTTAGGAGCAGCAAGCTCCTTGAGTGTTTGTTGTCGTTCAACAACCATGATGTTGACGTGAGCTTCCTTTCGTAACCTGCGTAAAGTGTTTTCTATTTCGAGATTCACCTACACTTGAATCTAATTAGTAGAACAGGTTACAGACATAAATTGTCAAGAAAACTCAAAAGAAACCAACCACACAAGAGATCGAAAACAATGCAAATTGTACAAAACTCCTATGCTAGAAAACTAAAACTGCCTAAAAACCCTAGAAAACAAAGGCATTTGGCCTTGATAGGATGGGGCTAGTGACAAATCACTAGTCCTTTTTAGAACGTTGTTTTACTTCAAGAAACAAAAGGTCGATACCTAATTCCACCAAAAAAATCTGTTTTGAACAGTACCGCTGCCGTAATGAATAGTACTGCAGCAAGCAAAAATTCTGTTTCTCTTTTTTTTCAGAAAAATAAATAACAATCACAGAAAATAAAAATAATAGCACAAGAATCAACTAAAATTACTTCCCCGGCAACGACGCCAAAATTTATTGCGATGTCGCGGTCGCACAAATTAATTACCCTAGCTTCAAACACAACACACAAGATAGTATAGAGCAAGCAAGGGGTTGATCCCACGAGGAAGATTCAAGTCAGATTTTTATGCTAGATGATATGCAATTTGGGGGGGGGGTTTGGACGTTATCTAGGCTAAAGCAAAAGAAAATAGAAAACTATCAAGCGAAATTAAAGAAAATCAGAAAATTATCAAGAGAACAAACCTTGGTCGCAAGTACACATCCACCTACAGAAATCAGAACTGATCATGGAAATGAAACATCAATTTATATTGTGAATATTTATCTCTTCTTAACATTGGTTAGTTAACGGATCCGCCGTATAACTAACCATAACCATCAAACAACCACAGTGTCCGCACTAGTAATTTAATTCAATGGCAGCCTTAAGAACTAGATAAGTTGATTAATCAAGAAAACATAACTTTTTGCAGTCTATGTTTAATTTGATTGAATGTTCTTCCTAAGATTAATAACGTAAATCCACCACAATTATTAAACTCAGTAGCTTCACAAGTTCATATACCACAACTCCGGTTTTGATATCAAACTTAGCAATAGATTGTCTACAATAATAACTTAGAGTCCGCCCTATCAATTAAAATAAACAATCGTAGGAAAAATAAGTATAGGAGAACAAACATATTCATCATATAAACTAAAAAGAAAAGGTAAAATAAATCTCAAAGTTCTTGAAATCCGAAGGTTTCCGTGTCCTTGCAATCAAGAAAAAGTGTTTGGCCTTGCATGTTTGTTGAAAAACTAATAAAAAAAAAGGATGAATGCATAATTTCGAGTTTCTTAGAAGAGGGGGGTGTTTTTCTCCTCTTGGATGGCTCTCCCCCTTCTCTTCTCTCATTCTTTTTATATCCTAGGAAACCTTAGTCTCTATTTTACAAAATAGTCCTCCCTTAAGTAGACAGTTTACATTTAAGTACTTCAATAACTATTTTCCTAAAAAAAGAGAAATAGCCTTGCATGAAATCTTCAAGTTTTGACTTAGAGGAGCTAAATTTCTGAAATAAAAAATTGGATGTCGGTTTAGATGCTTTGGAATGTAATTTGGACTTGTTTTTTCACGAAACCTGTTTGCTGGCAGAATTCAGTTGTCATCTTTGAAAACTCATATCTCCCTCATATGACATCATTTTTTGCTGCAATTTGGAGCGTTTATAGAACTTTTAGTTAGCAATCCAAAAAACCTGAGTTTACATTAATTGTACTTCTGTAGCTCTAGAAATTCAAGTCGGAATGACCGAAGGTCAACATTGGCAGATTACAAGATTTGACTTTGAAGGCTGCGATTTCCATGCTCTTCCTTATTTTATTTTCTTGCCTTAGATGTCCAGAAAGGTATGGATGTTAACTTTTTAATGCCACTGGAATCACTTCATTTCAATCTCTAGAGCTCACGCTCTGCACAAAATATCAACTGAAGGTCAAATCTGCCAATTACATCTAATTTACTCCTTTTTACATCTTTCATCCAAAAGTGCCTTCAAACCATAAAATAAAGAATTTCAAGGTATTTTATATATAAACATAGGCAAAAAATTAGTTAAATGTGGGTGAAACTATCGAATAATATAGTTGCATTAATAGTCGATTGTATGGACGGAGATTAATTGTGTAAATTAAAATCGACCCGTTTGAACAAAGATTAATTGTATAAATTATAGTTCATTGTATGGATAGAGAGTAATTGTGTAAATTATAGTCGGTCGTATAGACAAAAACTAATTGTATAAATTAAAGTCAATTATATGGAAAAGAGTAGTTGTGTATATTAAAATTGATTGCACTAATAAAGACTAATTGTGCTAAATTAATATCAGTCACACCGGCGGAGATAAATGGAGTTAAATTAAAGTTGGTCACATTGGCAGGGATCCATTTTTGTAAAACTATTTTGATCATATTGGTAGTTACTGATTATATGATTATTAGCTAGCTGAAATGGCAGAAACTATGTTAGAGAATTTTACTAACCGTAATGATGAAGTTTTAGTTAAAAAGGAATAATTTGAATGATATATAACTATTGTTGTTGTTTATGCATCTAAAGTTTGGTATAGTATGTAAGAGTAAAATATGCTTACATGTTTTTATTCATTGTCAACATTACGATGTATTTCATATTCATTTTACCCACCATCACAGTAATGAAATCATTTTTGTTAGGACTGCGTAACTTTTGTTGTCAGGTAGAATTTTATAATTTCCATCTTATGTCATGTAACTAAATTTAATGTATATGTTAAGTTTTTATTATTTTGAAGTTTGTAACAAAGTAAAAGTATCGGCTATTTAATTATGTTGGTTTTATTATATAAATATATTTGTATATATTTCATAAAATAAAATAAATTCTGTTTGTGTATAAAGGTAGTGAAAATTTATAATTTGTGAAAATATTTAGATGTATGCCTGAGGCTATCTAAGTATTGGTTGTGCAGACCGAATATAGTACGAGAAGTTATTATTATGTTTGTAGATATTAATTCATAATAAAATTTTAGATAGGGCTTCCATGTAGGGAGAAATTTGCTGAAATTTTATTAAATTGAATAAATTTTTTATTTTAAATGGAAAATTCCTTGCATGGTAATGTATAATTTCTGTTTAGTGTGTTGATTGGGAAGGAATTTGTACAAGGAAGACTCTATAAATAGGTGAGAAAAGGGTTAGGTTTTTTCCTTTATAAAGAAAAAGATGAATAGTTTCTTTTTTGGTTTCTCTTTGTTTTTTCTTTAATTAGTAATCTATTTTCAACACACTTTTTTTTTCTATTTTTATTTTTTATTTTTTATTTTTTTATGGTAAAATGAGAAGTAGAAGAGATGGGGCTATGTTTTTTTAAAGGCATGTTTTTTATATTGTTGGCTAGAGTTTTTCTCCTTTCCTTTTTTATAGTAAAAAAACATTTTGTCATCTTTTTCTAATTACTTTGAAGAGCAAGTAACCTAACTTTTTTTTATTTAGCATTTTATTTAGCGGTCTCTTTATTTAATTATTTTTAACTTTTTTTGTGAAAAAGATATCAACAAGAAAACAATACTTCAAAATCTTAAAATGAGCATGTGAATGATAAAATGCATCGAAAATATTTTTTTTGTTTTTTGAAAAATATTTTAAAAATAAAAGTAAAAACAATTATGTTATAACATTTTATATATGTTTTAGTTGCTAGTCTGCATGTTTTAAGCTCATGCATATGGCTTGAAAGACCAGGTTCTTTTATGTGAGCCTCATGCATATTTTTGCAAAAATGTTACTTTTTATTTTAATATATACTTTATTTTTTTTATTTTTCTTATTTGTTTATCAAATTCTCCTAATAATTTAATTTTTTTTTAATTCTTTTATACAACCTTATAAAGTATTAAAGATTATTTTTCACAATTTTTCCTTTTCTTTTCTATTATTCAAAAAACTATTATTATAAGTAATTGTTATTGTAAAAAGCAATGACTCTTCATTTAATCTTAAAAAAATAATGAGTGATTATCAATTTGTTTTTATAATGATAGATGTTTGATGATTAATGATTGTTTGCATATTTTTTATTTATGAAAATCAAATAAATTCATAAAATATATTTAAAATTAAAATTAAAAAACTCATATTGTATCAAATGCAACAAAATGCATATTAAATTAAAAAAAATCCAATATTGATTGGTTTTGATTTTTTTTCTTCACCTAATTTTTCAAATTTAATTAACATATTAAAACAAAATTTTTAAGGCTAGCCACGATAGCACGTGGGTAATTATACTAGCTATTTTTAGGGTGCGCGCTTGCTTGCGTGTATAGAGGGGGGACTTAAGTTGTACCTCAAGATTAATAGATTGCAAAATTTGGTTGCGATGTATGGTTCATCATTTCTTTTTTCTGAGAGATGCTATTTTAAGCAGGAGACATGTTGTTATTATGGGATAAAAGCGAATCACTTAACCCTTAGAATAGAAATATATCCAACGGAGGTAACTTGGTGGACAAATTAAATACATATAAAATATACTAATATTTATATATAGGAATAGGAACCTCCAGCTCCATGTAGCTTGTGGCTCCGGTCATGTTGCTGATCTTGCCTCCATTACAGATGATATTCATACAAATGTGGGCCCCTGTTTGATGGTCAGTTGCTAGTCCCTTTTGAATTGACTACAAATAGTGGGTATATATGAATGGATATGATTATCTCATGCAACTTGAAAGGCAGAGAAATTTTGAAGAAAGACTTTGGGCACGTTGTTATGGATAAACATGAGATGAATCTGAAAAGATATTGGAATATCTTGGCCGCTCGAAAAGTGCGAAGACACTTCCCTCTCCCTTTGTTGGTTCACTTTAATTTAATTTCTCATTAAAATTTCCTAAAAATATAAAACCAGTATGAATTTATAGACCTTGGATGGTAATCGCAAAGGAAGAGAGGGTTTGGGCTAGCTAGACTGGTAGATTTTGGAATGGAAGCCCGTTACTACTTTAATGTTTCCCAGCTCTGAGTGTGGTCATGTTTTGGCCTCATTGCACACACAAAATCTGAATCTTTTTTCTACAAAGTCTGAATGGGACATGAGCGAATTCTGGCCAATGTTAAAGAGGCAGTAGGCCTTAAAACGGACCACTCGCGCAGTACAGTAGTTGGCGGGATATATTCTAGACTAGACAGGTCAAAAAATGAAAGGTCCCGTAACCGTGGCCCCGGGCTGATCCGCCGAATGGCTAAGCATTCGGGAATGTTTGATGGCTACGTGTTTTTTAACAGTTTGATTTTTTTATTTAAAATTATATTTTTTTATGTTTTTAAGTTATTTTAATATATTAATATTAAAAATAATTTTAAAAATTTTATTTTAATATATTTTTAAGAATAACTATTACCATAATATAAAAAAAAACATTTATTACAAGGAATGAAAAAAAAAATCACAAAATCTAAAAAAAAAAAGTGAAGGAATATTCTTTCACCGACCTTATCAAACATTGTCCACATATACTTCTTCTCCTACAATGACGTTGGATTTTACATCCTGGCTGATAAGATAAAGGATGGATAAGAGAGGATTGTAAAAAAGGGATTGAATGTGATAAGAAAAGAAGAAGAACATAGGTTTTGGAGAGTATTTGTTATTAATGGCATAAAACTTCAATACAGAAAACATGAACCTAAATAGGCTACGTCATTACAATGATAATCCAAAATAATAAGGACTCTAGTAGTGGAGCCGAAGACTAGGAATGCTTTCAGCAACTCCTATTATTACCCACATTAATTTATTAATTGACTAATTCAACAAAACAAAAGTAACCCACGTAAGTCATGTACCCAATCACCCACGTAAGCCATGTTGTAGAGATTTCTTATCAATCCATCCCCCTAAGAAGGTCCTTGTCAGCAAGGTTGAATTGTGGATAAGTTTTGGTAAAATGCCACAAGTTTTTCCACGAAGCATCTTCATACATAGCCCCTTTCCACTGTACCAAGACTTCCATTTTCAGACGGTATTTTCCCTTTTGGATAACCCAACGGTCCAAAATTAATTCAGGTTTTGGTAGCAAGACTTCATCAGCTGAAACAAGAGGAAGAGTTATCACAGTGTCATCGACGACGGGTCCCTATTTTTTTTATAGCAAACTAACGTGAAATACATTATGTATTCGCGCCCCTGCTGGAAGGTCTAATTTGTAAGCAACTGTCCCAATTCGAGCTAGAACCTTAAATGGCCCAAAAAATCTTAGTGACAATTTCAAAGAACTTCGGAAAGACACTAATTTTTGGCGGTAAGGCTACAACTTAAGAAACATATAATTACTGACTTCGAAGGTGATCTCATGGTGATGCAAGTCTGCGCGAGATTTCATGCGAACCTGTGCGTCCAATAGATTTCGTTGTAGATCTCGAAGTATTACTTCTATTGTGTGCTGTAATTTGTCCACAACCTAGATTTTTGTTGTGCCTGGAACATAAGAAGTCATAGACGGAGGAGGAACCCCATAAACTGCTTTAAATGGACACTTTAGTCGCTGAATTAACTACCGTATTGTATCCATATTCTGCCCAAGCAAGCCATTCCATCCAACCTTTTGGTTGGTCATAAGAGAAGCAATGTAAATACTGCTCAAGAGTCCGATTTACCACTCAGTTTGGCCATTGGATTGAGGGTGATAACTGGAACTGTAACACAATGTTGTGCCGTGTAATTTGAACAGAGACTTCCAAAAGGTGCTAATAAAGATTTTGTCGTGATCGCTAACAATCGAAAGAGGCATCCCATGTAATTTCACCACATTATTTAGAAAGCATTTGGCTACTGATACAACTATGTATGAATGTTTTAATGGCACAAAATGTGCATACTTTGAGAGTCGATCCACCACAACCATAATCACATTGTAACCCTGTGACAGCGGTAATCCTTCGACAAAATCCATGGATATTTTTGTCCAAATTCATTGCGGAATGGGAAGGGGTTGAAGCAATCCTACAGGCCAAAGGGTCTCATGTTTACAACATTGACACACTTCACAGTCCCGAATAAAACTCTTAACAGAGGTGCGGATGCCAGGCCAAACAAAGCTTATTGAAATACGTGTGAGAGCCTTCAAGTATCCAAAATGACCACCTGAAGAAGAAGAGTGGCCATCGACCAAAACAGCAGGCAGCAGTGATGAAGTGGGACTCAAGTTGACCCTTCCATGTTGCATCCATATACCATCCTGTTGAACACAGTTTAAGGACTGATTAGTAGGCAAAGTATTATAATAAAGGTTGTTGGAGTACCTCTTGCTGTAGAGTTTTCGACCAATCGGTAAGTGGTAATGACAAAGCATGAAATTGGAACGCTGCAACACGAGAGAGAGCATCAGCTCCTTGGTTCTCTTTTCCCTTGCGGTACTGGATAGTGTAATCAAATCCCATTATTTTTGGCAACCACCGAGCTTGCGAAGGCATTGTGAGTCTTTGCTCTAATAGATACTTAAGACTTCGATGGTCAGTTTTGATCACAAATGACCTGCCCAAAAGGTAAGGTCGCCATTTTCGCACTGCCTTCACCACAGCCAACATCTCCTTGTCGTAGGTGGAAAGTAATTTAGATTTTCCCTTCAAGGCTTCACTATAATAAGCTATTGGTTGGTTGTTTTGAGATAAGATTGCACATAAACCATCTTCACAAGCATCACATTCTACTACGAACTACCGTGAAAAATTGGGCAGCCGCAATACAGGAGGTGAAGTGAGAGCTTGCTTCAATTTTTTAAAACCCAAAAGAGAATCTTCAGACGAGTAGAACCTATCTTTGGTGAGAAGTTTTGTTAATGGTGCAGCTATTATACCAAATCCCCTCACAAACTTGCGATAATACCCGACCAATCCAAGGAAACCGCGAACACCTTTAGGGGATGTTGGCACGGGCCAATTTTGAATAGATTGTATCTTTGCTGGGTCTACTGCCACACCATCAGAAGAAATGAGGTGGCCCAAATACCCCACCGTTAGCACCCCAAACTGGCACTTTGAGAGTTTGACATACAATTGATTTTCAGAAAGAATTCGAAGCACTTGTTTTAAGTGTTGCAGATGATCCTCCTAAGACCTGCTATACACTAAAATATCATTAAAAGAAACTAGAATAAACCTTCGTAAATGTGGCCAAAAAATATCGTTTATGAGACTATGAAAGGATGCTAGAGCGTTTGTCAATCCGAATGGCATCACCACAAACTCATAGTGACTGTCATGAGTTCGAAAAGCGATTTTCGAAATATCATCATGCTGGACCCTTATTTGGTGGTAACTGGAGCGCAAGTCCAGTTTTGAAAAACTTTTGCGCCATGTAACTCATCAAACAGCTCATCAATGACTGATATTGGAAATTTATCCTTAACTGTAATCTCATTGAGTGCCCGGTAGTCAATGCAGAAGCGCCAAGACCTATCTTATTTTTTTATTAACAATACTGGTGATGAAAATGGACTCCGACTAGGGCAAATAATTCTGGATTGAAGGAATTCTTTGACTAGTTTTTTTATCTCATTTTTTTTTGGTAATGGGAGTACTTGTAAGGTCTTATGTTAACTGGAGGTTGGTTTGGTAACAACAAAATTCGATGGTCGTGGCTGCTCGTAGGTGGCAATTCGGTGGGTTCTTCAAATACATGTACAAATTCTGACAGACTTTGACTGAGGTCTGGTGGCAATTTAGTGTCTTTAATTGGTTTCACATCTGAAATCATATGAACAAAAAAACCCCATACTTGATAAGTATAGCAATTCTTTTTCACTTAGGGGAGCGAGCTCTGAACTGGTCATCCTTTTCAATATATGAGTTCGGCCGCCTTGTGTGAAAGACATACTGAGCTTCTTGTAGTCAGTTTTGATTGGACCTAAAGTCTCCAACCATTGTACTCCTAAAACTGCTTAACAGGCTGCTACTGGAAGAACAAAAAAAATCAGCTCTTACTGTGATCTCTTGAATTGAGAGCGAGAGCCCCAAACAACGTCCGGTGCATTCAATAACTTCTTTATTGCCGACTATCATTTTGAATGTCTTGCCGCGAACCACTTGTAGTCCCAACTTGGTAGCCACGGACTAATCAATAAAATTATGGGTGCTTCCCCCATCAATGAGCATAGACAAGTCTCTGTTTCCTACCCTTCCAATAACGCGAAAGGTTTGTGGATGGGTTGTACCAGCCAAGGCGTGGAATGATATTTCTGGTATTGCTTCCTCAGATGGCTCAATATCAATGTCCACATCATCTTCTTCCTCATTCGACTGCACATCTACCATTATAAATTGTTGTGGTCTTGAACAACGGTGCCCTCGTACATACCTTTCATCACAATAGGAGCACAATCCTTTTTCACGCCTCTCCCTAGCCTCCTGTCCTGTGAGACGCCGAATAGGTATGCTAAAGGTACCAGTTGTCTGAGATGTTTGCTGAGAAGGGGAAGGACCAAGAAGTCCCACTATGGAACTCTGCTGCGGTCTTGGATGGAATCGAGGTGCTGATGGCCTAAATTGATTACTTGTTTTCTTTTGGAACTGGTTTTGTTCTTCAATTAGATGAGCCACACTAATTGATTCAGAAACAGTCTTTGGTTGCTTAACACGTACATCCAAATGAATTTCATCCTTCAGCCCTGCAATAAAACAACCCACCAAAAAAATTTTCGGGAGGTCATCCACCTTATAGAACAATTTCTAGAATGCCTCTTGGTACGCATTGGCAGTCGTGGTTTAATTGAGTCACGACAACGCTTTTGACGGATCCTCATAATCTATTGGACCAAAATGATAGAGGAGAGCTTTGACAAACTCATTCCAGCACAACTGATTCCTGTTTTTGGTATACCACCGATACCATTGAAGAGCTACATTTGACAAATGAAACGATGCCAATTGAACCCGTTGTGGAGCGTCAATATTCTTAAATTCGAAGTACTGCTCCACTTTGAAAATCCATCTTGTAGGGTCCTCACCCTCGCCGGCATAGGTTGGAAAATTCAACTTGAGGTTGATGTGATTCTGGTCTAAATTAGAAGTGGTTGATGCGGAAGGCCTGTCATGGGAATTATCTCCAGCTGCAAACGAATTGACTTTCCTGTCAAGTATGTGATTGGATTGGGCGATTCTCATTGCCTACAACTCGGCCATGACTCCCTGTAGGGCGTCACTGACTCAACTAAAATTGTGATTCAGTTCGTCGAAGTTGGTGTCGTGTCAGGCAAGGGCTTCATTGACCTCAACGTGAAACTTAGCATGAGTTTTACTGTGTGTATCCATGAACCGGAATGGCTTTGATACCACTAATAAGAAAAGAATTTGGGGGAGATAAGAAAAGAAGAAGAACATAGGTTTTGGAGAGTATTTGTTATTAATTGCATAAAACTTCAATACAGAAAACATGAACCTAAATAGGCCACAACATTACAATGATAATCCAAAATAATAGGGACTCTAGTAGTGGAGCCGAAGACTAGGAATACTTTCAACAACTCCTATTACCCACATTAATTTATTAATTAACTAATTCAACAAAACAAAATTAACCCATGTAAGCCATGTGCCCAGTCACCCACGTAAGCCATGTTATAGAGATTTCTTATTAGAATGTAATCATAATTTAACATAAAGGATAAATAACAAACGAGGGATTGGAAAGATCCCTTCAATCCTTCCTCGTTTATAATTTTCAATCCATATAGATTATTGACTCTTATTATTTTATTTCTTAATAGTTTTCAATATTTTCAATATGGTTGTGATCATATTTTAAAATTCAAGATGTTTAGAAATAGAGTTCTTTAGAGATTGAATTATATATTAATCAAGTGCTTTATATTTACTTTTATTCTCTATAGTAAAGGAAGATGATAGCTTTATGTAATGCTTCTGATATCTGCATAAAAACCCCTTATTGGTGGATTTGGAGACCTTTAGATGTTTAAGTTAGTATCTTTGTGATGCAAAATTGTCCCTTAGATTACTAATTTGAGGTTTGAAGAAAAGTTTGCAACTTGACATAATAAATTGTCTTAGAGAACCAAAGTTATATGCAGTTAATCACCCTCACCCTATGCCTATAATGAGACGCAAACGAGAAGTATAAATCACAATAAAGTTGATCGATTCTTCGAAGAGTTTGCAAATTCAATCAAGAACTTAGTATGAGAATTACTCAACCACACAAAAAGAAACAAAGCATACAATATGCGGCAACTTTAGAGAAATTTTAATAAATTGAATAAAAATCCTTACATTAGAGTATTTATATGTAAACCCTAAAACTAATAGGTCAGATATGCACCCAATTTAAATAAAGCTCAAACTAATTAAAATAAGATTTAAAATAAATAAAACAATAGTCTAAGATTATATTCATCCATTGTCGTAAATGTAGTGAAAATACCCGAGAGAAATAATTGTTGAAGAATCTTTGCTGAACAAAACCCCAATGCCTTGTAAAATAAGAATTAGTTTCTAAATAATTAATTCTTTTTGTTTGATATGAAATCCTTATAAAATAAATAAGTCAAATGGTGCCATATGTAACATCCCCCCTATACCGGAATAAAAGCAACAATCTCATGTTAACTGAAAATAGAGTAATTAGAATTTTTTTTATATATATATTCATGGTCTTCGTATTAACATCTACTAAAATTTCAACAAGGTTCCCCCTTATACAGGAAGGTTTCAAGTTATTGACATGTAACCTGTTTACACTTCTAGTAACTCGCATCTCATAACTCAATCCTAACCCAATCAACCCGGTTTTCAATTTTACAAATATTATAACACCGACCAACTATAATATTTATGATACACATTATATAACAAAATATTATTGTGGATGGATAAAAATATAAACACATAGACATTAAATATGGTTATATGAACTACAGAGCTAAGTTCATTCATTCAAGTTTAGACATTAATTATATAAATTCAATTATACAAATATTTTCATGTTTACAAAATATAAGGGTATACTCCCTAGAACCTAGATTACAATAATGGAAACATAAGCTAGGATCTACTCATGTCGTGCATGTGATGATCCTGAAACAAAATGTATATTATTGAAATGTGAATATCACAATAAATATAACAACATGAATATCTAACAATTTAAAAAGGGTAACATGCATTCATATTTTGTTCATTTCTCCCTTCTGGTTTTTCATTAGAATCTCTTCCATCATCAACCTCCATTTCCGACTTTATAAGATCAACCATGATTATTTTTGCGTAACACATTACCGATACCAATTTCACAAGGTGATCCCCTTATTCGGGATCCTAACATACACTAAATGTATGCTAGCCATTACATGGTGATCCCCTCGCCCGGAATCCTAACATAGTCAAATATATGGTAGACAATACATGCTCGATCCCCTTATCCGGGATCCTAACATACACTAAATGTATGCTAGTCAATACGTGCTCGATCCCCTTACCCAGGATCCTAACATACACTAAATGTATGTTAGTTCATGCTTCAAATCACACTTTTCATATTTCTTTTGTCAACAATGATTTCTCCACTCGGCAATTTACACAACAACCTTTCACCTTGATTATACATACATTCAGTAATTCACATTTCACATCGGTAATATATATTAAATCATGGAATTTAACTTAGAAAGTATAGGTGCAATTCACCTACCTGCAATAGACGCTCTACTCGTGCTTCCCTGTTACTGCTGTTGCACCACACCTGTGGTCCCTCCTGCAAATCACAAGTTTATCTCATAAATTTTCCTCACTCAGGATATGTTTTATAGTAACCATATCAACAATCAATAAGTCTTTCTTTCAGTCATTTCTTAATATTTTATGTTTTTCTCATTTCACCCATTAATATTGTTGTTATTTGTCCAACCATAGTTATCATTCCTTTCTTTATATTTGGACTGTTACTGTCTTATTTTGAACTGTTACTGTCTAAACATTTGATCTGTTACTGTTCAATTGTTACTGTCTAGACATTTGAACCGTTACTATCTTGTTTTTGAACTGTTACTATCTTGTTTTGAACTATTACTGTCTTGTTTTTAAACCGTTATTGTCTTGTTTTGAACTGTTATTATCTAGACATTTGAACTGTTACTATCGCTAAATTAAATAACTTCAGGTGTTGTGTGTATTAGTCTCATTGAAAGCTAAGACATGAGGCTATAAGTTCTCTGAAGGAAGGAGAACCCAGATCTGCCTCCAAGGTAGTTTAAATTGTTTATCAACGAACCATACCTATTACCCTACAAGGTCTGTTGTGACCCAATCTCGATTGGTGACCTATAGCTGGAGTTCTATAACTCCAAATTGAGCATGATCAATTTTCTTAGTTAGTCTACATTTAAAACTACAATTTCTATAAGGAACCTGATTTTAATTCCTTCATCCTCCTACCCGAAATCCCTCTGAAAGTGAAGAGATGAAACTGTCTAGATTCGTCAACCTTAATACACACAATACCTGAAGTTATTTAATTTAGCAACTTATATATTTTCCCTAAATTCAAGTCTAAGAACCCTAACTATAATTTAACATCCAGGTATCAATTTATAATTGACTTTGAAACAACTCATAAAACCATGTTTAGAACACCTTACCCGGTACGAACCAAGGTTTTGATCTTCAACTCCCTCCTTTTCTTTCTAATGACAGCTGTCCATCCCCTCTTCTCTTCTTGTTTAAATTTTCTTGTTAATCTCTTGCCCACCAGTGTTTATTCTACGAACAACCCTTAATCTTGGATGGGTTCTTGGAATTTTTTATGTTTATCTCTTGATTTGTAAAAAAATGGATACAAAAACTCCCTCTTTTCTTTCATTATGATAGCTGAAGATCTTTATTTATTTATTTATTATTATTATTTTCATTTAGGCCCCATTTTCTTTAAGTGCATTCGTTTTGCCCCAACTTCTTTTAGTTTAATTTATTTTCTTTAATTTAATCCAGCCTTAATTTTTCCTGGGATTTACATCATATAAGTTCCCAATAGTATTAAGGACTCATTGTAGTGAATGAAATCCATAACTCTTGCAACACAAAGTCTTTTCCATTTTTGTACTTTGGTGGCAGGTTCTAGATCCAACTTCAACCACATTATTCTCTCTCATCTGGATGAATTAGTAGGCCTACCATATATCATTAGAAAGGTAAACATGTCTAGCTTCCATCCTAATTGGAATTTCATCCAAAATCCTCCTGCAGCTTTAGATATGATCCAACATGTAGATAAAGGTTCAGACTGGCAGATTTGAACCTTTTTAACCCAAATCTCTTAACTTAGCCCATTGAACTTATATTGGACCCATTTTAGGCCTTAGAATATACCCGATGGACACTCCTAATGGATTCTTTGGAAATTCAGGTGCATAATGGTTAAACCCTTTTCATAAAAAAGATCTCATTTCTTACTTATGTTTCAAGTGAGCAATATTTTTCTCCTTTTATTCCAAAGTTGTAACTTGCTTCTTAACAAATAAAGGTTTGGTGAAGTTATTGATTTCACTTGTGAATTACCCTCTCTTCTAAAATTTGACCTCCAACTTGAAAGAAACCTAGATATCCATTAGGTTTTGCACTACCCTTTCTCCTTAATTGTTTCTCCATTTTTACAACCATGTATACCATATCTTTAATCTCTATATAATGGTGCAATTCCACCACATTAGCAATAACTTTATTTAATCCTTTCAAAAACCTAGCTATTGTGGCTTTTCTATCCTCGAAAATATTAGCTCTAATTATAACTACTTTCATCTCCATAAAGTACCCATCCACACTACTATAACCCTGAGATAAAGTTTGTAATTTATTATATAATATTGAGTAGGTACAAACTTTTTCATTATGATTGTCTTCATTTCCTCCCAAGTTTCTATTGGCTTTTATCCATTACGCCTTTTACTTTTAACAAGTTGATCCTACCAACTAATTGCATAATTAATGAATTCAACCATAACCAATTTAACTTTTTTTTTAATACATATGACAATCAAACACAAACTCCACTTTCTTTTCTCAATCCAAATAAGCCTCTCTAGATCACTCTTTCCCTAAAACCCAAGAATTTTGAGTTTAATACCACCCAAATTATGATTTAAACCATCATGCTCCTTATAAGTCCTACCCTGGCCGAATATGTTATTTGGTTGTCACCTATCTCCTATTCTCTTTCTAGGTTGTGACTCATATACAAGATTTTGTTGCATTTAAAATTCTCTACCATAATCAACTACATCATCCTCCTCATCTTCTTCTTTAAAATTATCTCCCATACTCTCATCATTCACTATAGCCCTAATGGTAGGCATTTCAACTTTCTTTTCATTACAAATAGGAACTCTCTGTCTACTAATCATCTTATCAAACTTACTCATTAACACCTAACACCTCCTTTATAACTTTTATTTTATCCTACCTTTCCTCTACAAGTCTTGCTCTTTTTTGTTCAACACTTTTTAAAGATGTTGTTTATACCTAAAATAAAGGTTAGTAACAAAGAAACCTTTTGCTCACACAAACCCCATGTGTTTACTCTCATAATAAAATTCACTCTCGTGTTTCACATAATTTATTAGGCTTTTTACTCTAATAGTTTCACTACGCCTTTTACCACTCTATTCATGTACTTTGGTTCTTAAAGGTAACTTAACAACTTATCAAACAATTAACTAAACTACACAATGATTTATTTTATGTTTAAAAACTCAAGAATCAATATTCAAACTTCTCAAAACAAAACTTGAGGACAAACTTACAAGTAGCAACGTAAATTTATGCAAGTATAATGATGAGAATAAATAAATGAAATAAAAGTAAGAATTATTATTAAGAAACAATAAAATCTATGAAACTCTAGAAAATAAAGAAACGATGCAAGAAATCAAGAAACTAAAGAAGTTGATGCAAGATAATTTTATTCTACTAAAATTTGTGAAAAATCAATCAAGATCACTAAGAATTTCCAAGACAACTTTCACTTAAACCCTAGTTCATGCAAGATCCAAGATTTCCAAATTTTTTCTCCAAGATTGCGATTTTGATTCTTTTCTATTTTTTTCTTATGTACATATGTTTATGTGTATGTGTGTATGTTAAATTTCTCAAGTCACAAAGATAAACATAATTTATTGTTTTGTATGCATTTTCTTGTCAACTTCAGGACTTTTTCTTACCACAATCAATTTTCATCCTCCTTTTTTATTTAAAGCAAACACACAACAAAGATTAATCAAGAATGAGTCTTTTCTTCTTTTTTTTTTTTTGTATTAGTCAAAACCTTAGAAAGAAATAAACCAAAAAAGAGAGAGAAAGAAAACAAACCCTATATACGACAAGATCTAAAGAAAACCCTAGTTGTGGCAAGATCTAAAAATACCTTAGAATTAATTGTAATAATGAAAATTTATAATATGAAATTAGTTGTGCTTTGATACCAAACTAATGCAGAATTGTCCCTTAGCTTGCTAATTTGAGGTTTGAAGAAAAGTTTGCAATTTAACCTAACAAGAACCTTGCTTTGAAGAAGCAAAGTTATATGTAATTGATCACCCCCACCCTATACCTATAACAAGACCCGAACAAGAGGTATAAATCAAAACCAAGTTGATCAATTATTCAAAGAACTTAGTATGATAATCACTCAACCACAAAAAAAGAAATAAAGCACACAATATGCAACAACTTTGAGAAAATTTCATAAACTGAATAAAAATCATTACATAAGAGTATTTATATATAAACATTAAAACTAATGGGTCAGACATGCACCTAATTTAAATCAAGCCTAAACTAATTAAAATAAGTTTTAAATAATAAAAACAAATAAAACAATAGTCTAAGATTATTTGTCATCCATTACGGTAAATGATAGTGAAAAATACTCAAGAGAAATAATTGTTGAAGAATCCTTGCTAAATAAAAGCCCAATGCTTTGTCAAATAAGAATTAGTTTTTGAACAATTAATTCTTCTTGTTTGATATGAAATCCTTGTAAAATAAGTAACTCAAAGTCACCATAGATATATTTCTTAATAGGCTAAATAAGGACATTGCTAATATTATGGAGTCACAACATTATGTGGAGTTGGAGGACATGGTATATATGACAAAAAACGTGGAGAGACAAAACAAAAGAAGGGGTAGTGTAAGACCACATATCAGTTCGACATCTTCTTCATCAGCTTAAAGGTTGGATCTAAAGAGAGAAGAGGCTGCCCAACTAAAGTCCTTTATGCATGCTAAGATCGAACAACCTAAGGCCAAGAAGGAGATGCCTACTGATGAGAAAGGTAAAACTAATTCACAAACTATGTGTAATCATGATATAAAATATTTTAGGTGTTTGGGGAGTGGATACATTGCTTCTCCATGTCCAAATAAGAGAACAATGATCATGAAACATAGTGAGATTAAATCTGAAAGTGAAAAATATGATGTTGATGATATGCCACCTTTGAAGGAGTATAGGGATATGAAGATTACATATCAAGTTGAGAGAGACACATTGGTTATAAGACATGTTTTGAATGTATAAGTAAAAGAGGATAATGTAGATTAGTAAAGGGAGAACATCTTTCACACTAGGTGTCACATCCAAAACAAGGTATGTAGTATGATAATTGATGGAGACAATTATGCCAATATCGTTAGTTCTACTCTCGTTAGGAAATTAGATTTGAATATTAGGAAGCATCCTTAGCATTAAAGATGATAGTGGTTGAATAAATGTGGTGAGGTGAAGGTCACTAAACAAGTGTTGATTTCCTTTGCTATTGGTAGATATTCTGAAAATGTTATGTGTGATATGGTTCCAATACATGCTACTCATTTACTTTTGGGGTGTCCATAGTAGTTTGATAGGAGGTTTATTCATGATGGATTTAGAAATAGATACAATATTGTAAAAGGTGGTAGAACTATAACTCTTGCACCTTTATCCCCAAAACAAACATATGATGATCAATTAAAGTTGAAAAAGGAATGTGAGGTTGAGGAGAGTGAAAATTTATGTAAGGAAAATGGTGAGAAAAGACTGTTAGATTTGGCTAATTATAAATCAATAATTAAATTGATTGAAAGTGGAGGTAAGACCCGAGGAGTGAAGAAAATAAGTGTGAGTAGTGATCTTTGTATGAAACAAATTAAGGAAACAACCAAATTTCTATGCAAGAAATGGTGAAATCAAATCTGTGTTTATACTAACAAGCCAATGATTTTACTTGTGTATAAGGAGATTTACTTTAATTCTAACGTTGTTATTTCTTTATTGTAAGATTTTGATGATATATTTTCTAAAGACATTCTTAACAGATTACCACCATTGAGGAGAATAGAACAACATATTAACCTTGTACCTAGAGTTGCAATTCCTAACCAACCAACCTATAGAAGTAATCCTGAGAAAACAAAAGAGCTTCAAAAGAAAGTTAATGAGCTGATGATGAAGGGGTATATTCATGAGAATATGAGCCTTTGTGATGTGCCAGTGTTTTGCGCCTAAGAAGGATGGAATATGAACGATGTGTTGATTGTCGGGCCATTAACAACACAACGATAAAGTATAGACATCTTATTCCTAGGTTTGATGACATGCTAGATGAGTTACACGAATCATGTATTTTCTCTAAAATTAATTTGAAAAGTGGGCACCATCAGATTATGATGAAAGAAGGGGATGAATGGAAAACTACATTTATGATTAAGAATGGTTTGCATTAATGGATTATCATGTTGTTTGGACTTACAAATTCACTCATGTGTTGCATGTATTTATAGGTAAATTTATGATTCTGTATTTTGATGACATCTTGATCTATAACAAGAACTTGAATGAGCATCTTGATCATTTGTGTAGTGTATTTAGTGTATTACATAGTGAGAAATTATATTCTAATCTTAAGAAGCGTACCTTTTGCAAGGAGGAAATTTTGTTTCTTGGATATGTTGTAACTAAACAGGGTATCGAGATGGATGAAGACAAGGTTAAGGCTATCCGAGAATAGCCTACACTTAAATCTGTGACTGAGGTAAGAAGTTTCCATAGTTTGGTTAGTTTCTATAAGAGATTTGTTAAGGATTGTGGCATATTAGCTGCACTAAACACTAAGATCATTAAAAAGTCAGTTGGTCTTAAATAGGGATATTGAATAAGATAATACATTTAACTTGTTGAAATAAAAACTTTATTCAACACCTTTATTAGCTTTACTTGACTTTACGAAAGCTTTTGAGATTAAATGTGATGCCTTAGGAGTATTAGAGCTATTTTGATGTAGAATAAACAAACTATTGCTTATTTCAACAAAAAGCTCATAGCATTGAACTACCTTACTTATGATAAGGAGGTTTATGTATTGATGAGAACTTTAAAGATATGACAACATTACTTATGGCCAAAAGAGTTCGTAATTCATTTATATCATAAATTATTAAAGCATTTGAAAGGACAAGGTAAGCTGAATCGACAACATGCAAAGTGGGTGGGATTCATTGAAACATTCCCATATGTGATCAGATACAATCAAGATAAGGAAAATATAGAGGTTGATATGTTACCGCAAAGGTATGCTTTTTTATCTACCTTGAATACTAATTTGTTAGGATTTGTGAATGTAAAGGAATTGTATGTGAATGATGGCAATTTTGCTAATGTATTTCTTGCATATGAAAATTTAGATTTTGGAAAGTTCTATAAGCTTGATGGATACTTGTTTAAAGAAAATAGACTTTATGTGTCTAATAGATCTAGGCGTGAATTACTTGTTTGTAAAGCTCATGAGGGAGGTTTAATGGGTCATTTTGGTATTGCTAAGACTTTGTATGTATTGTATAAACACTTTTGCTGGCCTAAAATGAAATGTGATGTGCAAAAAGTATGTGATAGATGTATCACATATAGAAAAGCTAAGTCTAAGGTCTTACTACATGGTTTGTATACTCGTTTACTTGTACCTTAAGAACATTGGGTAGATATTTCCATGGACTTTGTTTTAGCATGTCATAAAACTGATGATGTAACCAACATTGTTAATTTATTCTTTAGAGAGATAGTACGACTTCATGGGGTTCCTAAGAATATAGTTTTAAATTGTGATGTAAAGTTTCTTAGCTGCTTTTAGAAGGTTTTACTGGAAAAGTTGGGAACTAAATTGTTGTTTTCAATTACTTGTCATCCATAAGCTGATAGTCAAACGAAAATAATCAATAAGGCTTTAACTACACTTATAAATACTCTCATTCAAAAGAATCTTAAGAGTTGGAAAGATTGATTACCATTCATTTTTGCTTATAATCTACTACTGATTTTTCACCATTGAGTTTGCTTATAATCGTAGTGATGTGATCCTCATGATCACGTGGTCACGCAACCCACACGCAAAGATATCAATTCCTGGAAAGCCAAGTAAATCAGGTTTGATAGGAGTGTAACACAAAGATAACTTGTATCTAGGCACCACCACTATTGGAAACAGAAAACCCCCACCTAACGAATATTGATTCATGAACGAGAAGTATAGGGATGACACCACAAAACCATTTCTTCTTTGATAAGTCGTTTTCAGTTCTTTAGAGAACCATGGAAGGGAGATTATCTCACCAACACACACACACACACAAAGTGTGGTAAACAAGAAGTTTTATTAATATGAATTGTGTAACCTTACATGTCTGATTATGTCTTTATTTATACTAACTATAGACTTAATTAAACCCTAACGGACCCCCCTTAGGTGTATATGAAGCCCACTTACAACTGACCCAAATAAATAATAAGAACCCAAAGACTAAGAAGAAAATAATAAAAATCCAAAAATTGTCATCTTAAATATGCTAGAATCAGATTTTTCACCCTTAAGAAGTTTTAAATAAATTAGGAGAAATCTGATTTGAAAAATTTGTGTTGCTTCCCCCTTTGATGT
>Ga0325403_1000922_pt1 | contig 23160 bp, 20 predicted proteins | sample PopdelMetagenome_19_FD_205665 | JGI IMG/M metagenome (GOLD analysis project Ga0325403, IMG submission 205665) | Populus deltoides microbial communities from Bellville, Georgia, United States - Xylem-PdKOR-R4 | ecosystem: Host-associated > Plants > Phyllosphere > Stem > Wood/Secondary xylem... | reverse complement strand
TAATATCTTGGAAGTTGGAACTTACAGCTTCATCTAATTTGCTTTGATTTTCAAAACTGAATCTAGTCGTAAAATATGATGATCAGTGGAGCAAGTTTGAGTAATTTGTTGAGTTTCTTATCAGGATCCTCAAAGCATACGCATACTTGGCAGCCAATCATGACTGCTGATACAACCTTACCGGGTTACTGGTTGAACTGGAGATTCTTCCTATGTGCTCTCTTTATTTTAATATCTATGGCTTTAGCAGCAATTCTAATATGGAAAAATGAAGGGTCTAAGGAATCGGAGAGGAGAGAAAATCAGCAAGAAAGACCAGGGTTTCTGTACAAAGACGAAGCTTGGAATACTTGTGTGAAAACAATCCATCCGGCTTGGCTGCTTGCGTTTAGGATTATCGCCTTTTTTGTTCTTTTATCATTGATCACAGCAAATGTGGTAACTGATGGAGGGGGCATTTTTTACTTTTATACTCAGTAAGTCACTGACCTTTATAGCATTCATCATAATTTTACTCGAAGATATTTCAATACAAGTTGAATAGGGGAACCATTTTGAAGATTTCTCTAAAATGCGGGTATGATGGTTATCTGTACAGAATGTTGTTTAAGTGTTCTGTAAATTGTATGGAGCACAGGTTGAACATATGGATTTCCAATTATCTGCTAGAGCATACTCTATTGGTCATCCAACTCTTTGAGTCTTTTCCTTTAGGTGGGGTTGAAAGCCTCCCTAGATGTACAAACAGTTGTGGCAACAATGGTGTTGCTGTTTATCCTTATAAGCAACTAAGAAAAAGAAAAGAAGTTATCATTGTTTCTCATTGCATATCTGATTTTTTCCCTTCCTCTTCTTCCTTTCACTGTGCAGGTGGACATTTTCTTTGGTGACAATCTATTTTGCGGTATTTCTCTTGTAGATCTGTTTATACATTTTGATGATGTCCAAGGAATAGTTTCTTTTCAGTTAACCCTGAAGAAACATACGAGTGTCAGTATAACTGTATAAGAGCCATTTGTATATCAATGTTTCCCAACATTCATTAGGTTTTGCATAAAGGGTGGCTACTCGAAGATTAATTTGATCGATCTCAGTTTGCATTAGTTACTGATGCTCTGAAATTCAATTTGCAGATGGGATCTTCGGTTTCCATTTATGGGTGCTGCTACTATCGCCGTGTATTGGGTGGTGATCGGGTGAATCATGAGACTTTAGATGCAGAACGAGGCACTTACATAGCTCCAACACCTGGAGAAGAAATTGTGAATATATCCACCTCAGACAAAAGTTTAGATACCAGCCAAGAACCTCGCACTCGCCAAATTGCAAGTTCATGGGGCTATGTTTTTCAAATTGCTTTTCAGGTAAGTTCTTGTTTAACAATCAGCTTCCTTAGTTTCAATTGAACAATGAACATTTGATTTTCTATTTTTTGGCTCTCGTGTTTCTTTTATTCTTTCCATGAGGAGGTAATTTGCCTTGATTCTCTTTATATGTTTCTGTTGAAAGTCTCAACTTGAAAATGAGGAATATATATAGATATGTAGATAGATAGATAGATAGATAAGTATATAGATATGTATGTATGTACGGAGAGGGATAGTAGTAGTATTGTATGATGATCTTTATGAGTTGTTTATCAAGATCTAAAGCATCACCAAAAGGGTCAGGTTCTGACACTTGTTCAACAGAACTATGGAAAGATAGAAAGTGTATGGCTTAAGGGATTTTGAGTTTGTTGGGCAAAGACCATGTTGTTGAAAATTCACAAAGATAGCTTTCAGACCATTTATATTTCTTGGTCTGGAATGCTCTGGTAATTAAGTGACAGCACTTGCGCAGTCATTTTGTGAAAGAATGGTCAGTAATTTCTCACAAAAATAGATAGAAGGGAAATAATAAATGTTGTTTTGTTGACATGTTTGACGCACATGCAGAAGAGGCATACTGGCCACCATTGAACTTGATCCATCTCTTCAAGTGGAGAGATCCAATTATTGATGGTGGATATTAGGAAAGGAAATTTGGTAGGAATGCTGTGGTTGGTGCTGTACTTCCATACCTACTACCAGCCAATAGACAACTTTTTTCAACCATGACTAATCTTAATCTGTAAGGTGTTGGCTCAATCCATACTAGAAGTTTCATAGCTAATTATATTTTCTCCAAGGCATAGAGAAGTTAGAATAGGATTACTTTGCTTCCGGTTGATTATTTTTTAGAATTGCTAGGCTTAGTTTAGACTTACAAGAACCAGGAACTCATGTCTGTAAACAGTAAAAGTTATGCTAAGATTCATTTGTGGATATATAACACAAGTACTTGGTATTTGGTGAACCCATAAGTCTCTCTGATTTGAATTATGCAAAGATATATACCCTTCTTGATGGTGCGTGCTGATGATTAAGTGCCTATGATCTGTTAACCCTGCTCACAGGTCCGAAATCCACCGGTTTGGATTAAGTTGTGCACATCATCATACCCTTTGTGTCTTTATTCTGGATGTTTATTATGTTTACTCTTATCTTTATTCTGGATGGTTATTATGTTTGCTCTAATGCAACTTTAGTGCTCCATTATTTTCCCATTTTCTTTTGACTAATTTTTTAATTTTCTGCGTGCTTCTGTAAGTGTCTTAAATAGATTTTAAACGGTGTTGCCGCATGTATGAAAGGTAAGCTGACGAAATGCCTTGCTTATTCTTTTCTTTTCTATCTATGAACAGATGTGTGCAGGTGCTGTTGTGCTCACTGATTGTGTGTTCTGGTTCATTATTTATCCATTTCTATCAGCCAAAGATTTCAGTCTTGATTTTGTAAGTATCCATACCACTCCACTTGGTTTTTTGCTTCTGTTAGAGTTGTACATATGGTGGCAGGGTGGGAGGTTTGGGCGAAGAAGGGGAGGGAGCAAGTATGGGTGATATGAAAAATAACCTAAGATGGCAAGTTAATTTTCTTCATTGGCTGAAAATTAATCTGCTTTTCATTTCTTTGTTGGAAAACTTACTACAACACCACCTGACTTTTGCTTTTGTGCTTGTATATGCATAGAAGAACAGGGCCAATAGAAGTGAACCTTTCTAAATGCACATGATTTACTTTGCTTATGAATTCAAAGAATTTATGGTTGTTTTTTTTTTTTTTTTCAAAGTCTGATAGTTTTCTGACCTTCCCTTGATTTTTGTCTCCGAACAATGGGAAAAGAAGTGTTCTGGCATAACAACAATTTTCTTTGATACATGTTAAAAAATTCTTTAATTGTTCAGTTTTTTTCTAAACGACGAAGTTGTTTTTAGTTTTCTACATGTTCAAGAAATTAACATAACATGAGTCCTGTGTTGCAGTTTTTATAAAATTTGAAGTCTCGATTATAGATTAAGCTAGTCAAGTGCGCTCCATAATCAAAGCATGTGTTGAGGAAATATATGCTGCAATTCATTGCACTGTATTGTAAAACAAGTATATTTTCCTTTCATTTGAAAATTGTCTACTTTTGTAACTGCAGCTGAATGTTTGCATGCACTCAGTCAATGCTTTTTTTCTCCTCGGTGACACAGTCTTGAATTGCATGGTAACCCTGTCCTTTGTAACATTGGTGGTTTTTATATTCTAATTCCTTAATGGTCAATTACAAATTCACAATTATCCTTTTCTTCCAGCGGTTCCCCATGTTTCGGATCGCATATTTTGTTTTATGGACATCCATATTTGTCGTTTCTCAGTGGATCATCCATGCTTGTGTTTCAATGTGGTAAGGCCTTGTGTCATTTTCCCTTTTTTAGTTATTTACATATGATCCTTTTTGTTTTTCTGCATGATGACTATACCTTTCTTACAGGTGGCCGTACCCCTTTCTTGATTTGTCATCGCCATATGCCCCCGTATGGTATGTAATAATATACTCATCATTTTTGTTATTGCCACGTGGCAAAGTTTATACATCCAACATCTAACCTGATACAAGCTAGTTTAAGATGCTGTTTCTCCGAAGAATTTACCCATGATGCCTTGACAAACTAAGAGATTTTGTTTGGGGATGTGATTTCTTGGACTTTAAACTTCTTAACTAGCAACTGGAAGCGACAATTTTGGTATTTGAGAAAAAAAGAATAATCATCCTTTTTTACTTTTTAAGTCATATGAACCTTCAGGTTCATTGGCTCTAGTTGACTTTGTTTCAAGTAGGCGAGCTATTGTGATTGTTGGCAAATGGGCAATCATGGTATTTTACTCTGCAGAACTGTTTTAGGTTTACTTAGATAACTCCAGGGTTCCGGAAGGTTTAGCACAGCAGCACTCTCATTTCTGCAGGTCCAGAGCTGACTGTTGCGACTAACAATTAAAGATTTGCTTGGTTCTGCCAGCGTATAACATTGATGCTGATGAACTTACCCATCCATGCTGCTGCTATTTACTTGTACAGGTACATGGCCGTGGGGTTGATGCATGTTCCATGCTACGGCATCTTTGCTTTGATAATTAAGCTGAAGCACATTTGGCTGTCAAGATCATTTCCAGATTCCTATCAAGGTTTGAAGTGAGAATTAGGACGGTACATAATGCCCACGACGTTATCATTGCTGCTATTAGCCACACAATGGGTTTTTTTGGAGTAATCAATCAGGCTCCTCGCTTGGTACATAGTATAGTTGTTGTTTTTGAACGAGAAGCTGTGGATTTGACATCATAGCATCCAGCACCGGTACGGGTTTGTTTTTATTTTTTGCTCAAAATAGTAAGATTTTTTAGAGAAAAAAAATGTAAAAATTGTCAAGCACCTACCATTTTTTTGCATCTCTTGAAAGAGATGTACTAAACAAAACGTGCTTGGATGAATTCATCAAGGAAACGATATGGCACTACGCCACTAATTTACTGCTGCCATGTAGAGATCTTTTCCTTTCCGAATTCATCATAATCCTATCATTTTTTGTTTTCTTTTTCTTTTATGGTGCAGCATGTTATGACATTTTTAGGGATTTTTGCACCCAGTAAACCTACTTTAATGCTTTTGTAATCAACTACCCCGATTTGAGTTCATCAATACCCTTTTTTTCTCCCCTTAGGGGGGTTCGCATAGCACCTTGTTCCTCTTTCATGTGCCCCAAATCACCTATGAATTTGGTGCCCTTTCCTCACGCTTATGTGATTTTCATTACAATCTCATGTGCATCTTGTTTAATGATTTCCATTACCCTCTCATGATGTTCTTGTGTTAATGCTATCTTGTTTGTGCACGGGATCATGTACATGTTATCTTGTTTGTGCACAGGATCATGTATATGTTGATTTTATAAAATGATATTGTTTTGATTTTTAAAAAATAAAACAAATTGAAACTATATTATTTTAATTGACTTGAGTCCTAAAAAGAGATGTGACTTGAGAATGGTTTGTTTGAATGTTTTTTCTATTGTGCTATTAGTCTCCCTTCTCATTTACATCCATAAACAAGAACGCAAGTCACCAGGAAAATATTATGGCATAAGATACAAAACACGAAACAATATTTTTATATTTTTATGTTAAAAAAAATCATCAAAGCTTGTTTTTTAGGGGTAATAGCACTATCAAATTGATTAGTTAGAGATAAATTGGAGGTAATATCATTTTTTCCAAGGGATCCATTGAACATTACTAAATTGATTAGTGACGAAATGGTTTGTACATTTTTTCTAACACAATGAAATGATTTAATTGTTCTTAAAAGCAAAAGAGATTAAAACAGACGTTGAAGGGCTTCTTTGTAATTTTGTTATGGCTTTTTAGTTATAAGAAAAGTGAATAGGGTAAATTAGTATTTTAGCAAATATATAAATAATTAAAAAAACAAAAGTGGTTGGTGCTTGTGCTCTTTGGACGGTACGTATGGCGCCTCTCGTTGCTCAAAAGCCACCTTCTACGATATTGTTGAAAGCGTCACGTAACTCTTCATGATTATTTTTTTTTTCTGTGAAGTTATCTCAATCTCATTTCTCATATTGTAAGTTTGTCGAGTGAACCTGGTTTGATTAGAGTTTATTTTACATATTTTTAATTGATTTTTTTTTAGTTTTGTCTTTTATCATTTAATTTGTTTGAAGTTAACCACCATTTTTTTTATTTCATTTCTTCTGTATATAGTCATTTCGGTCTCATAACTGGGCCACAAATTTGGCATGTTGACTTGAATCAAGTTTTTTTTATTCTTTTTTAAATTGATTTTTTTTCAATTCATCCTTAAACGTTTGATTTACTAATAATTAAGTTTTGAATGTTTCTCATTTTTTTTAGGAGGTTATTCTATTCTCATTTTATTTTTACTTTGTTATCACATAAAATTGTTGAGAGCTTTTCAGAATATTTAAATGGTATCTTTTTATAATATTGGTTATGGAAGAACAAATCAACATGACCAGTTCAACTGAAGATTCAAAGTTTAAAATGTCTACAACAAATCTCTTATCTGCAAAATCTATTAGTTAGGCATGTAATCTATTTTTGAATTCAAATCAGATGATGTATAGGATACTTAGTTAAAGTTTGTTATTCTATAATCTATTTAAACACCTTGTAATTCACGAATGAAAGATAAGAAAATATTATTCAAAACAGAGCTTTTATTCTATATGGTATCAGTCAGCCCGAAAAAGACCAACGTCTGATCCTCTCTTTTTTTTTCTTTTTGCATATAATGACTTCTTCTTCTTCAGCTACCCTTCCCAACACTGCTTCCCCATTCTCTATTCCCTCTCTCTCACATTTACTTCTTACCCTCAGTGTCAAACTAAATCATTCAAATTATGCTGTTTGGAAAACTCAGGCCCTCCCATATTTCCGTGGTCAAGGTGTCTTTGGATATCTTAATGGCACAATTTAGATACCTCCACAAGAGATAGATGCCCCTCATCCCACTACAGGTGCCATTACTAAGATACCCAATCCAGAATATGACCATTGGCTTCGTCAGGATTCTTTAATCCTTGCCACCATCAATACTTCTCTTACTGAAGATGTTCTCTCTCAGGTCATGTCATATACCACTTCAAAAGATGTATGGCTTGCTCTTCAATGAAATTTCTCTTTCATTTCACGTGCTAAAGTTGTTCAACTTCGTACTCAGCTTGCCACTGCACGTAAAGGATCCATGACTGCTAAGGATTATTTTCTTTCCATCAAACGCATGGCTGATGAACTTGCGCTTGCTGGACAACCTCTCAAGTCTGATGAAATTCTTACTTATATTCTTGCTGGCCTTGGTCAGAAGTATGACTCATTAGTCTCTATCATTACCTCTCGTTCTGATGTTGTCACATTGGAGGAGCTTTATTCCCTGCTTCTTATTGCTGAGTCAAGGATCAATCAGCATCATGACACTATTCAGGTTGTTGCATCTGTGAATTTGGCCACCAGACAACCTCCTCTTTTTCAATCTCGCCCTGGTAACATCTATCCATCCTTTAACCGAGGTCGTGGTAGTAGCTATCGTGGCAAAGGTCGAGGTGGTCGTTCAACCACCCGTGATTAAAGAGCATATAACTCTCTTATTTGTTAGGTATGCCTCAAACCGGGTCATCATGCACTTAAATGCTATCATCGTTTTGATCTCTCTTACCAGGATCAATCCCAACAACGTCCACCTCATGCTTTTCTTGTTGCTGACATCACCATGCTGCTCATGAGTGGCATCCCAATATAGGAGCCACACATCATCTCACAAATGATCTGAACAACAATCATCTTCAAAATGAGGACTATGATGATCACAAACATATTCAAGTGGCAAATGGTGCAAGTTTGAAAATTACTCAAAGTGGTACTTCCACCTTATCTTCCCCATCCAAATCCTTTGTTCTAAACCAAATACTACTAGTTCCTGATATTAAAAAAATCTTCTTTCAGTCCACCGTTTCTGTCAAGATAATAACATTTTCTTTGAGTTTCATGCCTCTTTTTTTCTTGTGAAGGAGTACTTGGGGAACGTCCTGCATCGGGGACTACTTTGTAATGGCCTTTACAATTTTTCATTGTCACTTGCTCATCTTTAGCCGCAAGCTCTTTCTAGTATTCAAATCTCTGCCACTTTGTGGCGTCGGTGCCTTGGCCATGATTCCTTCCCGGTTATTAATAAAGCTATTTCCTTTTCCATTACCAGTAAGAAAAGTTCTATTTGCCCTCACTGTCAAATGGCCAAAAGCCATGCTTTGCCTTTTTCTAATTCATATATCTCTATTTCGAAACCATTAGAATTATTATATTCGGATGTTTGGGGGCCAACACCCATCTTATCAACTACAGGTGCACGTTATTACGTAAGTTTTTTAGATGATTTGACCAACTTTTTATGGCTCTTCCCATTAAAACTCAAATATGATGCATTATAAATTTTTCAAAATTTTCAAGCTGCAGTCGAACGTCAATTTAATACTAAAATTAAAGTCATCCAAACTGACTGGGGTGGTGAATATCGCAGCTTAAATCATTTTTTACAAACTCAAGGAATTACTTATCGAGTAACATGCCCTTATACGCATCAACAACCTGGTGCCATTGAAAGGCGTCATCGCCAAATTATGGAGGTTGGCCTTGCCTTACTCGCTCACTCCCATTTACCAAATATTTTTTTGGGAAGATGCCTTCTTAACCGCTGTTTATATAATTAATCGTTTATCCTCTCCGATGTTACAACACAAATCACCTTATGAAATGGTCAATAATTCTAAACCAGATTTCAATTTTTACAAGTTTTTGGATGTGCTTGCTAGCCCTACTTACGTCCGTATAATAAACATAAAATGGATTTTTGATCCAAAAGGTGTATCTTTATCGGCTATAGAGTTGGTCATCGGGGGTATAAATGCTTAGATGTCTCCACTGGCAAAATATATGTTTCCCGTCATGTTTTTTACGAGTCTCTCTTTCCCTATGAACCACCACAAACTGTTGTTCCTTCCATTTAAGAAACTCCTGTCATTCTTTCTTCTAATCCCCAACTATCATATGCTTGTTCCAGTATTTCTACAGGTTCTAATTTTCAAACTACAGCACCACTTCCACAGAATATGGCAACACCAACAGAGCCTCAATTTGATCTTGATGTTTCAATAGCGACCTTTATTCGCGATCCCACTCAAAATCAACATGCAGATGAAAGACCCCCTCCCTCTTTAGTTTTTGTTCCTCCATCTCAACCTCAAAATACCCACCCTATGACTACCCGCAGCAAAAATAATATCCACAAACCCAAACTACATTCAGAATCCCATATCAGGTACCTTCTCCCAAAAGCTCTTATGGCCACTGTCACCAACAATGAACCTGAACCAACATGTTATTCTAAGGCCATTAAACATCCCAATTGGAGAGATGCTATTAACAAGGAGTTCGATGTTTTACTGTGAAATGGTACGTGGACTTTAATTCCTTCTCCTCCTACAGTTAATATTATTGGTTCCAAGTGGGTGTACTGCATTAAAAGGAAAGCTGATAGCGATATTGAACGTTTCAAAGCTTGCCTCGTCGCTGAAGGTTTTCATCAACAGGAGGGTGTTGATTTTTTGGAAACCTTCAGTCCTGTTGTAAAACCTACAACAGTCTGCATGGTTTTATAAGTTGTTATATCCCATGGTTGGCACCTTCATCAAATAGATGTCCAAAATGCCTTTTTACATGGTTTTTTGTGAAGATGTTTATTTGGCTCAGCCCCCCAGTTTTCTTCATCCTCAATACCCACAACATGTGTGTAAACTTCATAAATCTATATATGGTTTTCGTCAAGCACCACGAGTGTGGTTCTTTCGCTTAACTGACTAATTGCAGGCCATTGGTTTTAAAGGAAGTCAAGCTAATCACTCCCTTTATGTTTATCAACATGGTTCTATTCTTCTTTATTTTCTCATATATGTCGATGACATTATACTAGCAGGTGCTGATCTCAATTTCATTAATCATGTGATAAGCCTATTGCAGTCTGATTTTCTAATAAAAAATTTAAGTGAACTCAGTTTCTTTCTTGGCGTAGAAGCTATTCAAAGTGATGAAGGCCTTTATTTGTCTCAACGCTGCTACATACTTGATCTTCTTCTTCACAGCAAGATGGACAAATCCAGACCTTCTGTTACACCTATGTCCACATCCCCAATCTTGAACAAATCAGATGGTGCCCCCTTTCATGATCCACATTTGTATAGAAGTATTGTGGGAGGACTTTAATATCTTTCTTTCACCAGGCCAGAGCTTGCATTTGCTATTCATAAAGTTAGTAAATATATGCATGACCCGAAAGAACCTCATTGGGTGGCAGTTAAAAAAATCTTGCGATACTTAAAAGAAACTATCTCCTATGCTCTCTTAATTCAACCTGATCATCTTCTTCAACTTCAGACTTTTAATGATGCAGATTGGGCATCAAATCAGGATGATAGAAGATCAATTGGTGCTAACTGTGTCTATCTTGGCAAAAACTTAATTTCATGGAGTTGTAAGCAGCAACTAATTGTTGCTCGTAGCAGCACTGAAGCGGAGTATAAGGCTTTAGCAAATGCAGCTGCGGAAATTCAATGGCTCAGAACTCTGCTTTCAGATCTTCATGTCTCGACTATACACCCTCCCATTCTTTGGTGTGACAACATTGAAGCCACTTATCTCACAAGTAATCCTCTCTTCCATGCACGTACAAAACATATTTAAACAGATTTTCATTATGTCCGTGATCAAGTTCTCAATGGTCAATTAAATGTTCGGCTCATCTCTAACAAAGATCAATATGCAGATGCTCTTACAAAGCCCTTGTCTTCTCAGCGTTTTAAACTTCTACGTGACAATCTCAGGGTCCACTTCGATTGCGTGCAGGGGCATGTGGAAGAAAAAATCAACATGACCAGTTCAACTAAAGATTCAAAGTTTAAAACGTCCGCAACAAATCTCTTATCTAGTTAGGCATGTAATCTATTTTTGAATTCAAATCAGATGATGTATAGGATACTTATTTAAAGTTTGTTATTCTGTAATCTATTTAAACACCTTGTAATTTATGAATGAAAGATAAGAAAGCATTATTCAAAACAGAGCTTTTATTATATATTGGTAAATGTTCATTATTTTTTATTAGCCATTGACTTTTTTTTAATTTTTTTTATTATCATTTGTTTTTCTAATTATTTTATTAAATTAACTAAAATTATTGAATTCATTTAAATAAATGATCGAGTCTTGAATTTTTCTTGACCTTTTTTTTTAATATTAGCATCATTTTAATGCGCCACACCGATTTAATTTCAAATAACCGGAGACACCATTTTCTTACATCATATCGACACTACCTAGTACCTACCTTACAAAAATTACACACAAATACCCTTCCTTTTGAACTTAGAAAAGCCTGGTTGGTATATTGCCAAGGAACTAAATTTTTTTACTTCTCAACTCTGTAGCCTCTCAAAACATCCAATGCTTATGCACCGTATGACATGGCTTCTTATTTTTATTTTAACTCTCAAAATTATTATTTTTTTGTAATTAATTACTCTTTTTAAGATTAATTTTAGTTAAATTAACAATAATTTTCTTTATATATATAGAAAATTATTTCTTCGGTACAAAAATGGGTGTTCATGTATTCTCTTGCATCCTCCCATGCTCTCAGTGTCACTAAAAGTGGTAGACACACCTAACTGCTGCTTAAGCTTTAAAGTTATTAGCGCCTAAGCCTGTACAAATACACCTAATTACTCTTTTAATGACGTTGTGGTTGAGTCGTCAACATGCGCCACCCTAGATGAGAGTCTTTGCCAAGAAGATTCCAATGACATCGTTAGAAGGTTGTCATCGGAGCTACGAGGAACCTACACGCATGTAGACATTTCTTTTTATTTGTCCTTTGATTTCTCATTAACTCTTCAATTTAGTCTAAGATTTAATATATCGAAGCCTAAATAAAGCCTAACCGGGGAAAAAACAATAAAAGGAAAATGAAAGAGATAGATGACCAAATTAAGTTAGTTGATTATGGTTGTGTCATGACCGGGAGAAAAATGAGGGTGAGAAAAAACATTAATTAGAGAGATAAAAGTTTTGAATTGGAGGGTTTAATTGAATTGAGAAATAGCTTTAATAAAATAAAAAAAATTAAAAAAATAAGGGTTAAATTTAAAACAATACAAAATTTGATTAAAGAATGAAATTGAAAGGAAAAAAACTTCAACAAAAGTGCCAAGGAAAAAATTACAAATTCAAAAAATGAGGATCGAAATGAAAAACAAAACATATGAAAAATTGCAATTGAATGACTAAATTCAAAAGAATAAAAACTTCTATAAATGAAAAAGGAACAAAATAAGAAATTAATAGAACGAGGACTGAAATTGAGAGGTATAAAACAAAAAGGACAATAATATACATTACCTATTAGGAGAGAGAAAAGAAAAAAAATCAAATGATCACTGATGACAATTCAACCACTGTAAGCTGTCACATGCCACTCTACATGGAAGAGAACATGGTGACGCATCTAGGAAGACAGCGGAAGGTCAGTTAAGTCCATCGGGTGGTGTCAAGCGCATTGCCTTAATGGTGCAGACGCCACCCACGCGCTGAGGTGTACCAAGCACGCTACAACAACTTTAAACATTAAAAAATTAAAAAAAAAGTGAAAATACCAAAATATTTCCAACCACCCTGGCAATTACACAAAATACTCATATGAAAGTATAAAAATACCCTCAAATTCCAAGCTTATATTTTATCTCTTCCGAGGTTAAAGATGTAATTTCCGAGGTCGTGGGGGTATATGTAATTGTACATTAAAATTTTAAACCCCAAAGCCCCTTTATCCAACAGAACAATAATTTTTTGACTTTAGAGGCAAATACATATTTTTACTATAAAGAAGTTTATGTATTTACTGTGCCAAAAAAAAAAATACATCAACACCCCCACGTAAAAGGCATAATTTTTTTGGATCAAAGGGTACAAAGTAATTTTCTTAATATTTTTGGATTGATTTTAGATTAAATAGCATAAAAGTAATTTTATTATAACTCAAGATACATTTTACCGTAGATTGGGCTAAGTAAAACACCAAATCTATTTTGTGTTTTGGATTATAGGTAATTTATTGCCTAACAAATAAAAGAACTACTTTATATGTATAAAGAATGGAACTACAATGTCGCAAAAAACTAATAATAGGAGAAGGAATTGATGGTATTCTCATCTAAGCTAAAAGAAAATGCATGAACTTTGCCTAAAGTATTAAAAGCTCTTCGATCTTAGAGTTTTGCACCTAACATCTAAAACATAGCCCATGCTCAGACAAAAAAAAAGAAGGATAGTTGCATTGCATTTAGGGACAAGGCCATGGAATCCTCAAACTACAAACAACGTTGTTCTTGAAACTAGTCTAACTTTGACTACTGACTTGTTGCACTGAGTTAGAATTTGATATGATCTATGTGATTGAATTGATGAATTTTATTGACTTGTCAAGGAGCATATAGGCCGAAAGCCATCTTTTTGTTCTTATTACTTGGAAATGTAAAAATGTTCTTTTCGGCCCACGTGTTCCATTAACAGGTAGTTGAAGGTCCTGCTTCAATATCTTAAATAAACTAAAATTTTTATTTTAATTTGTGGGTTATTTTTATGTATTGATATTAAAAATAATTTTAAAAAATAAAAAATATTATTTTAATATATTTCTAAATAAAATATATTCTTAAAAAATAATCCTACCACACTCCTATCTATCATAATCATGAACTGAAAACTCTCAAAATTTGGATGGAAGCAAGCCTCTGTGATATCACCGTCCACATCTGTGAGAATTTAATAAACGACCCCATGTTTTTTTTTTTTTTTTTTTTATGGGTAGTTGAAACTGTGGTCTAAGATGGCTGGTGCCGTATCTGCTCATTCGTTTATTCAGTTTGGTTGCTTGAAATATTTTTTTTTTTTAAAAGAGAATTATGAAAACAATCTATATATAAAAAAATTAATTTGAAATAAATAAAAAAATAATAATTTATTTTAAATTTCTTCAAAAATATTTTTAAAACTGGAGCTCTCTCATTCAACCGGGAGATATGGTGGAAAAATACTATATATGGAAAAAAAAAAAACATTCATTTAACTTGAGATCTTAACTAAGAATTCTGTGTTGTTAAACTGGGATTTGCAACTATAAATACCAGGAAGCAGTGCAGACTTAAGACCAAAGGCGCTAGGCAGAATACTCAAGTCTTCCTCTCTGCCTACCACATTCCTATTTTAAAGGTAATTAATAATAGTTACCGTTTGCTTGTTGTTCCTTAATCCCTATTACCGCCATGCATTTGTATTTGTGATTGAGGTTGTAATAATTTATGTTCATATCCCTGTTGTATTGAATAGAAAAGAAAATGGCACGCAAGAAGATCAGAGAGTACGACTCCAAGAGATTGTTGAGGGAGCATTTCAAGAGGTTTTCTGGTCGTGATTTACCCATCAAATCTGCTCAAGTCAGTCCCTCCTTAGCCCCGATCTTCTTCTTTTTTCTCTTAAATTAATCCATTAATTGTTTAGATATGTTGCAAAGGCTTACAGAAGATCTCTAAAATGTTATGCATTTGAATACACAAATTCCCATACTCGATATGTTGCAGAGGTTACATTTTTCTGTTCCTTACTGTGTATGTTTCAGGTAACGGAATCGACTGATTTCAATGAGCTCGCAGAGAAGGAACCCTTGTTGGCATCGGCAAAACTGGTTGTCAAACCTGACATGCTGTTTGGGAAACGTGGGAAGAGTGGCCTTGTTGCTTTGGATCTGGATCTGGATCAAGTTGCTGAGTTTATCCAAGGGCGTCTTGGCAAAGAGGTTGAAATGGGTGGATGCAAAGGACCTATAACAACATTCATCATTGAACCCTTTATCCCCCACGACCAAGAGTTCTATCTAAACATTGTCTCGGAGAGACTTCGGTGCAGCATCAGCTTTTCGGAATGCGGAGGGATTGAAATTGAAGAGAACTGGGATAAGGTATTGTTGTTTCATGGGAATTTTAGATTAAGCGTCTTGTTCTGTTTCTGTACTTAAGTGCTTTGTTTCTTACAATGGGATTTGTGGTTTTTGAACAGGTCAAGACTATATTTGTTCCAACAAGTGCAACGTTTACGTCGGGAGATTGTGCTCCACTTGTTGCCACCCTTCCTTCAGAGGTAATAATTTTCATCGAGAAAGGGGTCCTTCTCACCATATTTTTTTTGTTTCGGAAAGTATGCTATCGGAATAGACAATGGTATTATCTATCATTCTGTTTAATTTCGTAGTTGGCATTTTGGTTTAGGCTTTTATTCTGGATGTGGAATCATTGACGCAGAATTTTTTTCTTCCATCCAGATAAAAGGAGAAATTGAGGAGTTCATTCAAGTAGTTTTTGCTCTTTTTCAAGGTATGCCGATGATCTCTGATGCATGCATATCATATTGTAATTCTAATATAGCATACTTTGGCTATTAGAATTTTATGCTAACTTCTTAAGCTTTTATTGCTAGATCTTGACTTCACTTTCCTGGAGATGAACCCTTTCACTTTTGTTGATGGAAAGCCTTATCCGTTGGATATGAGAGGCGAGCTGGACGACACTGCAGCTTTTAAAAACTTCAAAAAGTACTTTCATTTGCTTAAGTGAACCTTTACTCTCTCTTTTTTCCTTTCTTTTTTTATTAATAAGAGGTGATGGTGTTTCGAACAGACATGCACAAGACAATGCATGGATAAAAGTTTATAAAACCAAGTGTTTTAAGCCCTTGTGATTTGATGCTCTAATTTATTGAACATATGTCTTGCCATCTTCACTATCATCTTACCCAGCTACATTCTTTTTCAGATGGGGTAACATTGAATTTCCAATGCCATTTGGAAGAGTTATGAGCCCTTCAGAAAGCTTTGTTCATGGCCTAGATGAAAAGGTAATAATCTAGATTGATAGATGCCTTGACCTGTACTGCACTTGAAATCTGTGTTAATTCATTCAAGAACATATTTCATTGTTATGATTTTGGTTATTCTTTAGCCTTAGAGTTCAAGACTTTTTAATCATGTTTATGATTTTCAGTTAGATCATGATGTTTATGATTGTTTTCTTTAATTTTCTTTCAGACAAGTGCTTCTTTGAAATTCACGGTATTGAATCCAAAGGGGCGAATTTGGACTCTGGTGGCTGGAGGAGGTGCAAGTGTCATCTATGCTGATACGGTATGGCTATCGATGTTTGGTTACAGGATTGCCAGAAACCCTACCAAATTTTTTTTTTCTTTGCATTGACCTCTTATATCAATTAATTTTTGCTGATCAGGTAGGAGATCTTGGCTATGCTTCCGAGCTTGGGAACTATGCAGAGTATAGTGGAGCTCCCAATGAAGAGGAGGTCTTGCGGTATGCCAGAGTTGTAATTGATGTAAGGACCTTTTCTCTCCACTCTTTAGGTGTCATGTTACTGTTTTACATCACTAGCGTGAACTGCCATTTTCATAGTTGACCACCTCATACTGTTTTAATTTACTGTTTTTTCTGAAAACAAAGCATAAAAATGCTCTGGGATAGTTGCTTAGTTCCTTTTTGAATTCTTTTAATAAATTGATGCTTACCAATCTTAAAAGAAAGATTTGGAGGGTATTTTCCGATGCCCATATACCCTCAGATGTGTGTTCTGTATTTCATCTTGGCTGTACAAATAATCTCATGACATCTCAATAGTGTGCGACTGCTGATCCTGATGGCCATAAGAGAGCCCTTGTAATTGGTGGAGGAATTGCAAACTTTACTGATGTTGCTGCTACATTTAATGGCATAATTCGAACCCTGAAGGAGAAGGTGAGTTAGTCTGGCTATCATTATCTTATCTTCATTCTTCTTTTATTCCCAAGTTTAATGGCAACACCAATGCAGTGCCAAATTGCCTTGCGTTTACTTAAGAGTTCCAAAACTTCGGTTGCGTTACAATTGAAATTCAAACCTTCTTCGACAAACGCAAATTTTTTATTGTGAAATCTCAACCTTGTAACTGCAAATTCCAGACATTTTCATTTAAAATCTAAAATCCGTCTGTAACTCACAAATCTTTTAAACATAATATTTTTCTCACCAATGGAGAACATAAAGAATGTCTGGACTTGTGTTTTGGTTTGTATGATAAACAGGGTTTGAACTGAACTGCTGTGGGTCTTTTTAAAATCTCCTTGTTCGAATGTACTGTTGATAATCGAGTATGGTATTCATTTATCAGGAATCGAAGCTGAAAGCAGCAAGGATGAGCATATATGTGAGGAGAGGAGGTCCTAATTACCATAGGGGCCTTGCAAAAATGAGGGCACTTGGAGAGGAGATTGGAATCCCAATTGAGGTACCGATGTGTGGGAAATCTCCATGGCCTTTTCCTTCAGTGCATGTAAAAAAATAGTGCAGCATCACAAACAACACTAACAACTGACAGTCGTTCTTGTTTCTATGTCGTCTCATAGGTTTACGGGCCGGAGGCAACCATGACTGGCATATGCAAACAGGCAATCGAATGCATCACCGCAGCTGCATAAGTCATCAACTCTAGGAATCAATCTGTATTTTGCCTGCAGTTTCTTACACCAAGTTTCGAGTTTGCCTCATATCATAGCACCATTTTCTTTCTACTAGAAATCCCATTATAGAAAGGTAGCTATAATAGACCAGGTAAGCTTACCAAAATGAAAATGTAATCTCTGACGTTGGTTCTGATTCCATAATAAAGAGCTGCTTATTTCTGTGTTTGCTATCGATCCTCTGTTGTTGCGGGAGCGTTGTTGAATAAGCTGTTGATCAAGGGCTGCCTCATTTCATTAATTTTCCGTGAAGACTGTTAGAATTTGTTTATGAGAATCTGCCTTATTTTAAGAAGATAGAGATAAGCGCAGAAAAGAGTTTGAATCAATCTTCAATGTTATTGTTTTCATAACAGATTCTGCCACAAGATTTGCTGCAAATTCTATTATTTGAAGTCCATTAATCTCTCATATTTGTTTAGAGTTTTTTTTTTATTATTGTTATTGTTATATTGTTTGTAAGCCTTTAAATAAGCATTCTCAATTAATTAAAGGTATTGATATTTTTATTCAACTCTGCTCTTTAGAATTTCCTACTCTTCTCAAAACATTGTTACTTGTTATCTTAGATTTCTATAAGTGGTATCATAACTTATATCCTACGGGTTGTGAGGCAAGTATTCTGAGTGTTAAATACAGTAAGGATGAGTGTAAACACTAGTAATTTATTCTTTTTTTAGGTTCTATGTCTACTTTAAGTAATACTACATCTGTAATTACAGTGTTCAATGGTGAAAACTATCATATTTGGGCTGTTAAGATGAGGTTTTATCTAAGATCTCAAGGCTTATGGAATGTTGTAGTGTCTGAATCTGATCCACCACCATTGACAAAAAATCCCATAATTGCTCAGATGAGAGCGTATGAAGAAGAAAAACTTAGAAGGACAAAGCCATCACTTGCCTATATTCTGGACTTACAGATTATATTTTCACCAAAATAATGAACCGAAACACCAAAACAAGTATTGGACAAGTTTCAAGGTGAATTTAAAGGTAGCAACAAAGTCAAAACTATTAGGCTCCTTGCATTGAAAAGAGAATTTGAGTTGATGAAAATCTATCAAAGATTTTTCTGACAGATTAATGGATGTTGTAAATTAAATGAGACTTCTTGACAAAACATTTATAGATCATAAGGTGGTAGAAAAACTTAAGGCGGTTGTACCTCAAAAGTTTAAAGCCAAGATCTTTGCAATAGAAAAGTCTCGTGATTTGCAAAATCTCACCATTGTAAAGTTAATTAGCAAACTTCATGTACAAGAACAAAGGGTACAAATGAGAGACGATGAGGTTGTTAAAGGTGTTTTCCAAGCAAACAACAAAGGAAAGACTATTGGTAACCTTTAAAGAAAGAAACCTATCAAGTTTTCCAAAGGAAAAGCAAGTATATCTTCAAAAAGGCAAATTTTTTCACCTTGTTCTTATTGCAGAAGAACTAACCATGTTGAGAAAGATTGCTGGTTTAAAGGTAAACCCTCTCTCCAGTGTATGTTCTGTAATAATCTTGGTCATAGTAAGAAATATTGTAGAATCAAGAAAAAACAATCTCAACAGCAAATACAACAACAAGCTAATGTGTCTGAAGAAGACAAAGATGATGAGGAGCATTTGTTTATGGCATCACAAGTTAGCAACACTTCTGAACTGAATACATGACTCATTGACAATGGCTGCACTAGTTACATGACCAAGTTTTTGTCAATTTTTTCCTTTATTGACAGATCAGTTCAACCAAAGGTCAAGTTGGGAAATGGAGATATTGTGCAGGTTAAAAGAACAGGCACTATTGATGTCAGCACCAGTAAAGGTACTAAAACCATCACAAATGTTCTTTACATTCCAGAACTAGATCAAAATCTCCTTAGTGTTGCATAGATGCTAAAAATGGTTATGCAGTCTCTTTTAAAGAGAGATTCTACTTTATCACTGATACACATGATTAAGAGATAACAAAAATTCAAATAGATGGTAATAGCTTCTATTTAAAGCTTGATACAGTTGAAGGGCATGTCTTTAGTGCCAAGGTTGATGAGAGTATTATTTGGCACAAAAGATATGGTCATTTCAACTTGAATTCTTTAAAGTTCATATATGATGCTGGTATGGTAGATGATATGCTTGAAATCCATATTAGTGCCCAAACTTGTGAAAGCTGTGAACTTGGGAAGCAACATCGACAATCATTTCCTCAAAGTATATCCAAAAGAGCAACTCACAAGCCAGAGTTAGTCCATTCAAACATCTGTGGACCAATGAACATGGTCTCATTGAGCAATAATGATGTGTATTTTATATTGTTCATTGATGATTTCAGTAGAATGACTTGAGTTTATTTTCTGAAAACCAAGTCACAAGCATTTTCTATATTTAGAAACTTCAAGAAAATGGTTGAAACTTAGAGTGATCAAAAAATCAAAGTGTTTAGAACTGATAACAGAAGAGAGTATACTTCTAAAGAGTTCAATGTCTTTTATCAAGAAGTTAGGATTGTACACCTACTGACAGTTCCATACTTGTCATAGCAGAATAGAGTTTCTGAAAGGAAGAATAGGACTATGATGGAGATGTCCAGATGTATTTTGTTTGAAAAGAAGTTACCAAGGTTTCTATGGGCTGAAACAGTCAACACTTCGGTGTATCTGCTTAACAGACTACAAACTAAGTTTATTCAAAGCAAAACATCATTGAAAGTATGGTTTAGTGTCTAACCTAATACCAAACACCTCAAAGTATTTGGATCATTGTGTTACTTTCATGTGCCATCTGTCAAGAGAGGCAAACTTAATGAAATAGCTGAGAAAGGAATTTTTGTTGGATATGCGTCAGAATCTAAAGGTTATAGAATCTACAATCCGAATGGAGCTAAAATTCATATTAGCAAAGATGTGCATTTTGATGAGAATTCTTGCAGGAATTGGGACATAAAGAAAGTTGATCAGACTACTACAGCTACTCTTGAACCAGTAGTAGAAAGGTTTGGTGTTGAAGATCGACTAGATATTGAAGCAACTTCAAATTCACAAATACTTAAAGTAAAGCCACTATCTGATGTGTATGAAAGATGTAATCTTGTACATGCTGAGCCTACAAGCTACACTGAAGCTCCAAGATTTCCAACTTGGATTGATGCTATGAAATCAAAAATTGATTCTATTGAAAGAAATAAAACTTGGAGATTAACAGAACTTTCTAAGGGTAAGAAGGAAATTGGTGTGAAGTAGCTCTTCAAAACCAAATTCAATCTAGATGATTCAATTTTCAAGCACAAGACTAGATTATTTGTTAAAGGCTTTGCTCAAATTATTGAAGTGGATTATGGTGATACTTTTGCACCAATAGCTAAGCATGACACTATAAGACTTCTGCTTGCACTTGCGGGTCAAAAGGTATGGAAAGTTTATCATTTAGATGTCAAGTCTGCCTTTCTAAATGGAATACTCCTTGAAGAAATCTATGTTCAACAACCAAAAGGCTTTGAAGTTGCTGGTCATGAACACAAAGTATACAAGCTATTCAAGGTTCTCTATGACTTGAAGCAAGCACCAAGGGCCTGGTACAACAGAATTGATACTCATTTGATTCAACTGGGATTTAATAGAAGTGAAAATAAAACTACCTTGTATCTGAAACAAAATGAAGATGGTATACAGATGGTAATATCGCTCTATGTTGATGACATGCTAGTGACTGAAAGTAATGTAAAATTGCTGGCAGAGTTCAAAAGAGAAATGCAAGATGTTTTTGAATTGTCTGATCTTGGCATCATGAACTACTTTTTTGGAATGGAAATACATCAATGCAATTCAGGTATCTTTGTCTCACAGAGGAAATATATTGTTGATATACTCAAGAAATTCAAGTTTGAATCATGCAAAGAAGTAGCAACTCCATTGACACTAAATGAGAAGATTTCAAAAAATAACGGTCAGAACCCTCTACAAATAGAAGCCTAGTTGGTAGCCTACTATACTTAACAGCAACCAAATCTTACTTGATGTTTCCAAGTGATTTGCTTTCAAGGTTCATGAGCTCACCTAGTAATGTTTATATGGAAGTTGCCAAGAGGGTGATGAAGTATGCTAGAGGGACAACTGACTTTGGCAACTAGTACTTTAAGACATGAGGAGTTACATTGAATGGATATGCAGACAGTGACTGGGCAGGAAGTGTTGTTGATATGAAAAGCATTTCTGGATATATTTTCACAATTGGTTCAAGTGCAGTCTGTTGGAATGCAAAAAAGCAAGGAGTGGTGGCGCAATCAACAATTGAAGTAGAGTATATCGCCTTAGCAGCTGCTGCAAATCAAGCTATATGGTTAAGCAGGTTGCTTGCTAATCTGGGCCAAGAACAAAACTCACCAACGGAGCGTTATTGTGATAACAAGTCTGTCATTGCCATTGCTCAAAATCAAGTTCAACATGGCAGGACCAAACATATCAATGTGAAATTTCACTCCATAAAAGACGCTGAGAAGAATTTACTTGTTAAGGTTCATTACTGTTTAACCGATATTCAACTTACTGATATAATGACTAAAGCACTTCCTAGATCAAGGCTATAATTTCTAAGGATGAAACTTGGTTTGTCTAAGGCAAATCTTAAGGAGTGTTGGAATTTGTTTATGAGAATCTGTCTTAAAAATAGAAGATAGAGATAAGTGCATAAAAAAGTTTGAATCAGTCTTCAATGTTATTGTTTCATAACAGATTCTGCCACAAGATTTGCGGTAAATTCTATTATTTGAAGTCCATTAATCTCTCATATTTGTAAGCACTTCCTAGATCAAGGCTATAATTTCTAAGGATTGATTGTTCTACGCCTCTAGAGAATTTACAGCAGCGATTGATTTTGAAAGTATTTTTTTCTTATAAATATATTAAAATAAATTATTTTTTATTGTTAAAAAATATTTTTAATATCAGCATATTAAAAAAAATTTAAAATATTAAAAAAAATTATTTTGAAGCAAATAAAAATATTTTAAAAATATTTTTAAACACAAAAATAAACAAACTCAAAATAGACTTGTTCATGGGCTTGAGCTGGGTCTGGTCATGTCTTGATTAAATCTACTAGGCTCAGTCTTTCAGGCCAATAATTGAGCTAGAGACTGGATCGAGATGGGCCTGTGATGTTTAGGCGAGAGCAAGATTGGTACAAACAACTTCTGAATTAGGAAGTAAAAGAACTGAACCGAAAGCAAGTAAAAGAGCTCAAAACATCATGTCATTAACATTCAAGAAAATCCTCACACATGCATGCATGCATGTATGTGCCTTTGTTTCGGGGACAAATCTAGAATACACTGTTTAAAAGGGCCAAATTGTAATATTTTTATTTTAGAGTGACCCGTTAAATTAGAGCTTATTTGAGAAGCTTCAAAGAATAAAGGAGATTTTGTAATTTTCATAAGCTTTAGATTTGTTCTTACTTGGCATGACTACATCATGTAATTAAAATAATTTAATAATATCTCCTTATGCGTTTTATTTTATTAGAACAATAACAATTTTCTTTGCAACTGGATAATAATTAATACACCCTCAGATATCCATTCAAAT
>Ga0325403_1000921_pt1 | contig 23161 bp, 10 predicted proteins | sample PopdelMetagenome_19_FD_205665 | JGI IMG/M metagenome (GOLD analysis project Ga0325403, IMG submission 205665) | Populus deltoides microbial communities from Bellville, Georgia, United States - Xylem-PdKOR-R4 | ecosystem: Host-associated > Plants > Phyllosphere > Stem > Wood/Secondary xylem... | reverse complement strand
ACAAAAGACAAAAATTTAGGAAGTACAATTTTTTTTACCTCTGTAGTTATGTCCTTTTTTCCCCTTATCTATCTCAGATGAATCTTTTTGGTCAAAATCAGCCACATTGCTATCGGAGGCAGCATCTTCTAAACACAATCTGGTTTCTCCATTCATGCTTTAGTTTTTCGGCTGTGAATGGATCACATGCCAGACAAGCAATAACCCTTAGGCACAAGTTACCAGCCACTCACCCTTACTGATAAGTTTCCATGTTAGCAACGAGGATGTCTGGGACTGATCCACCAAGTATTCTTAAGACCATCCCCACTTGGACGGATATCTTACACGCCCAATTTTACCCTGATATCAAGTGCCAGTTGGCCTGCCCGTATGAATATCTGAGATATGGGGGTGCTAAACTTCTCTGTGATTTGGGTCCTCGTATTTTATATCTTTAAACAGGGACAATCACTAAAACCCTGATTCAGACTTGTTGGGCTATAGCGATTTTAAGACAACAGGTGCCAAAGTGTCATCAATAGTTTGTTGGAGGACTTCTTGAACCACCTTAAGTGATGAAAGTTGCTTCGTTGCAATTTAATTTCCACATATTTTCCTATTTTTTAAGATTTTGATGCATGATATGATGTGTTTTAACTTCTTGCCTGAGGTTTTTATTCTTGCTATAATGCTTAGACAAGCTCACAAAAGACCTTATATATGGCTAGAACCTATCATTTATCAGATTTTACCATGACTGTCCTTTTCTTATTGTCATAAACAAGCAACAAGCAAAAATATCTGGAAATCATGAAAGTCCTTGCGCATTCATCTATGAAAACTTGGTAACCTTTGATTCTGTATTTTGTTTTATAGGAGGACCACAGCCACTTTCATGGGCAGTAAGGGTCAAAGTGGCTATAGGTGCTGCCAGAGGGCTCTCTTTTCTTCATAATGCGGAATCACAAGTCATATACCGTGACTTCAAGGCATCTAATATTCTACTAGATGCGGTATGATTAATAAAGGCATGATTGATCTAATTTTTTCTCCTTTTAAATAAAGACTAAAATTTCTCCTTGTCATCAGCCTTTACTGGTAATGTCATCCCATTAGATTTTATTAGATTTCTGGTGCTAACAATGCATTGGCTTGCAGGAATTTAATGCAAAACTTTCTGATTTTGGTCTGGCCAAGGCAGGCCCTACTGGTGATAGGACCCACGTGTCCACTCAAGTTATGGGTACTCATGGGTATGCAGCACCTGAATACGTTGCTACAGGTCTGTAGAGTGCTTTTCCTAATTAAAGAATATTGCTGTTTCCTTGGTATTTTTGAAACTGGTAATAATTTTTTATGCCAATCTCTCACCTTTGTGCTTCTGAACTAGGTTGGTATTTGTGATAAAACAGTGGACGTGTCTGATTATTTTGTTATTTATGCTAATCCATTTTTAGTCATTGTTATCTCTGATGACCATGCTAATGCTTCTCCCTTTCTAGACCAAGCCTCTTCTATAATGGCCAAACTCTTTTCTCATGTCCAAGTAGGGGAAAGGTTGATGGATAGAGAAAATGATTGGTCAACTGACATTATATAAAAATGCCATGTCACTAAAGAAAGAATCAGCCTCTGGAGAAGAAGCTTGAAAGATCCAAGCTTTCATGGGACTAAGCTCTAAGCTTTTTTTCTGTCATGTACATGTTTTGGGTGGGCTATAATTTGAAACAGACAAGTTTATGCAAAAATGATCAGCGACTTCCTTTGGCGGGACTGTAACTGGTTTACTGCCATACCGTTAACATTAGTCCTGGGAGCTCATTACTGTAAAGTACTGTCTTCATGTAAACATAGTTGTTGACGTAGGTTGAATTTAATTTTCTGATATGAGTGTATCTATGTTCAGCGTCTTCACTGTTCACTCAGAACTGATATCGTACATGCATGTTATTAAATATTTCTTGTACATGGAATTCCTATATCATGTGTGTACTGTAACAAAGCTTCCATTGCTGGACAGGTCGGTTGACAGCCAAAAGTGATGTATACAGCTTTGGGGTTGTGTTGCTTGAATTATTGTCCGGGCGACGGGCTGTTGATAAAACTAAGGTGGGTGTGGAGCAGAACCTGGCAGACTGGGCAAAACCATATCTGGGTGACAAGAGGAAATTATTCCGAATTATGGACACCAAGTTGGGGGGACAATATCCTCAGAAGGGAGCCTTTATGGCTGCAAACCTGGCTTTACAGTGCCTAAGCAATGAAGCTAAAGTCAGGCCTCCAATGTCAGAGGTATTAGCAACGCTGGAGAACATTGAATCCCCAAAAGATGCTGCAAAAAACTCCCGATCAGAGCAACAAACAGTTAAGACACCTGTCCGACAGTCCCCAATGAGACATCATCACGCTCCTGGGACTCCACCAGCCAGTGCCTCCCCACTGCCATCCCACCACCAATCTCCACGATTACGATGAGCAGCAGACAATCACTTGTAGATTCCATATTATTTGCTTTTGTATTTAGTTGTAAAATCTATGATATGGTTGTGTATCTCGATGCAATTTTGGATTAGAGAAACAGATATGATCACTTATTGTACCGAAGGAGGGTCGTGGGAGGTTTACAAGCTGGCTTAGACCTTAGTCATTTCTTGTTGTCGTAACATAGATGAACGTTTCTTTTTTCAGTAATCTCTGTGCTCTCCATCTGTAATTACTCCTCGGTTATGATGAGCTCTTTGATTGATGCAATCTGAGTAGATGTTTTATTGTCATCAAACATGTCGATCCACAGAAGAGCCAGCCGTCTGTATTTCTCCATGTTTGAATAAATCTCTCTTGTACCAAAGAATAAAAAATAAAAGTAAAATCCATAATGATAATGATATTAATGTTCTTAGAAATTATTATTTTTTTGTTTTAAACGAGAAGAGAAAAGAGAAATTTAGAGCATATGGGGTACAAAGGATAAAATAACTCAAAATTTTGAGAGCACATCTCCTTCAATAATAAATAAATAAATATAAGCATGGAAGATATAAAATGTAGTTCGTAGCATTAACTGAAGGCGTCAAGAAGCATAGAAATAAATCGTGGAAGGTAAAAAAAAGGGGAGGTATGGTAAAAGTCAAATTCAATGTCAGTCTAAAATCAGCGGGCAATGCACTAGACTTTAATGATACTCGATGTATTGTAATTTAATTTGTAACTCGACAGTCCTCCTCCTAATCCTAACATAAAATCGTCTACCTAGACAGACAAATCTTAGATCTAATAAATAAATAGTTTTAAAGAATTTAAATGCTGTGAGTAATTTTTGGTAGAAGAAGATGGAGTCGGCGCCGATTCGGGTACCGTACCGGAATCTCAAGAAGGAGATAGAGGTAGAAATGGTGGGTCTGGAAATGGAGTCTCCTCCTCCTCCTCGGATCCAGTCTCCTCACACTCATAATTCCGATGCAGATTTGAGATCTCAATCCACTAGACATCATATTAGCTTAATCACTCTTGTTCTCAGCTGCACCGTCGCCGCTGGTGTTCAATTCGGTTGGGCCTTGCAGCTCTCTCTTCTCACTCCCTATATACAGGCAACTCCATCTTCTCTTAAGTTGGTTTTTCTCTGCGTCTCATTCCTCTATTTTTACCAAGGTAATTGACTTGGGAGGTTTTTGTTGCAGACTCTTGGAATTGGACATGCCTTTTCGTCCTTCATTTGGCTCTGCGGTCCTATTACAGGCCTTGTGGTAGGTTTTGCCAAATCATCTTCCGTTTGATTGAAATATCTGAATCAGCTGATGAATCTGGAATCTACTTCTTCTATTTTTTGCCGCATCATGTATAAATCTCGATTATCTTGCTGTTGTTATTTTAACTGGTGGATGAATATACATATTTATATTTGCATTTGGAATGAATATGCATTAGATAGATGAATTTGATTTGACGACATGGCATCTTGGAGAGTTTTAATTAATTAATTATCCTAAAATAAAAGGGTTATTAATTGCATGGTGGTGATCACACCAGGAAACCTTCCTACATTTTTCTTCTTTTTGAAATTTCCTCTCATGTCTTGAACCTGTACCCTCCAAGGACTTTTACCATTGTGCTAGTTAATTGGCCTTCATGATTATCTTGAAACAATGTGCCAGTTTTTTTTTTTATCTGGTACTAGTAGCTTGCATCTTCATTTGCAACCAGTAGCTGTTATTGATTTTGCAACTCTTAACTCTTTAGTCCTGACTTTTACTTGATTTTGGTAGTTTTCGTGGCATTTGAACAGAAAACACCATGCTTATACTGTCACCATTGATGATATCATTTACTTGAAAATGATGCTAGTATAAGTAATTAATTGTTTCTTCAATTTCATGAAATTAATTTAGGCTTGAATTAGCTATTGGGGTTTTGGCTTTTAGGTTCAACCTTGCGTTGGTATTTGGAGTGATAAATGCTCTTCAAAATTTGGAAGAAGACGGCCATTTATTCTTGCAGGATCACTCATGATCTCTGTTGCTGTAAGTGCTGATGGATCTACTTTTTATTTTAGTTCCAATAATTGCTATTTGCTACAATAACTTCTATGACCTAAACTAAATCTTGTAAATTTAGGTGATAATAATTGGATTTTCTGCAGACATTGGATATGTATTAGGGGATACAGAGGAGCATTGCAGGTTTCTGCTGCCTTCACTTTAATTGTATTTAATCCATAAATATTTCTTTGAGACTGACCAACCTATCTATGGAGCTGCAGGAAATTCAAGGGCACTCGAACGTGGGCAGCATTTGTCTTTGTTATTGGCTTCTGGATGCTGGATCTTGCTAATAATACGGTGCAGGTATGGCTTGTTGTCATGATTATATCGAACCTTCTTATCACTGCTAAATAACTAGTTTCTTGTTTTAGGGACCAGCCCGTGCCCTTCTTGCTGATTTATCAGGTGCCATTTCAATATCTGTATGCTTATCAATTGATCACAAGTTGCTAGCACTACATGAAAGATGCTAATGCAAAAAATAACTAGATGTATTACTACTGTGTTCTAGGTCCTGATCAACACAATTTATCAAATGCTGTATTTTGCTCATGGATGGCTGTTGGAAACATTTTAGGGTTTTCAGCTGGTGCTAGTGGGAGTTGGAACAGGTGAAACTTTTTATTTTTATGCTAATGAATACACATGTGCATGCATGCACTCTCATTTTCCTCCTAGCCTTTTTTCATTTTGATGCTGTAACTGACCTTTGGTTTTTATGACCTGAATGCTGCTTTGTCTCATTCAACTCCTTTTATTTCCTTTTTTATGGTATCATCACTTGCTTATGCAACTGGATATTCAATTGATTGGTGTGTCAAATGCTTCTATTCTAAGCAGATGGTTTCCTTTCTTGATGAATAGAGCTTGTTGTGAAGCTTGCGGAAATCTTAAAGCAGCATTTCTTGTAGCAGTAGTGAGTTAATTTATCCTTGCATCTTCTTCAATACTTTGGCATGCTATTGTTTTGGTAGTGTAATTTGCTCGAGTGATTATGTTTGTATTGCCTATTCTTTTATAGTCTTTTATGTTTCGCATCTCATTATTTTCTGTAACATCTTTTGTTGTTGATTTGTGAGAATTCATTCAGTATATAATCGGTCCTCAAATTGATTTTCTTTGCAAGTTTATAAGTCAATGATAACTTTTAAAATTATTCCAATACTAGACCTTGGCATAAAATAGTAATAAACCTAATCTCTTTAGAAAAATGGTCTTTCTTGTCTCATGCTAGCCTACTTCAATTTCCTCGTGAACTAAGCTGTGTTTATCTTTTGGTTAGATCCAATATCTTGTTTCTCGCATGAAGGAGAAATATATTTTCTTTTTCTTCTTGAGAGAGTTGGGTGAATTCTATAGTTTCTAGATTTCTAGAACTTCAAGAAAACTAAAGAGGTGATCTTGAAGTTCATTGCATAAATATTATAGGGTCAAATTTATGCCGTTTGCTATTTGAACCTCTTCGCTTCAGTTTTGACATTTGTGTTGAAATATGCACTGTTAGCAATAGCCTTAAAACCATTATTTGGCATGAAAGATGGTGTTACACCATCACTAAACTGATGGAATAAAGGATCCTAGTAACAAAGCAGAACACATAATACCATTGATTCAAATCTTGAACTCTGTCACTGAAGTGAAAGTGGGATGCAATTTCCCATATAATCTTACAATAGATTAGTTATATCAATGCGTATATCATACACCCTGTGCAAATTTAGTAAATTTTAACATTAATAAAATGTAAAGAAATATATAAATTGAATAAAAACCAAATTAATTGAAATCTAGATGGAGTAGAAGATAAAATGACATGGGAGACCCCTTGAGATATGTCCAAATTTCGGTGATTTTAGATGTAGTGCTAGAAGAAGGATTATTATCAACGTATTTGGAACTTCACTAGCTTAAGACTTTGTACTTTATTTAGGAAATATCTTCTTAGAATAGTTAGTGATAAGTAAGATTTCATTATTATTAGGATCAGTAGGGAATTTTTTATATTTCTTTTCTAGCTTTTTTTTCTACTTTGAGCAGGAGTCTTCAGGGTCATGGTGCCCCTATATAAGCGTAAATATCTCATGTACAAGAGAAGCTGTTTTATGGTAATGAATGGGACTTTCAGTTTCAACTTTGAAGTGTTTCCTCTAACGTGTGCTGAGGTGGATTCCTCATGCAGGGTGGATTCCTCTTGTTTATGCTTTTCTTTTCACATTTTGGAAACTATAGCATAAAGCACATGAAATCCCATGTGAACCAGCAAGGACCATTTTGCAAGGCTAAATACTCCTAGATGTTCTGTTACGTAGTAGTACCACTAGGGGAGAGTATTTGTGGCTACTGTTGTTTTACTAATCTTTTTGTCCCCAATGATTAGATTCCTTTAGACCACTTCGTACATGAATTATTATATCAATAGCAACAAGTCCTAGTTGAACAAGTTTATTTTTGGAATGTGGGAAAGCCTCAAAATAATATCAAGAGTCAGAGATTCAGAAGTGCCGTAAACCAGTTAGAAATATCATGAAATTTCTGGTTCCCAGGGGATGTTTCTGACAACAAGGAACATGTGCCTGGGTGTATATGCAATTTGTGGGTTGGGACAAAAGAAAGGAAACAAATTTCTCCCATCATTGATCATATCAATGCACAGGATGGAATGTAACTTTTGCACTGTTCGTGGAAATGTGCAATCGGTTTTGAACAAATTTAAGAGCTCTTACAGGAGTCCCACTCGCATCTAGAAATCATAGATCGTGGGATTTTTCATTCTATTGCTGGAAACAAAATCACTAAGTTTAGTACAGGGATCTTCTCTTAGAGAAGAAGTCGCAGACTATCATTTATATAGATTGGTGCCCGAGTTTATTGGATTTCCCAAAGATGCAAAGTCCTCTTAGAATTACTTATCTATACTGTTTATGCGAGTTTCTTAGAAAGTCCCCATTCTACTGGTCTCTTTACGATTTGGATACAAATTACACAGCTATACTGACAAAATATGTGGCAGTAAACATAAATTTGGATGGAATTTGTGCAGGTCTTCCTCACTTTTTGTACTCTTGTGACTCTATATTTTGCGGATGAGGTTCCACTAAATGTTAATCAACCACGCCATTTATCAGATTCTGCTCCATTGTTGAATGGTCCACAACAAAACGGCCATGAACTTTCAACATCTGAGTCTCACTTGCCGGGTCTTGACAATTTGAGTGGGAATGGCAACAATCATGACCATGAACTGAGAATGAATTCGAAGCATGCCAACTCTGTAGGGGATCAAAATGAAAATTTCAGCGATGGCCCAGGAGCTGTGTTAGTCAATTTATTAACTAGTTTAAGGCATTTACCTCCTGGAATGCATTCAGTGCTTGTCGTTATGGCTCTAACTTGGGTAAGCACTTCAATAACTATGTATTATTTCCAGAATTGTTTCCTTCTGATTTCTTTGAGTCCAAACTCTTTTGAGAATACACGTGTTCATTGTTCCTGTGATGGTCTTGATTCGCTCTTATTTTATCTGTGCTTATTTTCATTTCAATTATGATTTTACTTGCAGTTGTCCTGGTTCCCCTTCTTTCTATTTGATACAGATTGGATGGGAAGAGAAGTTTATCACGGAGATCCAAAAGGGAATTCGAATGAAGTGGAGTTGTATGATCAAGGAGTCAGAGAAGGTGCATTTGGTTTGCTGTTGAATTCTGTAAGAACTCAATATTGAGCATTGATAGTGACTGTTTTGTTAAATATCATCACAGAAACCAACTCTGTTATGAATCCCGAAACTTACCTTTACATTTTTACAATAATTGCAGTTTTAATGTTGGAAGTTCTTGAAGCAAGGATAAAATGGACTTCTCATAGTAATTCAAAAAATTTGAAAATTTTGACACGAGAGAGATTAGAGAGATTCATCCCTTCAGTGAAAGGAAATAGGGAACAGCAGTGTAATGCAATTGAGAAAATGGGGAAAGTTGAATTATATATCATGGGAACTATATGAAACTAATGCACCATCTGAATGGACCTAAAAAATCACAAAATTAAGAAACAACCGGAGTAAAAGAGAGGAAAAAGATCACAAAAGTTAGGAGGAAAAAAAATGAATCGAATTGACTCATGAACTTGATGTTATGTGGCTCATTCCAAATTTATTAAAGACACATATCCCATTATTTCTCATGTGGTGTTTTGCAATAATCGAATTATTGATTATCTCAACAACTATTTTTCTTATATTCTTGTTATGATACAGGTTGTTCTTGGCATTAGCTCGTTCTTGATTGAGCCAATGTGTCGGAGGTTGGGGTCAAGATTTGTGTGGGCAATGAGCAATTTTATAGTATTTGTCTGCATGGCAGGCACTGCTGTTATTAGTTTGATATCAGTTAGTGAATATTCTGAAGGAATCGAACATGTAATTGGAGGGAATGCGCCAATCAGGATAGCTGCCTTGATTGTATTTGCTCTTCTTGGCTTTCCTCTTGCTGTATGTTCCTGTTCTAGTAGAACATCGCTATATTTGTCAATTTCTTCCCTCAATAGCATGTAGTAATTGTTTTTGTGCTGCAGATTACCTATAGTGTTCCATTTTCTGTCACAGCAGAGTTGACTGCTGATTCAGGCGGTGGCCAAGGTTTGCATGGCAATATTTTTTATAAAGCAATTATTTTTACTTGATATGGTTATTATTGTGTTAACCAGATGATTCTGATGTTCTCTTACCTTGTTTCAGGATTGGCCATAGGAGTTCTCAATCTTGCAATAGTTATTCCACAGGTAGATTAGCACATCATGTATTTTTTCAGTACATCTGGGATGAAATTATTTCTCTGATATAATGAACCACTGTCACCTTTTCTACTGGACTCCAGAAGTTTTGCTGGATTTTGCTATGCTGTAACCATGTGTCAGTTTTGGCTTTTGGGAAAATTGATAATAAATTGTGTTTGGTTATTGCCTGTGATATTTTATTGATGGACCATAACATGTATGCACTCCCTGACACACTTCAACCTCTTGCTTCTTCCCTGCTACTCCTATTGATTCAGATTCTTCTGTCATTCCACTTTCTGTGCCAGTTTTACTCTATTTAATTCAGTCAAAGTTGATTTTCATGTGTATTTTTTTGATCTGTTAGATGATTATATCCATTGGTGCCGGTCCATGGGATGCGCTTTTCGGTGGAGGAAATATACCAGCCTTCGTTCTGGCTTCTGTATCTGCTCTTGCAGCTGGTGTTATTGCAACTCTCAAGCTGCCGAATCTTTCAAGCAGGTCCTTCCAGTCTGGTTTTCATTTTGGCTAGCCACCAAACCGTGCTCACCATGTTGACATCAATCCAAGGTGTAATTGTCAAGGACAGGAGCATGCTAGTTGGCCTTGCATTCACAGAGATCTTCCATTTTTATGTACGTATAATTTTTATATCAAAAGAATCATGCGTTACATGTTCAAATTCATTAATTTTTTTTTGCCCCACATCATGGGCATCTGTACTATCTGTAGAGTATAAATCATTTGAATTGAAAAGCTTATACAGGCATTTAGCAATGAATACTTATCTAGAAATCATGAGTTAACTGGTCTAAGCTTTACATTTTATGTGGTTATTAACAGAAATTGTATTATAATCATCATTTAAGCACGTTGGCCTCTGTACCATCTCTTTTTAGATTCTTGATCACCCATCCATACAACCTTTCGTTTTAACTTCGAGCACAAGCTATTTGTTTGGCTGTAGGTGAGGGGTAGGGTTAGTGGGTCACAGTGCTTGGGGCACGCACAACTTTATTAGGGGCCTCGCCGACTGCAGTGGAGGATTAAAATATCTCTTGTTTTTTATTAATAAATATATTAAAATATTTTTTATTTTTTAAAAAATATTTTTGATATTAATATATCAAAACAATCCAATATATATATATATATATATATATAATTTGAAGTAAAAAAAATCAAATGTTTGTGACATGCTATCTGGGACGTGCGCCTAAACTTGAATCATTAGTGAAAAGTTGTGCTTGCCTCGGTTGCCATGTCAATATCTTGTTCATCTTCGTGGAAAGCCTTGGGTAGTAGTGACTTGCAGGTTACTCTTTAAAAGTAATTTTTATTTTATTATATTTTATTTTAACAGTAAGAATATTCTCAGATCAAATTTCCGGTAAATGTTTCAACTTTTAGAAAGTGTACACAGCTATAACTTTCTGTCCATGATTTTTTATTATTTTCAGCTGTGAGGTGAGTGCTTTGTACTAGCCTGTTGCTTCCATGTGTTTCCTTCGTCCGTTTCTGCAATCAAAACTTCGCATGTTTCAAAAAATAGTAATGGTGTTTTGGCTGAAATGCCGAACCAAATTTGACAGATTTAATGTAAATCACTGGATCAAATTTTAAATAATTGACAAGTTGATCCAGTTTTTAGAGGGGTTTCAGGTCCTCCCTCTTCTTTCTAACCCCCATTCTTTTTTTGTGCACGAAAAGACTAGAATCCTTGTGCAATCCCCTGGTGAAAGAATACTTCTCTCTCTATGAAAGGTATCGAGAGGGTTCATAAACTTGCAATTTAATTGGGAGGATAATGGGTTTGGGATGCCGTTGAATGGAGGTTGTTTCAGAACGATCCTCTTCTACTTTTTTTCTCCGACTAGGTGAGTCGAACTGAGGACTAACGTGTTTTTTTCTTTCAATTAACTAGTATAGGATTGATCAAATCCAATGGTTTCTAAAATTCTTTCTGTCATGATTTAAATGACTCTGCACAGTAGAATGTCCTTATGTCTTGATTTCTTTCTATGAGAAATTGATGTTCGGAGTTGCGGAGTAACAGCTGTTTTGCTATTTTTTAATTTAAAATATTTTTTTATACTTTTAAATCATTTGGATGTGTAATATAAATTTTTTAAAAAATAAAAAAAAATTATTTTGATATATTTTCAAGTGAAAAACATCTATCATATTTTCAATCAGACATTTAATTAGTTAATTATTTTGATGTATTTTTAAGTGAAAAATAATAATTAATTTTTATTATTATTTTGATATATTAATATAAAAATAAAAAAAATTAATATATTATTAAACAAATAACATTTTTTAAAAAATCACAACCACGTTCTTAACTGTAGCTTGTGACCCTCCGGAGATATCACGATGCCGAGTGGACGGTTGTGATTGATGGGCCACCTGTCTTCGAAAAAAAAGTTAAACACGGCCACGAGGAAAAATTAAATTAATTAAATATAGCAGGTCCTTTTTTCGTTTTAGCTAAAAAAATAAAAAAAAAAAAAGGGAAAGAGAGAAAAAGAAAAGAACATGGCAGGTCTAGTGGTTGACAAATCAACATCAAAGAAATATTTCGATAGCCTAAAGTTTTGGAAAGATAATAAAAAATAAATCGCATGGAGAGAAATAGAGGGACGCAGACCGCAGACGGCACATGGGTTCAGTGCTGAAGAAGATGAAGCAGAGTGAGCAGCTTGTTTTTAACCTAGCAGTGACGTCGGATTAGTCCTCCAACTTGTTCAACACTCTCGATCGGCTCCCTAATCAATTGGATTCCCAACGTAATAATCTCAATTAAGCCTCACAACAAAATCTGTTAATGTTTTGTCCATAGTATCAATTTTATGCAATCAAATGATTCGGTTCCGAGGCAGCTTCACATGTTTCGTCAAAAATCCCCAACGACTTTTACTGAATTTATTTATTTCAAATAAAATATTTTTAAAAACATATATATTTTTCAATGTGAAACGAGAGAAAAAATAAATTAAACCTTAAATGATATTAATTTTTTAAAAAATATTTTTTCCGGGAAGTATTTTTATTAAGTCATTTTGCTTGATCATTTAATAATTTCATCAACATTATCAACACCCATACTTTTTATTTGCATTGAAAAGAAAAAAAGAAGAAAGCTTCAATACATATCTCGCATGATAGCGCCGGAAATCAAACTAAAAAGGAAGTAGCCCTGATATTCACAGATGAAGAGAGATAAATGGGAGGGAAAAACAATAGTGCCTTGCTTTCTGGCAGAGAACATGGATCCACCCCCATTCCAACGGAGGTGGTGGTGACCTCCAGCTCCCAGTAATAAAGTCATGTAATGCTGTAAGAACAACTTGTCTTTTGCCCAGTTTCAAGGCAGTATTATCAGTCATGTGGGTCCCAACACACCGCACCTCCAATCCCCAGATCAGCGGGTCCTGCTAAACCCTTCAGTTTTAAGATACATCCCCGCGAATGATTTTTCCAAACAGGGATGCAGCTTCGACAGCTGTGATATTAGTAATATACAAAATATCCAGAAGACCAGTCTCCAAGAATCAAGTCAGTAAGATCCTTTATATAGATGCATGCACAGAAATAAAGGCTCGTAGGTTAAAAGAAAGAATTCCTTCATGGACAGCTTGCTAAAGTTATTATTTTGATTTAATGGACGAATTCATAATTTCTCTTTAATTATCTTGCCAACGTATAACTTTAACTCTTAAAGTAGGAGAGCAATCCATATCAAATTAATGTGGACAAGAACATGACGCAAACACTAGCAAGGGTGCAAGAGATCGATGTTTCTGATCAACGCGTACGTTCATTTGATCAGGAGGCAATTTGTGGGAGTAAGATATAAATGAATGATGCATTTGGCTTTTCCAATCTCAAAATCCCAACCTTCGTTTCTAGCATTCCAATCACTTGAAAGACTAATCGAAATTGTCAAAACTCCATTGCCGCTCGTCCACGAGGATGTGGGCATTAATTGCATGCTTGCTTGTGGCTAAATTAACTATTTCTGGGTCCATGTGTTGGATGCTCGACTCGTGTCTCGGGTCCAATTTTCCTAATTGCTTTTCCATGCCATGACGTGTGATGAACGGTGGGAAGTTAAAAGGAGAGATATAAGAATGAAAAGAGTACTGAACAACTTAATTTGTGGGGTTCCATTTCAATCTGCCGTCTTCCTTCTGCTAGCTATTCAAAGTTCTACCCCCTGCATCTACAGTGCTCTATATATGAACATGATCGAGTGGATTCATTTGCTTGACATGTAGTAATTAATCACGAGTGTTTGGAGATCTCTGGTGGTGTGTGTGTGTGTGTGTTTGACACAGCATATCAATGGAAGCAGGTTTCAGTGTCTTTGTAATTTATTGATTTAATTTTGAAGGATACATAATAATTCGCTGCATGAGGATGGTGATATCTCTGTGCTGGGGGGCTTTGAAGGGTTTTTAACACATAGGTTTGGTATATATCTAAACTACATCGTAGTTCCGCTAATGTCTAAACGTGTCATTTCGGTCTCTTTAGTGTCAAAATAGGTTTAGTACTGATTAATTCCTGATCTTCAATTTATTTATAATTCATTAATTAAGATTGTGTTTGGATTGAAGTTATAAGTGTTTAAATATTAAATTTTCCAACACTTGACTCCCTTAATATTGTGGAGTGGGGGGGGGGGATTGAAGTTTTTGCAGTGTTTTTTCTTCTTTTTTTTGAAATCCAACTTCCATTTCCCCTTGTTTTTACTCGTTTAATTAATTCAGAAAATATCATTAATTAATTATGATTTTATAAATTATTTAAAATTATTTTTTAGTTTATGAATTAGCAAATAATGAATCATTATGCATGTCTATTCGTATTTGATTAATTTGCTTAATTATCTATTAAATTTTATTAGTTTAAAACTCTATGTTATAATTATCTCCAAAACATACCACACAAACTTTTAATTATAGCTAATTTCTTAATTTATGATTACTACGTGTATAATTTTAAAAATGTCGTGTCCATAACCTTTAATTTTATAGAAAATAATTGAATATTTTGTTCTATAGAAACCTATTACTAAGAAATGCAATATATAAGGATATGGTTTCTCATTTGATTTAAGTACTTTCAAAGAATAAAAGTTAGATCATATGGATTAATCATTTAGCTGCCCCACATCCAACCCTAATTTTGTATTTTTATGAAAATCTACGAAGATGAATTAAGAACTAGCCAATAAAGAGAATGGCTGCTAGGAATACAAGAATAAAAATATATAGTTAAAAAAAATATATAGTTAACCACAGATTTACAACAACAGTGGAGAAATTAAGACAATATCGTCTTGTTGTATTGGTCCGTAGATGCTATAAAGAATCATTTACTGTATCAACAAATTGCCCATCAAGATGCTTTGCCTAGAACGTCAATCTGGGAAAAATCAGGGCTTTTTCTAATCCTGTCCCTCGTCATTTGAAAACAGCATCATTCCTAGCTAGCCAACCAGATTGACCATAGATCGAACAACATGGAGTAGCAGGAATCAAAGCTTCTTCTGCATCGCCCCTCGACAGAAGAAAATCATCAATCTGACTATAATTAAACCGCATAAAAATCTGATTCTGTTAGATTTATTGAGGTTGCATGTCCACTATATCGAATAACACGTTACAATACATGAAAATATTCAGTAATAATATTTAACTTTCGGTGACTATCATTATATTAACAATGACTTTGATAATCATGGAGATTGCCACCGAAACTCTATATATAAAGAAATGAGCACGGTCAAAAAGGTTAAATATTGGGCGTGAGAGGTGAGAGTTGAGAGTAGAAGATGTCGACGGAGGCCATCTGGGGGTGTGGCAGGAATAAGAGAGAGGAGCAGTAGGATAGAGATGGATGTATATTGTGTTGTGTGCACGAAGACAAAAAAGACCAGCTCTTGTAGGGTTAGAGCAACAGGGGTTTTGCTTGAGCTTTTCAAAGCCCTTCTCCATCTCTTTCTCTTTCCCCATCTCTCTCAACACGTATACACACGAAACGAAACCAATGCACAGAGGAGGCTCAAAACTGATGAAAGGATAATGGATAGGAAAGCTTTCGTCCTAGCTAATGCATGATGCTTGTTGGTGGTTTAGGTAGCAGCCCCTGTCCCTCTACTTGGGCCCATCCCTAGATTCCTTCTCCTTCTCTATTACTCTCCCTTTCGAATGCATGCAGTTCCCCTTTACGATATAATTGAAACTATAAAAGTTTTGATAATAAAAAAAAATGAGAGGAAAACAATAAGAAATTAAATAAAAAAAAAGGATCAAACTGAAATCACAATAATGATAGTAATTATTATAACTAAAATCATAAATTTAATTTTAATGATAAAAATAAAAGCTATAAAGAAATTTTTAAAAGGAAAAATGGATAAAAATATAAAATTAAAAGATGAAAGATAAAAAAATCGAACTGAAAATCATTATATATACAAATTAGAAATTAAGGATTAAATTAAAAACACATAAAACTTTAAAAAAAATGATAAAAAATATACAAATTAAAACTAAAAAACTGAATCTAAAATATCAATAACACTAGTAATCACAATGTATTTATTAGGGTAAAAGATAGAAACGAAAAGAAAAAAAAAGGATTATCGGTGATAACTCGAGAATATTTAGACTACATGCACCGTTTAGGATGAAAAAAGAGATAATATCGCATCAAACATGGTAGAATTGCTTTTTTGACCATCGAGGAATGCCATACGCTCGCACCACAAAGACACAACATCTCCCCTTCGTTGTCATGTTAACATTATAAGCCAATAGTTTTTTTTAATTAAAAATATTATTTTAATGTCAAATGAATACCATACCCTCGTCCCAACCAACAATTAAAAAAAATGGAGCTAAAAGAACCTGATATCCCTACTCTTTATGAATTAAATTCTTTATATTCAAGTGAATATTTGTAATTCAACTGGTAATAAAAAATTAAAAATACTAACATATCTCTACTTGATGCAAATGACTATTTTACTCCCGAATATATTTTTGTTATTTCATTATTCATAAAAATAATATATAAATAAAAATATCCTCACACAAATATCTTTCTCGTTGTGAATTAAATTCTTTATATCCAAGTGTATATTTGTAATTCTACTTGTAATAAAAACTAAAAATACTAATATATCCCTACTCGATGCAAATGATTATTTTACTCTTGAATATATTTTTATTATTTTATTATTCATAAAAATAATACATAAATAAAGATATCCTCACACAAGTCAACAATGACAGATTATTTGTTACAAGACAGCTTATTATATAAAATATTACGAATGTTGGAAGTGAGCTTAATTAAGATACTCAAACTCTCCCTACTCTTGCGATAAAATCTTAATTTCTGGCTCTCCTATCTACAACGAGGCGGTTCTCAATTTCTGTTCTCAGGAAAACAACTTTGTGTTTTCAAGAAGAATTACTACATACTTTTCATTCTTTTTATTGCATAAAGAGAATGGAAGAAATTTCGTTTCTTTAATTTATAGCAGTAAATTCACATTTAAAAAGAAAATGAGAATCGTTCCTTCTTCATATAAAGAGAAGTAGAAGAATGAAATCATCATCGTCTCTCTATCTATCTCTTCCCCCCGCCCTCACCACCCTCTCTTTCCATGCGGTGATGTTTTAGGAGCCGAAAGATAAGCTATCCATCTAACCAAATTTTGCATACCGATTCTCTTAAAATAAATTTGTTATAATCTTACATATTCCTTTTTTCTTGTGTAATATGTCATCGCAAGTCCCTCTTAGTTTAGTTCTGGCTCTCCTAGACTAAACTTTCTCCACACAGCATCTGCAGATATCTTTCGTTTTGAGTTCCGGATTAACAAGACATTCTGATCCCGACCACAGTTTTAAGATTGGTGGCACAAGTCTAGGTGATGACGTGCAATGGGATGGCTTTCTTCCCAACAAATTTCATGCTCCAAAGCTCTCATGATCAAGATGATCATCAACCTCCCACTTCTCTCAATCCAATTCTGCCATCTTGCGCACCCCGAGACTTTCATGGTACCCTCTCAATCTGATATTCTCTCTCTTTCTCTCTGAGCTAACTTTGACTGGATATATTCAGAGTGTTTTTTTCTTATTTTTTTTTATGGAAGGTGTGGGTCAATTTCTAGGGAAGAGATCATCAATGTCGTTTTCAGGGATTGATGTGTGTCATGAAGAAGGTAATGGAGAGGATGAGTTGTCTGATGATGGCTCACAAGCAGGAGAAAAGAAGAGGAGGCTTAGTATGGAACAAGTCAGGACTCTTGAAAAAAACTTTGAGTTGGGTAACAAGCTTGAACCCGAGAGAAAAATGCAACTGGCTAGAGCTCTTGGTCTGCAACCAAGACAGATTGCTATATGGTTCCAAAACAGGAGGGCCAGATGGAAAACCAAACAGCTAGAGATAGATTATGATCTCCTCAAGAGACAGTTTGATGCTGTTAAAGCTGAAAATAATGCACTACAAACTCAGAACCAGAGACTTCATGCAGAGGTTAGGTTTCAATTAGCTATTATATAGAGCTTCATGTTTGAATTAAAATTTGCCATTAGCTCTTGACCTCTTCTCTCTTATTTAATGTCTATTGTACCTTTTGGGATACTAAAATCATTAATTCCAAGCAGATTTTTTGCATGGAACTACAATTATTGAGTAATAAGTTTCGAAATCCCAATCATTCCCCCCTGGTTTATTCAGCTTCTTGGCCTTTTCTTCGTACAATGATTTCTGTGAGCTTTTCAATAAAGCTTCTTTTCTTATGATTAGTTCACCTTTTTTTTCAACGTACGTTGGTTTGAGCACCCACGAAAATCTAAAAAAAGTTGTTCACAAGAAACACTATTTTGAAGTACTGAATATTGTTCGTGGTTTTAGAGCTAAAGTCTAATTAGTCATGCATATATGTGAAAGGTATAGATCTTTCCTACATGTATACGTTTAGTATATATACTTTAGTTTTTATTTTTTATTTTTTGAACTTAACATATAGGCGTATGCTTCATGTTGATTGGTTAACTCACGGCTGCAGATATTGGCACTGAAAAGCAGAGAACCGACTGAATCTATCAATCTCAATAAAGAAACTGAGGGTTCTTGCAGTAATAGAAGTGAAAACAGCTCAGATATCAAGTTGGATATCTCAAGGACGCCAGCTATTGACAGCCCTCTACCTAATCATCATCCAACAAGCAGGCCCTTCTTTCCCTCGTCATCTATCAGGCCTACAGGTATTGCACAACTCAACCAAAACAACTCTTCAAGGCCCGATTTTCAATACCAGAAGATGGATCATATAGTCAAGGAAGAAAGTCTCACCAATATGTTCTGCAGCATAGAGGATCAATCTGGATTTTGGCCATGGCTTGAGCAACAGCAATTCAACTAAGAAAATGAGCCTGGAGTGCCATATTGGACCGCACCCATTATACGCGCAGTATATGTGGAAATAGTTAATCTTCAATTCATTAAAAGGGAAGTAATCTTTATTTTATGAGTTTAAAATTAAGTTCATATATATAGTTGGCACTTAGATTGGTATATAAAGTAGGATACCTTACGTTGGCCGGGATTTCAGGTGGAATAAGATTTGTGTCTTTGATTTATATATATATTTTCCTTTAGTAATGAATATAAGAGGATGTTTGCTAGGTTGGATCGTTGGAGTTGAAATTACATTTGCTTGTCACTGGTTTGGAACGCTAGCATGGGTCGACATGCATGAAATGAGAAGGGGATTTACTCTCTTCCTTGCTTTTTTTTTTCGACTTATTTTTTCTTCCTTTTGAATGTTGTGTCTCTGTGCAAGAGAGATGCTTCCGAGTGCTTTCTTGGAAGTCCAAGTAATGAAATATTTTTTGCCGATTTCATCATTCGGCACTATATGCTAACCCTACGGCGCCGATCAACCGAAACAAAAAAATATATATACTCTGATGTGCTGGCTGGACGATAAAAGGAAATTGTATCGGTGGTAAATTCACTTTTACTTTTTGTTGAAGAAAGTTTGAAATGCAAACAAATAAAGATATGGCTAAGAGGTGTGACAACTGGATAAATTTATTTCATTGAAATATTATAAATATTAATGTAATAGCATTAATAAGTTTATTAGAAAAGTTTTTTCTCATAAATTTTATTTAATTTACTACACAATAAAAACTTATATTTATAAACACAAAGTGTTTAATTACTTTATTCATTTACAAAATATACCAACACTTTTTACTTAATTCAGTTCATAAACTTTAATTTATTTATTTTCGTACACTAATGTTTTCAACAGTGTAAGTAATTCCATCAAAATTTTAATTTTTTTTATGATATAGTAGTTGACTTTAAGCAACTTATTTCATATTTAGAGGTTTTTTTTTTTTAATGAAACTCCCCCTCCTAGTTAACAATATTGTATCTGGTAAATAAAAAGGAACCCCTTTTTCTGTTAAAAGAATAAAAAAAATCCCCATTTGAGAGGGTTATTTTCTTTTTTATTTTATTTTTTATTTTATTTTACGATTACATGATAGCTTTGGATTAGTTTCTAAATAGTGAAATTAAACTTGTTTATTTGTTCCAGTCATCTACATCAAAGACTAAATAAGAGTTATTAATTTAACCCAAGGAGAGAAGTATTGTATGATTGTAGAATTGGATTTATAATTTTACGCCACGTAATTGTTGTTTTTTTAATCAAATTACTAAATATATGTTTCAATTTAAAAATAATTCTTATTTATAAAATACGATATATATTAATTTGGAGGAGACTTTTACAAGAAACAGAACCGTGAGATCTTAGGTAGATAAAGTTGATTAATTATGCGTCATCACAGAAAACTTACAGAGTACTTGTCGTCAAAACATTTGATTGGCGCAATCTAGAAAGTCAGTATACCAAACCCTAAGAAAAAGGTTAAAATCTATGCCCTTCATGAGAAGTGAAAGGTGTGTGCAATTCCTGGTCATTGAAACAGTACATGTAGAAAGAGAAGTTTACTTGCATGGCTCGTCACTTCATATATAGAGATTAAAAGACAGCGGAAGATCATGTATCCATCATCGGAAGCACCATCAGTCATGGTGCTGGACAGGAAATACTACACGAGGATTAGGAGATGAACAAGGATCGAAAGAGTACAGGTTTTTGAAAAGGGATGATGAGATTAAGAAGAGTAAAGGGGTCGGGACGAAGCATGCTGTAGAGAGAGAGAGAGAGAGAGAGTGAGAGAGAGAGAGAGAATCGAGCACACATTCCGAGAGAGGAAGAGGACAAATAGATGGAAGAGAACAGCGAGAGTCGAAAATGGTCACTCTCGTGAAGGAGACGTCGGCAATCTTTGTGCTGACAGAATGGAATGGCATCGAAAAGCCAATCTAACACCCCACAGACACCTTTTCCGCAGTGACCAGTCTCACATTTGCGCAGGTCTTTATTGAGGCTTTCATGTGACTCACTGCGCCACCCACTCCAATGGCCATGGCATCCAACACAGAGTCAGTCTGAATTGTACCCCAACTCCTATACATCTCCTTTTCACAATCTCACTTTCTACTGTCTTTCTTTATGGGCGGAAAGTAGGTTTAAAAAAAAAAACAAAAAAATTGTTCCGTAAAAATAAATTATAAAAAATAAATTGAAAAAAAATACAGTATTTAACTATATTATAAAAAATAATTTTTTATTTTTTTAAGTTTATTTAAAGAATAAAAATTAAATCTAGCAAATAAAAGTAGGGTTCAAACCGGTTTGGCTATATTTTTTTAGTTTTTTGCTTATAAAACCGAAACCAAAGCGGTATTTTTTTAATTTTAATCGGTTTTTTTTACGGTTCGGTTTTTTCAGTTATTTTTTTTTGTTTTTTCAGATTAATTTATTTTTTGATTTTTTACTCATCCTTTTAAGTGGGATAATGCTTTTATTTTTATTTTACTCTCGAATGTTTTTGGTCTAAAAGTTCTTGCTTGCTACTAGAATTATCAAGTTTTTGGTTCGCCGGTGTTTGGGACTAGAGGTTTACAGGAGGCACCAGCCACCAGGTATGTAAGCTGGACTGGAACCTGATAAGAGTTTTGGACACTTTGGGCTTGGCACCTGTAATCCAAACTGATGTTCACTATTTGGGCCTATCGTCCTCTTTCGTTTTCTCTTCTGGGTATTGGGCCCATTGAAGATGGATATTGATTTGTTAGTTCAAAAAAATGAAGATGTTAGCTGGCCTAAGATTAGCACCTCCGTGGCTATCACCTCCGTGGGCCGTGGCTATCACCTCCTTCCCTCCTCCAGCCAACAGAAACACACACACACACACACACACACACACACACAAAAAAAACACACTTTCTTCAACCAACACCCGCCCTTTTCACTTTTATTTTTTTTTTTTTGCCGGATAACGCAGTCAGTAATCTACTCCACTCCTCTCACCCTCAACTACCTCCTCCCTGGCCCACAAATTTCTCCAACTTCCCTCCAAGGTCACAGACTGATAACCATGTCACGTGTCCTCCGGCCCCAACAAACCAATCACCACCACCTCCTCGGAAAAACCCACTGAAGAAACCATCTTTTTTCACGGTGGAGCCCAGTACGGTGACCTCATAGGCTCATAGCCAACCTGCCACTGGGTTTCACACTTCTTCGGCTGCCTGAATCTAGCTGCTGTTTCAAGGGCATTTTATCTTAGGTGGAGGTTCACCAACCTGAGGGTGACAGTACTACTTCAGGGCTGACAGCTCAAGATAGGAGTGGTTTCTCCTACGAGGCTACAAGGTGATAAAACTAAAAGACGTTAAGGTCGTGCCACGTTTTATAGGTGAAAGGGGCGATGTCGTGATTACTTTGAAAGATGGTACTAAAGTGGATCCTAGGAGCGTTCCTCAATTCAGAGAAATTGCCAAGTATTTTCTCTCTGCGGCTGAGAAGCCTGTGGATTCGACGCCGGGGAGTGGACCTACAGTGTATAGCCTGTTTACAGCTTTAATTGTTTTTCAATTGAAAATATATTAAAATAATATTTTTTATTTTTAAAAATAATTTTTGATATTAATATATTATAAAAATATAAAAAAATATTAATTTAAAATAAATAAATAAGCAAGAAAAAAATTAATTTTTTTTTAAAACGTTTTTAAAAAACAGAACAGAAAAGGGTTTTGTTTATATATATATATATATAAGGCATGTGATTTTTTTCCTTTCCCACCTCAGACGAGCAAAAACGTTGGAATTACAATTTTCATCGTGAATGTAAATTACAAGTGTAATAGATGGTTGTAATTTTAATGATACTTGACCACACAATTTTGAAGGCATTTCTATATCTATGTTTGGCTGTGCAATTTTCAAAAATATAATGCAATTGATGGTTATAATTGTAATGATTTGTTATATTACAAATTAATAGTAATGAGTATTGCACAAAAAGGGCTATATAATGAACAATTTCATGATTAAAAATAATCACATAGGGGTTTAATTGTACAAGAAAAAACTGAATTGTGTTTGTAGTGGGATAAAAGAACCGAGAAAACCTTCCAATTAATGGAAATGAAAATAAAATATGACTGGGATGAACTCTTAAAACTTATAGGGACTAAAATGAAATTAACTCGTGATATACTACGATACATTCCGAGAATAGTTTACAGCCAAACCCAAAAAAAAAAAAAAGGAAATTATTATATAATAACAAACATCTCAATAATAAATATAAGTTAAGCTTTAAAGTTATGATTAGGGAATTAAAGAGGTCTGCCACTTCTTTGTACTCACTTGGAAATTCACATCTGGACGTTTT
>Ga0325403_1000920_pt1 | contig 23167 bp, 16 predicted proteins | sample PopdelMetagenome_19_FD_205665 | JGI IMG/M metagenome (GOLD analysis project Ga0325403, IMG submission 205665) | Populus deltoides microbial communities from Bellville, Georgia, United States - Xylem-PdKOR-R4 | ecosystem: Host-associated > Plants > Phyllosphere > Stem > Wood/Secondary xylem... | reverse complement strand
TTTATAGCTCATGACCAAGTTGCATACCATATCAATGAATGATTGAAAACATGCAATAACTGAAAGAGGATTTATAGCTCTTAACTGGGATGACATGCATGCATGTTGAAATCCCCCAATCCATAAACTACAATTAGCCAATAGAGTAAGGTGACATATGTAGTTGTTTACATACATGGTCTGGGGATGCAATTAGCAATCCCATTATACAGAGTCTGGTGATGAATGTAGCAATCCATTTTTTCATTAGTCGATCTCAATAATTACTTTTACTTTAGCTATGTTTTTAGATTTAGGATTTGTAAATGAGAATGTAAGTAAAAAAAAGCCACATGGTTGTAACAAGCTAAAGTGTTCACCTGGCAGTTTTTTTTTTATGGGAGGGTGAGTGGGTGCTTCTAGTAGTGTGAGAGCGCTGGAGTAATGTTTAGTATAAGGTCAAGTGGTGAAATAAAATTGAAAGTTTAGGCAGGGCAAGAACTAATTAGCACCATCCAGAAGCTCTATCATGGTATAAATTGAAAGGTTCTAGTTTGTAGTGGATAGGTCATTGTTAGAATAATCTAGAATTTCGTTTTGTAGCATCCATTACCATGATAATTTTGCTTGAGTTGTCAACTGTCAACCTGCGAAAGCAATTTCTGTCTGTAATTTTGAGAACTGTCAAGCCTTGTCTCTGAACCAGCCCACATGAAGTTTTATTTTCAAATAGGAGTTGCTAGCTTCTTACTACAAAAACAATTAAGGATCTCATTCTTGCAGAAGAATAATTGCATCTGCTCTAGCTTGAAAATTGGGCTTAATCTGGAACATTAGGGGATTTTAGTGGGCAGATAGGTTAGTTGGTGGGATAATTACATTTTTTTTAAAAGTTTCCATGCACTGGAACCCATGCATATGGTAAGGTCATTCTTTTTGCTCAGTTTACTTGAAACCATACCCTCTCGGTGGTGTATGTTAAAGATTCTCTTGTGTGCTTGTCTTTCTATTCTATACAATATGCGAATATTCTCTTGTTGTCTTTAAATTTTATTATTCATTTTGGCCTGCATTCCTTCACTAAAAGAATGTAAGATCCCATTAGGGTATGAAGTTCACATACTTTGCAAACTATATTTTTTAAGAGAAAAAGAACACCAACCTTTGCATGCATACATCTGCTATATTCTCTCTCTATCTCTGCCCCTTTTTTTTCCCTTTTTTGAAGGCACTCTATCCATAGAATACATTGAAATTCTCTTCATTGCAAGCTCTTTTCTATACAATACATAAATCAATGACCCTCATCTGTTTATATCTGTACTGATTTGCATTATATTTGCAAACTTATAGCTAGGCCATGACGCATTTGAAAACCAAGATAATTATCAGCCTGGTGGACCAGGATTTGAGAGTCCATTTGGTGACTTCTTCAGAATGGAAGATGTAATTACTCTCTAGCTCCTTTTTCTTTGTTTTGATTCTCTTCAACTGTGAATTATCTCATTATCTCATGGTTTAATTCCTCATATCCGAAGCTTAAATTAAACAAGGGTGGCCTTTTTCTTAGGGCAAGAGCTTACATTCCGTGGAGTTGCAAACTACTGGGTTTGAAATTGAAATTGTTGGCTGAAATGAGTGAGGCTGTCATTGTTATGCCTCTATAACAATTAAGCCAGCAGTGCAATTAAACTGTTGCTGCTGCTTTGTAGTATAAGACTTTATGTAGTATGCTTTCATATAAAATTTCCACAAAATGGCTGTTTAATGCAACATAAGGAGAAATATATTTGCTAGTAGCTTTTTTTTCAGGTGGGGGGGGGGGTCTTTTAAACATTTGACTTTCATAGTTGAAATTAACATGCTGTCTTTATGTACATGATGCCACCACTTGTGTTGATGGAGATCAGATATTCAGCAATATATTTAGACAGAATGTTGCTGGCCAAGATGTCAAGGTTCTTATAAATTCCTTTCATGTTGATTGGTGCTCTCTCCTTTGGTCTAGAGTTAATTTTGACTTCCATTTTCTTTTTAAAACCGTCATGTGTAGGTTTCCATTGAACTTTCCTTCATGGAAGCTGTTCAGGGATGCACCAAAACTATTACATTTCAGACTGATGTGGCTTGTGAAGCTTGTGGTATGGTTATTTTCCTCACTTGATAGCATTCACAAACAGCACAACTTAAGCTTTCCCTTTTTTGGGGGGATTTGTTAGTTCATAACTGTAGCTCTCCTCTTTTATTTTCTTAAGAGAGTGGGCCTAGTCTGATTTTTTTTTTCATTTTCCCAGGTGGAGAAGGTGTTCCTCCAGGAGTAAAACCTCAAATGTGTAAACGCTGTAAAGGCAGAGGCGTGGTTAGTTTCACTTGCAGAAGTGTTTGATGGTGTTATGTATTCTGGAAATACTGGGTGTTTTCTCTATGTAACAAATCACATTTCCTACATTTGCAGATATCTACACAAAAGGGTTTTTTCAGTTTTCAGCAGACATGTGATCAGTGTGGCGGAACTGGGCAAACTGTTTCGGTATGGTACTCAATGTCTGTTTTCATCTGGGTTCTGCAAGTCGTCTTTAAATAATTTTAGGAAATATTGATTTTTTATAAGCAAAATTTTGGGAAGCAATAAAACTTGTTCTTTCTTCATGAAGCAACCTGAAGAGGTATTACTTTGTATGTTGGCACCAGTGTAGAAATTTTTATTTTAAAGTGTTGTAAATAATTGCATTAATTTTGGCTTCTGAATTCTGCAATCTGGCAGATTTGATATACTGTGGCAACCCCTTTTTTCAAAACTTTAGGAAACTTTGCTTTCTTGATAAGAAAATTTGAGGAAATTGCAACTTTGTTGAAGTTTTTAAAAGTGGGTTTATGGTTTACCTCTAGTTTCTATATGAACCACAGCTAGCCTGGAAGTTCTTCAGTAGACAGCCTATTAATGTGATTTATTAAATTATTCTTCCAAAATTTGATTATTTAATGGGACTTAGTCCTTTGATTTTGTCTTTTAATTTAATGCATATGCTTCTCTACTCTTGGTGCCAGAGTTTTTGCAGGTCTTGCCATGGACGCAAAGTAGTGAGAGGATCAAAGACAATTTCATTGAACATTCCAACAGGTTTGTCTGTAGATCTTGAAGCATCTTGTTGAATTTCTCGCCTTGTATGATTTTGTGGCCTTATTATCTGTCTTTGGCCAGCACTCTTACATGCTCCACACAACATGGTCTTACAATGGCACATCACAGTTTTTTTTTTGGCTCTTTCTCTCCATTAGGCATTCCATATGAAACAGGAACAATGTGCTCGTTTCTTTGAATGCTTTTCTAGATCTGTTCCTTATGGTACCCAAAGCAGTTAGAAGCTAAATAAGCCAGAGATAAAATTCAATGTCCCTCTCAACCCCGAGTTCTTGGGTGCTAGACTGAACCATAAAGTTAAAGAAACCAAAACTGAATGCTAGATTAGTGCCAAACATTAGATCTAGGTATCTACTATTTGTGGGATGGAAGAGCCCTAAACAATGAAAGCTTTGAGTCAGGGCTCTGATTTAATCTTTGAAAAATAAACTCCACTGAGATCCTCACATCATTTATGAACTAATATACAAAATTGACATATTTCCTTTGACCAAAAAAAAAACTTGATTAGGCAAGGCTAAATTCAATTATAAACAAGAACCATTTTGACAACCAGAGAAAACAATAAATGGGGATAAAGCTAGCTACTTGTCCACCGCTTTCCCTGTGTTAAGCAATCAATTACAGTCCAGTCCTAATTTTTACATCCAGATATGTATTAGGGATGAAATATAGTGATATCTTCAAATGAACTCAACTTCTGATTTCTGGAAACATTTGTGAAAATGGTCTATAGATATGGTTGTCCATTTTCCTGCGTGGAACTTTTTACTGGTTTTTCTGACTGACTTTGAGTTTCTTGGCATCTGCAGGAGTGGATGACAATGAGACTATGAAGCTCCCTAGAAGTGGCGGAGCAGACCCAGAGAAAAATCAACCTGGGGATCTCTATGTTACAATCAAGGTAATTCAACTCCCTCCTTATTTAATATTGTTGTGCTGCTATATTTGCATGTTGTGTTAATTATTTCTTTGCTTGCTTGTGTGATGTTTTACGATGCATTAACGACGAAGATAAAAATATTTTAATAATTAGTAATTTGACATCAAGTCCTCTTCTAATTTGTTATGGAGAAAAAGGTCAAGGTCATTTCCTTGCGGCATTATTTAGCATGGCATGGTTTTTTGTGATTTTTTTCCCTTTTGATTAGCATGGATGGTTGTCACTCTTACTGCATTCTCACATTATAACAAGAAGTCTGTAGCATTTGAGTTTTCAAATTGCCTTGCTGCTGGCAAACTCTTGGATGAGTTTTGTTATCTTATTTGATTTTAAATGGTTATGCAATAGTCATTGCTTGCCTAGCAAGCTGGATGTGGGAATCAAGAAATAGAAGACTAGTGTGACATGGAGGATTGATCCACCTTGTCTGCTGGATTTAATGCAGGGTAATGACAACATTTGAAATAGTGAAGTCCCCATTGGATATGTAGAAAGTTGGCATTTTAAGGAACCTTTTTTTTTTTAGCTGTTCTTTTCCACTGTGATTGATTGTTCTTTGAAATTTTAGCTTTTAGGTGGTTTACTTTCTTCCATTTCATTCTTTCTCTCTGCTTCTTTACTTTTTGTGTGCTTAGACTCTGTTCCCATCCGATACTTGTCAACTTCCCCTGATCCTATTGCATCTATCCCATTTTGTTATTGAAGTCATTATGAATTTCCTCCTCCCTCCTCCACAGGTCCGGGAAGACCCTGTTTTCCGAAGAGAAGGCTCTAACATTCATGTTGATGCTGTTCTAGGCATTACCCAGGTAAAAAAAAAAATTTCATGGTTGTAGAAAAACACTAAGATTCTAATGAACAGAATGCATTCCTGTTATCTATGTGTTTCAGTGCATTTCAAGGTTCTCATTTACAAATTCTTTCATTATTTTAAGTTATGGGTAAGGCTTTATTTGTATACTTGTTAAACAAAATGTAGTACTCAGTTCAGATGGTCTTCTTGTTGAAACATATAAATCTTGCAGCTTTTTTTGTTATATACCTAAGTCACAAGTCGTAACATAAAATCCCATTTGGCATCCATGCCAGATGCAAAAGTTAATTCGATTGCTCTTTTGCAGGCAATTTTGGGGGGAACCATCCAAGTTCCAACTCTCACAGGAGATGTTGTACTCAAGGTTGTAATCTTTTTGCTTGATTTGATTATGCTAAAAAATAAATCAAGTCATTGTTCACCTTAACATGTTTTATATTTTCAGGTCCGCCCTGGCACCCAACCTGGTCAGAAGGTGGTTCTGAAGAATAAAGGTGAGATGAATGCAATTTTTGCTCTCCTTACTCCTGCCTTTTATATCTTTCTTTGCTATATGTCTGTTCAAGGTTTTCTGGTTATCTATACTTTAAGCATGTGGTTTTTGTTTTTTATGCATTCCCTTTTTAGTAGATGTTTCACGTTGATAACTGATGACTTACACATGCACATGCATATATATTTCTTCTTTCTCTTGCTTTACAAGATATGAGTTTTGTGATCTTGTGGTTAATTACTACTACTATATGAAGCCATAATCCTAAGATATATAGATTTATGCACATTTTGGTATTCAATATGATGAGGGATAACTAGAATATTGTGGGAAAAAAAATCAGAGATTTTCCTTTGAAGATTAGTATTTGGCTAGATCCCTCTTGTTAGGCTTCTTTTACTTGCATTCTGGATATTTAGACTTCAAAATTTTTAAACTGGCCTTTGTTTTCTCTTTTCACATCTTATTCAAATCTGCTGTAATTTTTTGTAAAATATGGAATTAATGACGATAAATTTGGAAAAGCCTCAGCAGTTTTTGCTGTGTTTCTCGGTGATGTTCTTTATTCCTTCATATGTGCAGTTGTGCTGTATTCTTTGTTAGGTCTCTACTGCTCTGCCTTTGTCTGAAATAAAGGAAGAACTTCTTGGTGTTTTCTGACAGGGATTAAAGCACGGGCCTCTTACTCATTTGGTGATCAGTTTGTGCACTTCAATGTCAAAATTCCAACGTGAGTTTTGTTTCCTTTGTCTGTTTATTTCACTATGCATAACTTTTATATGTATTTGCTGCCTGTCCACTACTACCAGAAATGGATGAATGACATGTCGAGATGTTTTCTTCAAGAAAGATATTGTAAATATAGCCATCTATTTGGCCGGATAGTTCTTTATGTTATAGACAATGCCTTACAGAAAATATGTTTGCTACAGGACTTTGACCCCAAGACAGCGTGAATTGATTGAGGAGTTTGCCAAAGAAGAACAAGGTGAATGTGACAAACGTGCTGCTGGAGCATCTGGTTGAGGCCATGGTAATATTTTTCTTCTCGTGATCGTCCCATATTATTGCTTAGAAGAAGATTATTCAACAAAAGAGAATGATAAAGAATAGGAAAAAGATCTATTGTAATAACCGACCTGTTTCAGAGTTTTGTAGGAGAAATGTTGAGATGGGTCTGACTTCTTATTTATCCTGGAAGGTTACATTTTTCCCCACCAAATCAACCATCGCATGATACCCTGTCTGAGACAAAATGATCGCCTTCAATTTCAATAGCTTAGTTTTGTATATAATTATACTTTGTACTACAATGGTTGGTTCTTTTTTGGATGAATTACTGCAATGATTGTTATGTGGGTGAACCTATGGATTCGGCATTTCATTAAATTGATGTCAAGCTTGTGGAAACACTTGCTGATTTATATTTTACATGTCAACATCGTTGACCTTTTGAAGCTGAGACTTGAGAGTATTCTACTCCCCGTTTACTTATCTGTGATAGAAACTCGTTTGTTCTGACGGATATGGTCTTGAGAAAATGAAGGCAATTTTTTTCCTGTTTGGAAAATGCGTTTATCATCAGCTGCACGTTCTCCGAAAGGTTTAATTCTTGAATTATTTCCCACTTGCTAATTTCAACTTTTTCGCAATTCAATAAGAAATGGAACGCACCTTCATCGAGCATAGATTGCACGTTGTGTGGGTTTGGTGGTAGATATAACAGGACTGGTTTGTCTGATTTTATAGCGCCCTGCTTGTTCTAATGTGGCGTTGCCTATTATTTTTGATATTCGTTGTCAGGGAACCCATTTTTATGTTGTGTAAAATGTATCTAGCTGCATCTTTGCTTGCTCTTCTGCATGGTAAGTGATCAGTTTCAGCTGTTGGGATAATTTAATTCTGGCTTCATTAGGAGATTAAATGTTTAATTATATCTGTTTGTAATGAGAGGTTTTTCTGTGACAGAAATGCTCCTTTTATATATATATATATATATATAGCTTTCTTCACTTTTTAAAAAAAAAAAATGAAAAAAAATGTTTATTTGTTGAGAATGAAGAATTTTTTCACCGGAAAAAAAACGTTATTATTACTATTTTCATAAAGAATCAAAGTTATAATTTATAATAGTTATTTTAATATTTTATATTTGTGATGATCTATTTATTTTTTTCCGTTCAATTTAAAAATTATCATAAAAAATGTTATATTTATGAAGTAAAAAAAGTACACTAGATCTATAATAAAAAATGAAATTATGACGCTAACAAGATATGAAAATGTAAAAAAGAAGAGAAACTTAACGATAGTATTTGTATCATTTGATTTTTTTTATCATTTGAAAAACAATGAAAAAATTGTAAATGAAAACCTTAGGGAACTAAACGACATGTTTTTAGAATTCGAATCGTTTTTTTTAACTTTAGTTTTCCAGAGAATTGCTGAAGACTTTTGCTAAACTACTCTGCGTTCCCTTTCTTAATTATCATTCATCAAATCTAGGCCAAGGAAAAGAAAAATCTCGAAGAACAGCGAAAAACCAGGTATTGGAATTTTCATCTGGTGCTCTTCGCATATTTTGCCTGATAGCCAGCCATGAGAGGATGGATCTTTTATTAGCAGAGAACTGGGAGAAATTCCAGTACGAGGGGCGTTGCCTGAGTTATCAGAGAAACTGCCTTCAGAGCCGATGATAGATTGCATGAAGGCACCTTAGTGCATCGCCAGCCTGGTGGGGTGGTAAAACGAGCCCATGCCCCTGCTAGCTGTTGCCTGCGTCCATTTCAATTCAGCTGGATGTTACCCGCTGGCAGTTTGCAGAGGTTTCAACGAAACCATCACGTTTGACAAAAGTTTGACACCGCTCCCAAGCACGAGAACACTTCCCACCCAAAATCTTTTGCTTGTTGCATTGTAGAGAAGAGAGTTAGATTTTGCAGAGCAACAACGCAGCAAGATCGTTCCAGGGAACCAAAAGCCCAGATATCAAGTTCAAGTCAAAGCGCCAGGCACATGAATTCATCTCTTGTGAGTCCCGCTCTAAAACTCAAGGGTGTAAATAATGGGTTTAGGTATGCCATGCGTTACACACGTGATTTCTCTTGCTCAAATGAATATTATTGTTGATTTTTCTATCATTTATTTTTCTATTCTTTAACTTCTTCTACAGTCATTTTAACATTTTAGTTTTTTTCTTATTCTCTCAATAATATTAATTATATGACAAGTTGAAAAGGACAGTGTTGTCCAACATCTTTTAAAAAATAATTCCAGCAAAATTCTGCGAGGAATTTTTCTTAAGCATAAACGGAGCATCTGTTAAATTTTAGGACTTTTAGTTGATCTTGAAGTTCCAAAATACTTGGGAAAAGTTACAGTAATTATGAATATATATATATAAATAATAAAAAAATTATTTGCGGGCTATTAATCTTTCAATATTGCAGTGCAGCAACAGCAATGGCCTCTGTTAATTTCCATTAAAAGGCTACTAAAGCAAAAGAAAAAATATTTTCACTGGCATGTGAAATCAGTAACAATCCCTTGTCCCTTGCAAAACAAAGGGCCAATAGCAAGCCACCATTGAAAACAACATAAATTTTAAATATCAAAAAAAAAAAAAAGGAATTCAAGAACTGAATCAAAACAAAAATGCCTACAAAATCAACTACAAAACTAATTTTGAGTTGAAGTTACAGAACTAACTGGCTGGAAAATTAATCACCAATTTATTTGGTGTGCCTACATGAGAACATGTCACACACCTCACGATACCCATGCGCGCTACCTCGATTATATCTAAGAGCTTGCTTACTGGGCAAATAGAGGAATACAGATGGTTTCTTTGGCACGCCTCAGTACCTCCTGTTTCTTTAGAGTAGTAGATGGCTGGTCACCACTGAAATTCATTAAGAAATGTTGCCTCTCCCACAGATGGCAAGAAGTTTAAGCCTTGCTACTAATCAATCCAATCTCTGCCTCTAAACTTTAAGCTGCAACTTTGGCTTTGGCTTTCTGTTTTTTGGCATCTAATGATGCTAAGCCTTTGCCCAATCCAACAGGAGCCTGATCTTGCCCTCCTGATGTTTGGTCTTTTTGAGTATCTACTGGGTCATTAGAAGATTGTCCATTAGTTCCCTCCACTCCACCTGCTGCTTCCTCGTTGTTGACTGTATCTGGAGTTGCCCCTGAATTAATGATGTTGAGGAGCTGAGTGAGAGGTGGCAAAGCTTGAACAGGAACACCATGTGGACGAGTCAAGAGCCCCCTAGCAGCTGCTTTCTTCCTTATTTCTGCCGCTGCACGAGCAGCTCGTTCATCTACTCCCCTTCCCCGTGGAAGTGTCTCACCAACAATGGCTGCATTAAGGGATTTGTTCATGGAACCACTGGAACTCCCAGATCCAGATCCTCCAGCAACCGCAGCAGCTTGGAATGCATGCAACAGGTCAGGATTAGCCTGCCACACAAATCAATGTCAGAAAATCCGATCATCAATAGACACCAGAAGACAGTTACATATGAGACTTCAGCAACATATACTTGGACATGCCATATTGACAGACAGTTACATCTAGTTAATTAAATTTATTCATGTAATTAGAGATGCATCAGAAAAACAAAGAAAGATGAAAGAACACACAAGGTTTTTCAGCACAACTACTTGGGCATGCTTATGCCTGCATTGTTATAGGGAACCATTTCCACAAGCACAGCCCATTTCTATATATCAATTAATCATCTCATCAGATTTAATCAAAGAAAAAGTAAATAGCACTTGCCTTCAATATATCAATCGCCTTTTGAGCAGAAGCTGCATTCAATGCCTGACCTTTCTGCTTCTGTGCATTCATCAGTAAAAGAAAAATTAGAAATTCAGAAAACTTGAGAGACAGAAAAATGAGAACATTTTTGTAACACTGTGCATCAACCTGCAGTTCTCGCATCTTAAATGTCTTCATCCAGTTTTGGGAGTCTCGAGTCCTTGAGTCCTCCTCACCAAGCTGTTTGACAAGTATGTCATAGGTTTTCTTCTCATGCTGTGCACAAGAAAAAGCTAATTCAGTAATGTGTATTTCCTTTATATCAGAATAAATTAATGCTTAAGAAATGTCATGCAAAAACATGCCTGGTGTGATAGCTTGAACGCGCCCATACAGTTAAATGCAATTGCAAGAGCATGGTAGCATACAGCAGTTTGAATATGTTCCTCTCCTAAAAGCCTCTCGTTCTTTTTCAAGGCCTCTTGCAGATAGCGAAGAGCTGTATTCATCTTTCCAATGTCCTGGTACATCATTGCAACATTAATGAAGGTTGCAGCCACATCAGGGTGGTCTGGCCCAGAAGACAAACTCAGTAAGAGCAGCGCACGGGACATATGTCGCAGTGCAAGTTCTGTTTGGTTTAGTCCATGGTAAAAGAGAGCCATGTTTCCATAACTGCATAATTGCAAAACACAGTGAGCCAGCAATTCAACCTACCGAATTTTAAAAGAGAGCCATGTTTCCATAACTGTTAATTACAGCAATTTAAACAACGATATCTCAATTTTCAAAGATTAAGAATGCAGATTATGCCAGACAATTGTCAGTGCATAGCAAAATAACACCACCAAAGAAAAGGAACTTAATGTCAAGGACACAGTGACAAGGAAATAATGCCTGTGGGCAGTATCGGGGTGGTCTAATCCCAGGCAACGTTCATTTATGATCAACTCCTTGTGCTGTTGGATGATTGCTCCAGCCATATCACCAGCATGATACAAAACCATGGCCAGGTACCTGAAAATTTGAGGTCAAGTGCAAATGAAATTAACAGAGAACCGCTTTGTAACCAGGAAAATTAGTTGAAGTTGGTCGAATTATTGTAGATGACATTGCGGTTTTAATTTATACCTGAAATAGTTAAAATAAGCATAATTTTACATGTTCCTAGGAAACAGAATCAGAAACCCAGCATAGTTTAGTTATTGAGTTATGATGCCTACCGACAACAGTTGGCAACCTCCCGATGCATTGGACCAGTCACCTAAAACACGATACAGAATGGTCAAGATATGTATCTCAGACACTTCCTAACTGAATGAAGAAAAAAAGAATGACAGACCTGTTGAAGAATGGAAAATGCATCGGAAAATGACGTGTAGGCTTCACTAAGCATCCCCTGAAGCAAAAGAAAGAAACAGTACTTAATAACCATCTAATGTAGTTCAAGAAACAAATAGCATATACTCCAACATGTTTTTACATTCCACAAAGTCAAAGATCATATGATAGACTTGCAACTTGCCAACGTGAAAGGCTATTCTACTTGAAAATAGTGATACCCATGAATGATACTCCAATTTTGCAGATACTGTCTTTACCAAAAATAAAATTTGAAAACATTATCCAATAACAAATTTTAATTCTTGATGATCAACACGGTATGGTCATGTGAGATCACTAATGAGCATGTCTAGGGCATACCTCAGCTAGTTGAACCTTTCCGGTTTCCACAATATCCTTAGCTTCTGAACATAGAGGAACCGAATGCTTTACCACGGGTTGGAGATTCAAGATATCTGACAGTTGGAATGGCATTGCAGCATTGAGATCATATTTGCGAGCTGCAATGGTAATGCCCATCTGTTATGGAAACCACAAAAAGAAAAATTATTAACCATTTAGAATGTCAACCACAAGCCAAAAAGAAATTCATTGGTCTATTCTGAACTACCAGAATATAATTACAATTAGCATCCAAAAAGGCAAACACGAGCTCTTTTTTTTTTCTTCAAGAAAACAGTAAAAAGGAAACAACGGTCAGATTGGTTGAGGAAATAAGTAGCATGGGTATTTATGGCCACTGCTGAACATATACTTTTTTAAAAAGCACTGTTCCAGGCATCACGGGATGAGAAAGACATTGATCAAAAATCAATCATTGTGAAAACTCCAAAAATACAAATACAGTTATATCAATATAAAGGGATGAGATAGGAACTGAAGCTGACCTTTTGGCAAAGATTCCGAATAACCGAGACTTTCTTCACTTGTGACCTCGCATCCTCTGGTAACTCAAACTAAACACAAAAGAACATTAGATTCAGGATATGCTACAGTGCAGAAGATCACTTAAATGTTTTATTTTAGCAGAGAGGCAATAGAATAAGGGACCCCAGACAAATGATATGGTAGCAATGTTTCCCAGACGACAAATAGATAGCAATGTAATAAAATGGACTAATTCAACTTCCAGAGAATCTCTGATTATTCCTGTAGTGCATATACCCCACATAATGGAATAAGATACCTGATATTTGAGCTCTGCAAGTTCCTGAATGTCAGACCATAGAGTTTCTGAGCTAACATTCATATATGAGGATTGGTTCTTTCTTGCAGATGCTCCTTTCCACCTTGTTTGTCCCCTAGAGGATTTTCCTGAAGACTGATTGCCAGATTGTTCCTGTAAGTGTTTCAAAATAAGAACACAGTCAAATAAACAATGATGTGAGAGAGTCACACTAGCATTAAACATATTTCAACTTTTAGACAACTCTTCCTCTCCCTGTGAGATTTGAACTATCAAATCTGAGACATGGCATGGTCAGCATAGCACATGGGGCCTTGAGAAGTAGCTGATAACATCTTAGAACCAAATATAATGCATAATACAGTAACCAAAAAACTATGACTATTAATCTTTTGTGGACATACTTTCTTTGCTGCTCTTGAATGCGGACCATTAGCTGAAACTTTTATGCCAACAGCTTGACAAGTTCCAAAGAAACAGTTGAAAAAATGAGAAATTGCTGGCCCTAGATCATTATCATCTGTATCCCTGAGAAGATCCTGCATCACCAGAAAAATGGTGGGAGAGACAATTACTTAGTACCAGAAGCAAAAGTTTAAAAGGACAATATATTTGTCTGTGTGCGCATGCACTTTTTCATATTAAGCACCCTCTGCAAATGCCAATAAAAAAAAAATCAGAATTTCTTATTATGATTACACACAATAAGAGCTGGTTGCACTTTCCCATGTATGATAAAATTGATAGCACCAAAACAGCCACCAATCCCCATAACTAGAAAAGGGAAGTTAAATTTGAATATCAAATGAGATGCAATTAAGAATAAGCCCAGTCTACCGGAGACTCCTCAAATTGGAGTCACGAAAAAATTCAGCCATTAAATCAGTGAACCCTCCAATGATCTAATAGTTGGTATTATTTTTTTTTGGAATGCATCCAGGTTGTGTTCTTCAGTACAGAACATATAGCATTGTTCCACAATTTGCATCAAAGATCTATTGCCAATTAATGGCGGACGCAAATATAATTCATTAGAAAAGAATGTGCCAGAGCTACTTCGGTCCCAAACAGGTTTGCACAAGCAACTTAATCACTTGAAGGTTAGATGCCTGACCTGGACTGACTAAATAATTCCATGATTAGAAGTTTTAGATATCATCTAACTAGTGATTAACTGGAACAATAAAATCCTAAAAAACACTTCAGAGAAGTACAAAATGCCTCTCTTAAGGAAACTGGGCAGCCCATTTGCCAAGACACAACAGAAAATGCTGTCAACATGCACATGTAATACGTATTGTATTCATTTAAAGACCTTCAAAAGTTATTAGAAAAATAGAACAAAGAAATGTAAGAAAATTCCAAAGCAATCTGTGGCATTTAAGGAGGTCAGTTAAAGGTGATCACCTTGAGGATGTGCTTTGCAGACCGGACAACAATCTCATTGGAACAAAGATCCCATAGATGAGGTAAGTGTTTTATCCCTTCAGCTACCTGAAGAAATCATCGATTTGTGTCAAATGCTACCCAACAGAACACATATTAAATAATAGACGAGTGACTTCCATGATCACTAATTAAAGTTGAACTACAAAACTTGTCAGTTAACAAAATAGTTGTGTTGGAATCTTAGCGCCTGAAATTGCCAGAGAGCATTAAATAAACGTATATGCTTACCTTTCCCATGTAGCGAACATTAATTCCATGAGCATGTAGTGCTTCGGTAAGAGTCTGTCCATCCATGGGCGAGACTTCAAGTGTGCAAAGATCTTGGATGAACTTTGGAAGCACAGTATTTGGAAGATATGAACCCACTTTCTTCACATTTTCTTCATCTGCTGCAATCTCCTGATAAATGGAAATGAAAATAGAACTATGAACTCCTAGCTGGTTGGTGTTACTGTGTGGCTACCGCAACAGCTTTTGGGCCATGAGATTTACAAAAAGAAAACTGAAAGGTTAGATGTTCACCTCCGGATCACCAGACAACTTGAACTCGGTAAAAACATTAGGGTTAAAAAGTATTTCTTCACAAGATTCAGAGCTTCCAGCAAGAGCAGGAGCACTTTCTTCTACAGTGTCAGCTTTCCCTTCTTTAGCAATCTCCTGTGACCAATGCAAAGAGCCACATGATTCAAATGGTTGCTCACACAATTGTGGGAAAGTTATGTTCATATACATATCACAATAAATCACTTGGCATTTATTGCAAAATTTAGTTTACACTTGCCCTCCAAAGAAATCCGTAACCATATGTTACCTAATTGAACATGTTACTGTAACCATGTATTGCTTCAGATATAATAAGAGAATTTCCACACTCGGGCACAATCATGCCATGTTGCAGCATTTACAACCATAATAAAAACAAACATTGCAATTGCACAGGAACCCTCCAGATTACTCCACACGTGCACACTTTTCAATCCCATGAACCTCATGGAGTGCAATTTATGCTAGCTTAAGCATGGAGCCAGAAGTGAGAAAAAGGTTAGCAAACAATGCTTACTTGATTGTTGATGGAAGCTGCAGCTTCCTCAGGTTTAACTTGCTCATCACCAGCAGCAACTTCTGTAGAATCTGCAGCCACATGAGCCCCTCCCTCGGATTTTGGTCTACTCTTCAATCTTGCCACAGCTTCAGCCTTCTCCAATAAAAAATAAAGAACATGAGCAAACAAGCCCAAGATTACATAATTTTGTCCATAAGAACATACCTGACAGAAGGCAGAAATTAATTCTGGTCTCAATATGCAAAACCGCGAGCCAGGTCCAGTATAGTTTGCATCACGAGGAGTTGCTCTCATCAAGTCTAGTAGATAATGCCTGGATAGAAGAAATAAAAAGACCCATATAATAACATACTATGGGGATGATAATAATGTGATACTGCCTAACTCCACACCAACAGCAGTTTGATGCTGAAAGTTAATTAAATATACAGAAGTATACAGTAATGCAGAGGCTGATTTATTTCTTTGATTTTCATTTCATGCTTTAGTGAGAAAAGAACACAACTACGGAATGATCAGCAGTCAAGTAAGGCAGTTCTCAGACTGAGGCCAGTCACCTTATAAGTGTCAAGCCTAAGTATACTATAACAAACAAAGGCAATAGAGATGACAATGAGAAAGGGCTACAAAATGATAGAAGTGAAGAGAACTTAAAAAGATAATAACCCAATAAAACAATCACCTCACCTGTCATCACTACCCACAATGCCCTTGCATTCTACTGGAGCAGCTAATTTGAAAGCATCCCCGGATCCATCTAGGACAGTGTGTTCCTTTAGATGAAGGCGTTTAGCAGCTTCCACTACCTGAGACACACAAAGATCAGTACTTAATGAATAAGTGTCTCATATACACATCTAAGAACATACTGATGTTTATATTAACAAACATTAACAAAACCATCTACCTTGAATATAAGATATTCTCAATTAATTTTTGCATCACCATCAACCCATAACATGATAACTTAAATTCTTTCTCACCTTAGAATGAAAATCTTCATTCCAGCATATTTTCTTTCCATTATCAACAGAACCATATAGAAGAGAGTCTGATTTATCCCCTTGAAGAATGCCAGGTAAGACACTCTACAACAAAATTCAAAAGAGTGGGATGATAATATGTCCAAAAACATTTAAAATAAGTCTAAGAAAGAAAAGACAGGAATAACAAAAATGACTACTGGCTGTCAAGTGAGGCAAGGAGTTCAATGCAATAGGGAACACAACATGGAATAGGATTTGCAATATTGTTCTTTTTTCCCCTAATATCAGAGATAAGCAGTCTTTATTAGCAAACAAGTTGTAAAATAACTTATGCTGACAAAGGAAAAGAAGACTACCAATTTTGTCGAGCAACAAAAGAGGGCAATTTGCCTAAAATTGCATTCCTTTTTAAAAGAATTTCAATGATAACTAGATGCATACATGTTAGACTAAAGCGTCACACGCGAGTTTGTGTTTCTGTATATGTGGTTGTGGTTGTGAGCGTGAGCGTGAGAGAGAATCGCATCTATGATACACACCTGGGCTACCACTCTGTGACCCCTGTAATCAATTATGGCCATGGCAAGATTATATAAACCAGGGACATCAGCTTCCTGGTAGGCTTTGGTGCCTTTCAGATCATTATTTGCTGACGCATATGTAGCTTGTTCACTCTCAGCCAACTGCGGCTCAGAAGATGACTCGGGATGCAATTCCACCACTTCAACGGTTGATCCATCAGATTTCACCCCATTGGCAATTCCACCATCCCCATGCAAATCGCTGGTGACCTTTTCAGATGAATTAATTAAAGAACTAGTGTTCTCTGTCTTTGAACTAGTATCTGAATTACATTTCTTGGAGAGCTGTTCAAGGTCCACGTCCACAGCAAAACTGAAGAATATATTGTTGTGAACATACCTAGAATAAGAATAAACAAGAACAAGCTATTATGAAAAGGTTTAATGATTATCACAAACCTCTCAAAGAAATAGCATTTTGGCTAGCATAGCCCATCACCATTAAAAAAAAATGATGCAGAATTATATCATGCAATGCTCAACCAAAGAAAAATAGCATGGACTTCTCATGAGGATGGAAAAAATTCAGAATTTTTAAAGGTCCCACTAACATATGAAAGCACTCTGGATCGGTTGGATTTATGGGGGGAATACATCTGTTGATGACTCCAATAGCACCTTTAACTGCTGCATCAACAAAGTCCGAAGTTACTTTGTAGAGAGCCCTATCACGCAAAATCCTGCAACAAAAAATTCCTGATAAGGGATAGGGGATGAAATTATAAAGGAATTGTACATTGAAGAAACAAAACAGCACACAACATGCATAACTTTATAAAGTTGCTAGCACAGATAACAAATATACCTTTCCTGAGGAGCTGAATGGGGAAACTCCCGACAGGATTGCAACTCCTCATTCCAATCTCTTTGCATGCCAATCAGCTCACTACCATATGAAAGAGTCAGTGCATCCTCTGCTCTGGCCGCATCACGTCTGTGATCTGACAAAAAAACATGAATCTCATAAGGGTGAAATGTCAAATGAACCTAGAAGTTCCACAGATTTGTCATTCTTATGGATAGTAGCCGATTCATATGAAGGTGCATATTTCTTCCATGCTATCTATAACATGCTGCAGTGCCTTGAATTGGTACATTGGTACTTAAAAATCATTTTCTTTGTTTTGTTTTGATCTTCATTTTAGTAGCACATGTCAATATATTTATTATAAAATTTCACCACTAAATGAAGTTCTAATTATCTTCTCAAAACAAAAACTTTTCCAGAACAATCAATTAGTTGTAGCAGACTGTTACATTTCAGGCCTGAAAGAAGACAAAATCACATGGGACCTAAATAAGTAATTTTTTTCCAAATTTAATCTATTAAGAAAAGCATTATCTAAAAATTATGGTAGGAATAACAAATAAAGACTGATAAAAGAAGTGTAAGGAGATACAGGGCAAGGTTGATTTTATCTGATTCCTTTTGGTTGTTATTTCTGTTAAGCTTGAAAAGACTTGTTGCTGTAAAACAGGATGGCTCCCAAGTGGGTGAAAACTGATCAGACTCTGAAGAAAAGCTCTCTTCTCCTCGAACTACAATTCCTCCTTTCCATTTTCTTTCTTCAATTGCCTTTTTTCATCTCTCTGTTCTCTAATTATCCCTCCCACTTCTTGCACTGCAATGTTTTCAATGTAGCTACACCACCATAACACCCCCCCCCCCCCCCGCGTTACTAAATGAACAACAGAATGATATAAATGAAGGAAGAGTTTGAAGCTTGGATGGCACTGGACGAGTTTGAGAGTGAGCAACGAAAAAAAATCTAATCAAAATTAGAATCACAGCTCAGGCCTTATCTCGAAGAAGCCAAAATACATTGAGTTGATTTACTCTAGAAATTGCAAGGAAAAGGAGTTCATTCAAGTTAACACAGCAAGGTTTCGCAACTTCAAGAGGACTAAATTGCACGAATATTCAAAGTTACACTTACCAGGAACTGGGTATAATCCTAGCCATGAACAAGGTGGCAGGAGAGATTGAACATTTTCAAAAGGGTGTGCAGAGCCCTTATGCTCCAAAATTTCACGAAGAGCTTCAAAACAGGAACACGTGGGGAAACATATCATTCAAATGTCAGCACTAAGAAATCTACTTCAAGCCCCAATAAACCATAAATTCTCAATCACCACCCTTTACCTTTTTTGAACTTGGGACTGATTCTCTGCAGGAGTCCAACAAGGGTAGTTGCTTCAGAGGTAGCTTTACTTGGCCTTGGGTCAAGGACATTCCCTGTGCTTGAATTGACATAGAACATCTTTGTGGTTCCAGTAATACAATATTTGTTACCCTCCAATGTTATTACATCCAAATAAATCAAATCCCCAACGAGCCTGGAGAGGCAACCAAGAAAACATTATTTTGCCAAAACATATTCCAAGGGAAATGTCAAATTATTTGTGCAATAGTCAAAGAGGAGAAAGAGAGAGGGCCAAACCTTCTATGGCTTGGGGGAGGATTGAAGGATGAAAATACAATACTGTCCACACACATGATCTCCTTTGCTGGGAATGACAACAATTTACCAACCGAACCTGCAACATCCTCCATAAATCCCATCCCATCAAGCTCAGGGACCTCAGTTTTTCCAGTATCTACATTAAAGTGAAATGCACTGTATAAACACCTTTGGCATTAAACGAAGTGTTAAGAACTACTTCATAAATAATTAAAGGAGAATGATTGTAGGATGAATATCACAAGCCACCTGAACCAAGAGCTTTGTTTTGTGCTTTTTCGTACTCTAAAGCAAGGGACGTTGATAATGAAGCATGAAGTGTAGAAAGTGAAAGCAATTCTCTTGTGCGGTGAACATGAGCCCTGATCGATCTATCATCATAAGGTGCTGCCAATAAAGTTTCCATGTTAGAAATGTCCATAAATGGATCTCTACTACCAAAAGAACAAGTAATGCTAACACACCAGCAACCATCTCCAAGGAGCAACCACCAGAAGTAATGTCAGCTACTTCAGATATTTCATTATAATCTTCTATTTGAAGAGTTGAACCATCCTTTGTGTGCAGCAACAAGTCATAGCATGTAAAGAAACATGTTTCGGGAGCATCGAGAAGGAATTGTCTTACATCCATGACGGAATCTCCTGGGTTCAACTGCGATTGTTTATTATTTATCATTTGATTGACGTGAATAAGCAAATGGCGTGCCAAGAGAAAGAGCATGTTTAAAACTAGAGGTAATTAGTTTGTTGACAAAAAAAACTTGTGTTGCAGAATGGGGACAGAAAAAAAAGGTACTGTGAGGGGTAAATCAAATGCACAAGTATCATTCCCATTGAAATTGTCGAACAATAACATTATTTTAATGAACAACTTAGCTCACTTGTAACTCAAGCTTCTCGCTACTTTGTGTTTTGACAGAGACGGGGTAAAGATGAAGATCACCTGCGCTCACAGGGAAAACACAACATGAGAGGTGTGACAAAACAAAAGACAAAGATTACAAACCAGCAATGCAGCATTTAATTAAGTTCAAGTTCAACAAATGATTGGCATGGTCGTTTTGCTAAGTTGGGTTGGCACATAAATAGTAATGTTACAAAACCAAGCAGTTGGTGGAAAGCAATGAGATTTTGGAAAGCAAAAAATAACTATCATGAAGGCAACCTTGCTTTGCTTCACTCGTAGAATTTGCTGTTTCAGACTCCTTGATCTCTGAGGTGCCATTAGCAGGTTCACCCCCAGCTGGTACTCCATTAACAATAGCTACACCAACTTCTGAAGCAGCTTCAGAGGCGGTTATGTCATCTTTCACAGGAGCATCAGATGACGCTGCTGGCTCTGAAGAATTTGTTGTGCTATTGGATCCTCTCCGGTTCCTCCCTTTATTAGATTTCCCAGCCATTCTCACCTCCTAGGTCAAAAACTTTAACAAGGTTCACTAGCTTTCAAAAAGAAACTATCCAGTTCAGCGATAAATGGAAACACTATCAGTATATCAAAGAGTCAGAATACCCACAAGAGAATGCAGTCATTCATTGATATGTCTGTGTGTGCGCATCTGTAAGTACTCTGGCATATAAATGAATGCCTATTTCATTTAGAAAACAGTGATGTGAGACTTTCAATATTCCCCCACTTACTTATCTTGGAAAGCTTCTGATGGAGAGCCAGAGAACAAGATTACCAACTCAACAGAGACGCACTCGATCAGTTTCAAACCTTGTAGCTTAAAAGCCAAAAGGCACTTTCAAGTTTCAATCATTAAAAAATGAACTAAAGCAGCCATTAAGTTACAGTGTCTATAGCAGAAGCAACAGACACTCGTAAACAAACTTTAATCCTGTGGCATCAACTCACTTTGATGATTCTATTTTCACTTTCAGATTAAAACTGTGAGACCGGTTTTAAGAAACGCCACAATCCCACCCCCGTGTCGATAAACATAAAAATCAATTAATTCACAGCCCGATAATACATACAACAGATTTCAGGTTACATTAAGAATTAAAATAATCAAATTCCGTAACCAGAAATCAAAACTTTGCCCTCTAAACACTAATTCTACACACAGAAATTTCAAACAAATCACGACCAATAAAAGAAAAAGGGTTCGTGGAAAAACATGCAAAATGCAAAGGAAAGGAACCAGAACACAAAAAGACTCGAACTTCATTGATTATTATTATTACCAATTAAGTGACGAAAAAAGCTTGAACAAATCGTAGCTCTATATCAGCAAGCAGATACACACGTGGGTATATTGTTGGTGGTGGTGAGCGTGTGCAAGTATATGTTAGTAGAAATGCGGAGAGAGGGGGGAGGGAAGGGAAGGGTTTTAGAGAGAGAAAGAGAGAGGCTGAGGTTTTAGCAGGAGGGCTAACAACTCAGGAAGTGGCTGAGAGGCGGCGAAATTTCTCCCTTTTTATTTTAATTGCTTTGCTTTGTAGAGACCCAATTTTACTGGGCTTGGGCTTCGTACTTGATTTCTTGAAGGAGTCTTCTTCTTCTTCTTCTTTCAGGTCTTGTTAGGTATTGCTTTGATTTTTTATTTAAGAAAAAAAAGGTAAAAATATATTTTGTTGCATTGTTATGATTATTTTTCTATAGATACTTTTAAAAAATAAAATAAATTCTAAAAAAAACAGAAAGTGGTTTTAAATTTTAAATTTTTCTTTTTTATACATCATCAATATATCATTACGTTATCACTAATTTTCAATTACCATTTTAATTAACATAATCTCCCTTTTCATTTCGCTTCTTCACCTTTATTATTATCGTCCTGATTAACACAATTATCATTTTTATTTAACTTCTTCACCACAATCATTATTATTGTAATATACCATAACCTTTATCATTATTTTTAGTGATATACCAATTATTACCTTGTTATTTTCACCATTGTGGCGGTTACGAGATTCTATTTAAAAATACGATACAAATTATGTTTTTTAAAAAATAATTATTAAAAAATAATTTTTTATGTATTTTGGATTGTTTTAATACACTGATTTCAAAAATAATTTTTAAAAAATAAAAAAAAATTATTTTGATACATTTCAGCATAAAAAGCATTTTCAAAAGCAATAACAACCACACTCCCAAACAGGCTACTGCCACTACTCCATTGTCATGATTAAATCACATAGCAGTATTATTTTTTTATATTTTTAACCAATGATATATTGCTATATTTCTTAAAATAAACACTTTTCAGGATTTTTCCTTCATATATTTTTCATTAAAAATAAATAGTTTTCAGAAACACAAAAAACAGGAGATGGTATCAAATTACCTCCATTATTTCTTTTAGCATGTATCCTGGAAGAAAAGAAAAACATTTTCGAGTATATTACTTCTAAACAGTGTTTGAGTTTTAGTTGTTCTTGACTGTAATAAAACAAAAACATTAAACAAGAGTTAGAGATATTGTTAAGGGCTTCTACTTGCTTTGAAGGAAAGAAATAGTTTCTTTCCTTTTCCGAAATGAAAATTAATCAAGAACTTGTTTAAGTTAGTCTTTCAATGAAATTTATTCAGAGGACCGAGAGTATTATCTTTTAAAGTATTTTTTATTTTTAAATATATTAAAATAATATTTTTTATTTTTAAAAATTATTTTTAATGTCAGCCTACAAAAACAATATCAAAATATCAAAATAAATTAATTTAAAATAAAAATATTTTTAAAAAAATACAAAAATAAACTATTCTTATAATAGGGCTGTTTGCTGATACGATGTCATTGCACATTTTCCAACCATATGAATTGTCGTGTCTTGTTTATGCATGCATAGGCGTTGAACCCTCCTTGCCCTATCGGCGACCGGAAGGGGCCATCGGGTAAAAGGTCACTGGCCTTTCGTTGTGGTTTTGGATGGACATGATGAACTGAAATATTATGGGCAATTCCACTCGCAACATCGGCCTTTGGGGCTAGATTTTCACCCCTTC